>Ga0315284_10005114_pt1 | contig 18639 bp, 19 predicted proteins | sample YL17G09_16_MG_FD_203696 | JGI IMG/M metagenome (GOLD analysis project Ga0315284, IMG submission 203696) | Sediment microbial communities from Yellowstone Lake, YNP, Wyoming, USA - YL17G09_16 | ecosystem: Environmental > Aquatic > Freshwater > Lake > Sediment | place: USA: Wyoming | collected... | reverse complement strand
ATAGCTACTAGCATTAGGGCTTTGATCAGAATAAGTTTCATACTTACCATTTCTAGGCTCTGATTCAGAAACAAACTGTAACCTTTTCAGTTGAGCAGCCTATGGACCCACCTTGTGTACATTTGATATTTGAATTGCAGGGGCCTTTGCTCACGCTGCCGCTGCCGAAGCGATTGGTACATTGCAAAGTCGCTTTGTACTGCGCATCAATTAAGACTGAATTGCCTTGGTATTCGTGACAACGGTTGCTTTCACCGTCAGTGCAGCAGTAAGTCTCTTGTGCAGCGTCATTATCCCAAACTGGGCGGCTGGGATCTAGATCTGATATATCGACCCGCACATGGGGCGTTCTAACGTGCGGTGAGCGTGTGTGTGGCCATTCTAGTTCTGCGTCTACTTCAAGATCGGTTATTATATGGTTCTTGTTTTGAACATCAGATATGTTAAGTGCGTAATTGACTTGTCTTTTGGGGTTGTATCCAATGTGCATTCCAACCATTTTACCGTTTTGAATCAGGGCTCCACCCGAAAACCCTTTAATCGAATCACAGTTATGTTCAAACGCTGAGTTCTGTTCTAATTTTCGAACGGGTTTGCAGCTTGTGGTTTTGAGATCTCTGGTCTGGGGATCGTAGGCAAATAATCTGAGCGGCTGGTTCAGGTCAAAAATGCCTATATCGTAATGAAAATTGAACACTGCGGCAGTAGTGTAAATTACAAAGTCCTTTGTCGAATCGAGAAAAAAAATATCGACAATTTTTGTTTGGGCACTTGCCGCAGAGACAGTCATAGCGGCAAAGGACTGCGGATCATCTCCTATGCAGTGAAGGGCGGCTGCAACTTGCCGCGGGCCCACAATCGTCGCATTGCAGTTATGTTGCCCGTTGTTCAACAACACGTGCAAGTCGCGGTTTGTGGGTGGCGGCACTGTTTGAAGAGTGTTGATACCCAGTATAGCTCGCGTTTCAGAGGCCCCTTGGCCGCCCGCGGTCTTACAGGAGTGAGCTACTGAATTCGCAACGAATATAAGCAAAATTTTCGCTAGCTTCATTCTCTAGCAGCCCTAGTATCTGGAATTTTCTTAGTTATAACGAATATCCAAATTCTGTGCACTATTTTTTTGCTACTCCTATAGCCTGACCATAGTAAAATTCCTAATCTCCAACCCGGAAACATTGAGCTCCGAAGGAAGTGAAAGTGAACCGAGTTAAAGCGTTGATGATCCTAGGTGCTTGGGTTTTAGTCGCCATGCCGCTGCTCGCTTCTAGCGACGTGTTGGAGCCAGTCTGTCCGGCTGATTTCAGCGAATGGAAGGAGTGGCGCATCAAAGCTATTCGTGCGGCTATTAGTGCTGGCTATAGCTCTGGCATTAATTCGATGCAGATGACTATTCAATCTTGCAGAACGAGTTTTGAGCATCTGGGTCCTAAAAAGAATTGCTTTGATCATATCGATAGATTTAGTCAGCAGTTCTTCAGGACGCATACACGGAATCACTCGCTAGCTTTAGGCATTCCTGATAGCGACTATTTGAGCCTCTTGGATTCCAAGGGCCTTGGATCCTTGCCGTCGGCGTTTCGTCATGAGGATTTTCTGCGTAGGCTTGATGCCGCTCCGGACGATGAATTTGCAGCTATTGCTCACGACATGGAGCGAATCGGACCGAAGGGTACCATGGCATTTTACTATCGTTCTAAGCATCTTCCTTCGGTTGATGATGCAGCAGTTAACGGTCGCATCATGTTGTATATTCCTGGATCTAAAGTAGATATTTTTAGTCAGTTCTCAGTTGGGCGTGGGAAATTAAATCAATTGCCAAACAGTATTTCAGTGATCAGCGTTGTAAAACTTGATTCTGCAGGACATAAGTTTGATCGCCCGAAGGTGTTTTTTAACGATCTTTGGCGCATTCGGGGGCGGAAGGTGGTCGTGCTTAATCGGCTGACTGCGACGAAAAGGATGGAGAATTGCTATGGTTGTCACAAAAGTCCATTGATTCCTATTTATCCAGAAGCAAGAACATTTGATCTGAGTAACGATAGTGGCCGATTAACTTCAGTAAATGAAATTATGTCGCGGTTTGCTAATGCAGAACATTTTAGTATCGATACCGAAGCGTACGGTCCCCCGATGGGTGTCGAGCGTTTAGAGTCCCTGCTTTGTAAGGGTTGGGGATCAGGAGATTTGGCCTCTGAAGAGACGGTGCGCTGTGGCGATTGTCACAACGGAGAGGTTCGGGGAAAACTAAACTTCCCCAGCGGTTTATCCATCCAGCTGCCATTTGAAACCAGTCTAGTGCATGCTTTTGTCGTTGGCTACGGGTTGATGCCCCCAATTTTTCAAGATCTGCCGTTACAGCAGCGAGAAGACATATTTAAGTGCCTGATTGAGGATTATTACGGGGATTTTTCTGATCCGAAAACTGGGAGATTCAACCAATGGTTGTTGCAGGAGGACTGTGGGTGAAGGTGTGTCGTAAAGTTCCACTTTTTAGACTGATATTTTTCGCTCAGTTGCTGGGTATTGGGCACTCAGCGTTGGCAGCCGAACAACTTTTAGTAGTGGACGCGGTTGCAAGTGAAATTCGATGGGGTGGGCGAAAACTGACCGGCCAGCACCGGGGTACCTTGAAAGTGCTGAGTGGTTCGGTCCGACTAATTAATGGAGTCCCGTTTAGTGGGTCGCTAGATGTCGATATGCAATCGATTCAAAACACGGACATTCTAAGTGATAATTGGCGCGCAAAACTGGAAGATCATTTGAAGTCCAGTGATTTTTTTGCCGTTGAAGATTTTCCAAAGGCTCGCCTCACGCTAGTGAGGTGCACTTCGTCACGGCAGATTTCGTCCCAAATTCAATGCGACTGTAGGCTGCACCTAAAGGGAATAGAGAATCCTGTGACTGTTGTGGTCTCCAAGAAAAAGAGCGAGATATTGGGCTCGTTTACTTTTGACCGGACTAAATGGGGTGTCAATTACCGTTCTCCCAAAATCGCAAATCGAATTCTCAATCAGATTATTTACGATGAAGTTCAGGTGGATGCCTCCATTAGGTTCGTTGAGGAGAAAAGCCAAAGGTCGATCGCTGATTAGTGCGCTATAAAAAGTATTGTGAAAAAAATTATCAGGTAATAATAACCACCCTCCAGTTCATGGATTTTATACTTAAACCGCCTCCTAGTTGGTCCCCCCTTTATGCCTCAACACGTTAAGATTTATGAGCAAGTGCTCCCGGCAGACCTTTGTGAGCGGATTATTGCGCGCTTTGAGCAAGATAAGCGCGTGGCGCCGGACCCGCAGCCGGACTACAGCACTAGGCATTACATCAATATTTCTCAGCAGATGGACTGGCGGTCTATCTCCGGTGAACTCTGCCGGCATGTCAATGATGTCGTGGGGCGCTACTTTGCTCGGCCCGACGAATTGGCGCATGGCACCTACCATGAGTGGAGCGACGACGGTTATGTCGTGTCCCGTTATGCCGTGGGCGACACCTGCGTGCTGCATATCGACGGCCAAAGTGCGGTTGAGCCGAACAACGGTCTTCGGATTGCCACGGTCATTTTTTACCTAAATGACGTCAGTACCGGTGGTGAGACCTCGTTCCCACTGCAAGACCTTAAAGTAGCGCCGCGCCAGGGTAGGGCAGTTGTCTTCCCCGTTGGCTACACTCATCCCCACGAAGTTCTAGAGGCGACCAGCCCCCGCTACATCATGCAGACCTGGATCACAGACCCCAACTTCCTAGTGTTGTCCGCATGTGAGTGATTTTGGTATCAATTGCCAATAAATTAAGGTACATTGACGCGCCATTTGCCAATTAGTTCGACCGCCCCGGAGCCCTGCCGGATCGGTGTCCATGACCAGAGGGCCTGACTGGGCTCTGCAATCTGAGGAAGTAATGTCTAACAATCTCCGGAACATCTGTATCATTGCTCACGTTGACCACGGTAAGACCACACTGGTGGACCATTTGCTGAAGCAAGCCGGGACCTTCCAAGCTCACGAAGCCACAGCCGATCGGATGATGGACTCGGACTCCCAGGAGCGGGAACGCGGCATTACGATCTCCGCTAAGAACGCCTGCTTCTGGCTGGGCGACGTGAAGGTCAATGTTGTCGACACCCCTGGTCACGCCGACTTCGGTGGTGAAGTTGAGCGGATCATGGACATGGTCGACGGTGCCATTCTGTTAGTGGACGCCGTCGAGGGGCCCCTGCCGCAGACGCGTTTCGTGTTGCAGAAGGCCATCGAGAAAAAACTCAAAGTTATCCTATGCATCAACAAGGTCGACCGTCCCGAGGCTGTCGGCAGCACGTTGGTTGAGGAGTGCGTGGATAAGGCCTTCGACTTGTTCGTAGAGTTAGGTGCTTCCGACGAGCAGTGCGATTTCCCAATCATCTACGCCTGTGCCCGCCAAGGCTGGTGTACCAACGACCAAGCTGCCATTCCTACCTTCTTGGAAGGCGGCGGTTTGCGGACGCTGAAGCCACTTTTCGACGAGATCCTTGGCATCCCAGCGCCAGCATCAGACACCAAAGCGGAAGTGCAACTGCTGGTCTCCAACATTGCCTACTCTGACTACCTTGGACCACTCGCGCTGGGCCGCATCACTGCTGGCACCGTCCGCAAGGGTCAAGAACTGGTGCGCCACGGTGTGACTGAGAGCGGTCAGCCCACCACGAAGAAGTTTCAGGTGACGCGTCTGCTGTCCTACGAAGGGATGAAGCAAGTCGAGATCGACCAGCTAAATGCTGGTGATATCGGTTTGATTGCCGGATCGGAATACCTGGAAATCGGTGACACACTTAGCGGCCTAGCCGGCACCGCGCTGAAACGCATCAAGGTCGAAGAACCAACGATGCGCATGATTTTCTCGATCAACACCACGCCCAACTCCGGTCGTGAGGGCAAGGCGATTCAGTCGCGCGAGTTGCGCCAACGCCTCCTTAATGAGACTCGTAACAACGTGGCTCTGCGCCTGGAAGATACCGATGTGCCAGATCAGTTTTACCTGCTCGGTCGCGGTGAATTGCAGTTCGGTGTTTTGATTGAGAAGATGCGCCGCGAAGGCCACGAATTCATGGTTGGTCGTCCTAACGTCCTCATGAAGGTCGAAGACGGCGTGAAAGTGGAACCATTCGAGAAGATGACGCTGGACTTGCCGGAAGCCCACTCAGGGGACGTCACCAAGATGTATCAGCAACGCAAGGGCACCCTGCTGTCCTACGAAGCTGCAACGTTGACTGGTAACGAAGAGCAGCGGGTCCGCTTAACCTTCGAAATCCCAACGCGCGGTATCCTAGGTACCAACTCCATGTATAAGACGGCGACCCGTGGGTCCGGTCTGATTAGTTCTGAGGCTTTGGGCTACCGTCCTAATGTTGGGATCATCGCTCACCGTCTTACTGGCAGCTTAATTGCTGACCGTACCGGCAAGACGACGGAATACGCGCTGGCCTCGGTCCAGGAGCGTGGTGTTCTCTTCATCGGTGAGGGCGTGGAAGTTTACGAAGGTATGATTATTGGTGAGTGCGCTAAGGACAACGACCTTAACGTCAACCCAATCAAACCGAAAAAACTTACCAACATGCGCACGACTGGTTCGGACGGGATTACTAACCTCTACGGTACCAAGAAGATGAGTCTTGAGCGTTGTATTGAATGGATCGACGACGATGAGTGGATCGAAGTCACTCCTCAGTCAGTGCGCCTGCGTAAGAAGATCTTGGCAGCCAACATGCGTGGCCTGCGTAAGACCTAAGTTTTAATCTCGGTACAAGCCTTGCAAGCCCGACGTAAGTCGGGCTTTTTGCGTTAATTGCAACTGTGCGGAGGCTGAGATGAGAAGGCTGTGTTGTGCGACCCTGCTATCGCTTCTTGTGATATGCGGCGTAGTGCCCGATTTGGCGCATAGTCAAGATCGTGATGATCCACTCTTTATGCTAGTGCTCGGTGACAGTGTCACTATGGGAGTATGGGCGGATGCTACGCTTGGCTCCCCCAAGCCTGAATTTTATTTAGAAAGCTTACGGGTGCAACTCCACGCAGGACTCTTTAGTCTGATATCGGGGCGTCGGGTGAACGACCTATCCAATGCAAAAAAATATGCCGCTATTATCGATAAAAACTTTGGCTATATTTCTCGCAAGCATTTGTCGGCTCTGATCGGAGATCAGTCGTACTCAATTCCAAGTTTACTGAAGCAGCAGCAGGGTAGGGATGTTGAGGTCCTTCCAGCAACGGTGTTGGCAGGGTGTTACGAACTTGCGGATGCGGTTTTTGACAAGATTGATCGCTTTTTCGTTGATCACAGGGGTCATAAGGACCCGGATCTTATCTTTATAAATTTTAACGCGATGGATTTTGTATTTAATTCCACCATTTCTGTGTTCGAGCAGAATGTGAAGAAAACACTGACACGACTCGCCGTTCGCTTTCAGCACAGCACAATGGTGGTCACACCACTCGTTGATGTCGTGACTTTAATAAGGACTGTCTACGATAGGACGGCGGTGCCGGCTCGCTTTGGATTTAAGTCTCTGACTTGCTCAGATGCTTATGCGATGGTTGGCTTTGATAAAGCTGTAGGTGTGACCTCTGCTACGCCCCCCACTGAGATCGATGTTAAAGAACAAAAGTTAGCGCAGATGCAGCAGGTGCTTGACGACGAGCTTTGGGCCCTGGGTAGTCGCTCTACGAGTGAAGCTTACGAGGCATTTTCCGGCAAAGTCATCCGCGTTGGCCGGATGGATCCTCCAGACGGGCTGTGGTATCCGTATCTTGCGGCGGATTGCATCCATCCCAATGTCGAAGGTCAAAAATTGCTGGGTGCGAGTATTTGGCAAGCGCTGGAAGCTGAATATCTCTAGAGCTGGTGCCCCACTGCTAGCGCATGGTAAGCTGTGGCCGCGTTAATAATTTGGACGTAGTCACGGTTCGTTATGCCCGAGGAGACCGACTTGGGAAGTAGGCGTTTTAGTCGCTATAGTTGGGGTGTGTTAGCTTATACAGTTCTAGTCATTGCCTGGGGCGCATTTGTCCGCGCCAGCGGTTCGGGAGCTGGGTGTGGCGAACACTGGCCGCTTTGCAACGGGGTAGTAGTTCCCCGTTCCCCAGGCCTGGAAACCATTGTCGAGCTTAGCCACCGCCTAACCAGTGGTTTAACGCTGATTGCTGTGGCTATCATGGTGATCTGGGCTTTCCGTAAATTCCCCAAAGGCCATGCCCTGCGTCAGGGTAGTGTGCTGACGGGCATCTTTTTGGTGCTTGAGGCCGCTGTTGGCGCTGGTCTGGTGTTAGCGGCTTTAGTTAAAGACAACGCCTCGATCTTGCGCGCCGTGGTGATTAGCGCCCACTTGCTGAATACCTTCTTGCTAGTCGGCAGTATGACCTATGTTGCGTGGTATGCCACTCGGGGGCGTTCGAGTCGCTTTCGTGTCACGATTCGTGGTTGGCAGGTTCCGACTGTTCTAGTCGGTCTTGTCCTATTTATGATTGTCGGTTCATCCGGTGCTATCGTGGCGCTCGGGGATACTTTGTTTCCCACTGCTACATTGACTGAGGGGCTGGCGCAGGATTTTTCTCCTACCGCGCACTTTCTCATCCGGCTGCGAATCGTTCATCCGATCTTGGCTATGTTAACGAGTGCCTATTGGTTGGTGGTTAGCACCCTGTTGCGCAATCTCTCGCCAAATAAAACCGTAGTTCGATTAAGCACTATGGCTGCAGGTGCGGTTGTATTTCAGGTGCTATTTGGCTGTGTTAACTTGGTTTTACTTGCACCCACTTGGATACAGTTAGCGCATTTGATTGTGGCTGATTTGACGTGGGTGATCTTGATGATACTGAGTCTGGAAGTTTTGCACCCGGAAGAAAACTAGGTCGAAGGCTGACCTTAAAAATTATTTGGTGAGTCTGTTCATGCTGTTTGATCCATTTTTACTTGCAGTAGTCCAGACGGCATCTTGCCTGTTTATGGCTGGGGTGATTTGGGTAGTTCAGTTGGTCCATTACCCTGCATTTCCATTCGTCGCGAAGGATCAATTTAGTGCTTTTCATACCTTCCATTCGGCCAGGATTACATGGATTGTTGGGCCAGCTATGGGAGTTGAACTCGTCTCGGCTGGGCTACTCTGTGTAGCTTTTCCGCATAGTTTGCTGTGGTGGTCAAACATGACGGGCGTGCTGCTTATTTGGGCTAGCACTGTTTTTCTTAGTATTCCGCATCACAATGCGTTGGCTTTAGGGTTTAGCTCGGCGGCGGATAGCCTGGTTCATAGCAATTGGCCGCGCACGATCATCTGGACCATCCGCAGCATAGCGCTTTGTCTGGCCTTGTTAATGCTGAGGGGATATCCGGGGAGCAGCGCGGGTGTTTAAATTGATTTTCGCTCTGCGCTGACAAGTACATAGTGGTATGCCTGAAGCAGACTCCGGCATAGACGTGCAGTGCCGCTAATTTGCCACCAACGTGGGTTAAGCACGACTGGCGAAAGTTGCGCAACAAATTTTTCAAATCCGCTCAACACTTGAGTATCGAGTATCTCAATGTGGCAGTGGTCGAACCCGCCCTGCGCCAATTCGTTCGTTAAATCGTGCTGCAAATACATGTGCTGAGCATTAACCCTAGCAAGTCGCAGAGCCATGTTTAAAAGTAGTGGCACTGTTGCCTCTGGCTTGCGCATGATTGTGGTGAAAGCTAGGCGTCCACCTGGGCGAAGGGTCGCGGCGGCTAAGCTAATGAATGGACGCAGCGAGCCAAAATGGTAGGCGGCATCGACACTGACGACGGCGTCGTAGGCACCGCGCGGAAATGGATGGTCTTTCCAGTAATGACGCATGTCGCCAACCACCGCTATGCCAGCACTAGCTGCGCGCCGGTGATTTATCGCTGAGACACAGGATGGGCGAAACTCAACAGCATCCACTCTGGCTGCGCCGTAGGCAGAAACCCAAAGATCCAGACTGGCGCCAATGCCGCAAGCGATATCTAAGACCAGGTTACCACTCTTAAGGTGAGCGGCTTTACCAACTCTTGCCGCTAAGTGACGGCATGCTTCCTGATACGATTCCGCCTGACTCCAGTCACCCAAATTTGACCAAGGGCCAGGTTCTAGGAGGTCGATAGGAAGGTCAAAAAAATCAGGGCTAGTCACTTTGGATCCCAGGCAACGTTCACATTCATGAGGCGTGCTACGTTGATTGCAGATCGTACTGCGGATTCGAGCAGTGGCACACCTGCCGATGCCCAAGCACCGCAGAAATAAACTCTACGATCACTCTCACGATGCAGATCACTTAAAGCTTGCCAATGTTTCTCTTGTTCGGGCCGCACTACCGCCCTTTGCATGGTGACCCGGTGCATGATCTTGCTTGGATCTAAGGTTACGGTTGGATTCCAGCTCTGGAATAGGGGGGCGTCACTTTTGAGTGACGGCTCTATGGGGTTAACCCACACCGTGAACATGTCCTGTTTAAAGTCCTTGTCCATGCGGTAGTTTAAGGGCGCCCAGTCCGACTTGCGCTCGGGCATGCAGCTTGGATCGGTATGGACTACCAGCTCCCCTTGGTCAAAGACAAAATGTTTGAGAATATTCTGTTCTCGCGCGTAGGTTTCTGTGGCAAGGAAATCCATATGATTCGCTTGGGCCGCAATGACTACGCGGGCAAATTCGCCTTTTTCACCCCGCGCGTTGGTGATGGTGACACCGCTGCTGTTTTGGGTCAAAGAGACCACAGGTGATCCTGTAATCCAGTTTAGGTCTTCAGCAAGTTTACTGACCAATGCGCGGGTTCCTCCCTGCAAACGGCGCATGCGTGAGCCAAATAAGATGTCACGCAGTAGCACCAATAAATTTGCAGCAGGATAGTCAAGCAAAAAACGCTTGCTGCAAGTCGTAATCGTGCCGAGTAGGGGGAAAATAAAACCCTGCCAGAAAATCGGGCTGTAGTTTCTCGAGGTGAAGAACTCAGCCAAAGTTTCGTGTTCTGGTGGACTATGATCCAGGTCGCGAGCTAGACGCCGTAAATCGCGTCCTATGACGATTGCGCTGCGGTTGATAAATCGCAGTGATCCCAAACTCGGGAAAAGGCGCCCGCCAACCTGGATAGTTCCAGTGCGAAACCAAGTCGAACCATCGTTCCAACTAAAAGATACGGGACAATCGATGGGGAACGTTCCCACTCCGAGAGAATTACAGAGTGCGAGCACTGACTTCCAGCCAGTTTCGGTCATGACCCTGAGCGGTACATCCACCCAGCCAGCAGGCAGCATATCGACAGTCTGGGCGGCCATACCCGGATGGGCCGCTGCCTCAAACACGGTCACAGATCGTCCGGAAGCTCGCAATATGTGCGCGGCCGTCAGTCCAGCCATACCACTGCCAATCACAGCAACGTGTTCAGTCATCAGCTCGGCGCCCCCAGATTCACAACAGACTTCAGCTTAAACCAATCTAATCTAACACGACAGGACTGATGTTCCATAAGTTGGTAAATACCCCATTGCGTACTGTGAGGTAGGTCTGAGTCGTGCGGTATTCAGGTCATGTCTTAATTGGCTACGGCGCTACCATAAAATTGCCACATCGGGCAGCAAAAAATAGAGTCAATCCTCTGGTTTAAATCTAGAAGCGATAAATGATCCCCACCGGGATTCCGATTTTGCGGTAAACGTAGGTGCCGGGCAGTTCGCCCGTTTTATCGATGCCGATCGACGCATAGCTGTAAGCGACACCGCTCTCGAGCAAAAGCTTAAAGTAGGGTGGTGAGTTTTGCGATTTTTTATCTAATTTGCCGCCGCGACTTAGCTGGTTGTAGTGGCTTGGCATCAAACCGATCTGTACTCCAGCCGCTATCATTGTATATGGCGTAATCGGTGCTAGACCTGCCAATATCTCGACCAGGTTGACGGTACCAAATCCGACTAATGGAGTGTCGCCGCGAGAACCGGGGCCTATGCTTGAGGGCTCGTAGCGAAATCCGAGCAGTAAATTCAGGTGTGACGTCATGTTTACTAGGGTGCCTGTGCGGACACTGAGGGTGTCATGCAAATCCTGAGTTCCTTTTTTTAAGGTGACTAGGGAGAAGCTAACTTGTGATTTGTCTGCCCTCGTATAGCGGATGTCTGCTAACAGTCTTACCCGTGGGCTAATAGCTATCTGTGAGCCCAATAATACCGAGCTCAAGGTCTGGAAAGCTTGTGACTTTGAACCATCGCGTTGCGCCGGGTCCGAGGCGCTGCCACCGGCAACAAAGGGCGAACTTACGTTTAATACTTTTGAGTCTTGACTTAGCACTGTGGCGGCAAGGCCAAGCTGCAAGATACCTGGGATAGCGACAAATCTTGCGCCCAAAACTATAGCCAATTGCCGGACGCTTCCATCAAGGTCCGCGAGGGGTGTTCCACCCGAGGATGGCACCATCTTGGCAGTGAATGATAATGCCAGAAGATTTGCGCCAATACCTAGGCCAAGTCTGTCTGAGACTCTGTAAGCGAAAGTGGCTGTGCCAATCCCTCGCACTTTTGCGGCAACGGTTAAGTCGACATAGTTCTGCGTGCCAACGACAACGACTGGGACGCGATTTTTATTAATGTTAATCGCAACTGGTAAAGGGGGAACGAGAACGGCACCGAGGCTTATTTGGGGATTCGCACGCCAGATAAATCCAGGTTTATTGAGAGGTGTTGCGACGCCACTAGAGGTCAGTGTGGTCGGGGTGAAGTTTGGGTAGCGAATGTCTATGGAGTCACTTTTAAGGATCTCTGCTGCGTAGGAAAACTGCGTATAGTCAAGGAATGCCGCATTGGCTGGATTCGCTTCGGCTGCGTCAGCGGTGGAATACGCCGCGGCTGCGTCGCCTATCAATGGATCGGCATACGCTGTGCCAGAAACGACAAAGAGGATGACTGCGCTCATTCTTAAGATTAAACAGGAACGCAGAAATCTAGGGTGAAAGTGCCCTGGCATACCCTGTTTCAGTTGAGAAAGCATCCTAGCTCCGGAGCACATAGCATTGTTGACTATAGTGATTTCGGTATCTTAACAGGGTTTTAGCTCAAGTTTAATCGAAGAGTAGCCGATCCCTAGACCATGCGGAGAGGTGCTTAGCCCGAAAGAAGGTCAAGAATCTGTGGTGGTTATAAACAACGGCGTTGGAATTAAGCTTGTAGCAACCGGAAGGGACCACCTACCTAGTTGGCTGCCTCAGGCTATTTGTGGTTTGCTCTTGTCTTGCGGTGCTCCGCAAAAATCGGCTGATAAGACGCAGTCTTTATTCGACTCAACACCCAGCCTACAGACCATAGAGACATCACTCTGTAGTAGTATTGCAACTCGTGCTGAAGCGCCTACTCTTAAGGGCTTGGATTTCGATCTGCAGAACTGTCAGAGAGCTGGTCTAGGTGCGGTAGACTTCGCAAAAATTAAATCTTTTGTTTTCGTTAATGTCGATGGTACCGCTACAAGCTCCGCCATTACATCCGAGCTGCTAGCAGATCGAACTGAGGCTAAGCAACCAAACACTGATAGCACTCTATCATCGGCTGTGGATGAGGACGGCATACCATACACTAACCGGCAGATGCGGGCGCAAGTTTGGCTCAATCGCCCATTTTTGAATATGGCCGGTGGTCTGACTGATTTTATCAAAGTAAAGCAGGCTAGTGATGGTGGCGCGGTTGCATTTCCTGACCAGTCGAAGTCGGCTTTTGCCGAGGTAGCCAAAACCGCTTTGGTTTTGACCAAAGCGCCGACTCTGGATTTAGATGGCTTTAATTTTTCCATGGATATGCAGCTAAATGTATCGGGTTTGGTGACCGTTAGTCAGGCGCTTAAACTAGATGGAAAGATGGTTGATAATAACTTCCCCCTGGTTATTCGTTCGGTCAAGAATGCTCCGTATTCGAATTCTTTGATCCGCGATATGAAAATCGTAATGCTGATTATTCCCTACGCTAATGACGTCTACGTCGATATATTCACGGATCTTCGCGTATACAATATTGGGATGCAGGTAGTGGTGGACCAGCAGTTAAATGCTTTTTTAGGCGTGACTCTAAAGAGCATGCTGGATGCACTAATAGCGACGGGGGCTAAGTAAGTATGTCCCGTAAAATCACTACGCCGTTATTTCTGATGATTTTTCTGACCAATGCCGTGGCCTGTGGCAGCGGATCTCAGGGCACCTCAGGTGCACAGCAGAAGCGTGAGGAGGCAACTGAGGCTATTAAATTCACGAGTATTGACTACGATCCGTTGAGTGCGCCGGCAAAAGTCGCGGCGAAGGTAAACTATGCCATTTCCATTATTGCTAAGTCGGGTAATGAGGTGTGCCGAGGAACGACACAAATCAATATTATGTCGAATCTGGAGCTTAAGTTCCCCTCCGGGACAGTCAAATGCTTGACGCTGACTATCGACTTATCCAAAATCCTTGGTAATAGTTTTTTATCGGCAAATCCCGGCCTGGGAAATTTTACTAGTGATGGAAAAGTGCTTTATATAAAAGAGATCGGCAAAGCCACGTTTGATCCGCCGCGGCCTTTTTTTCTTGGGCCCTTAGTTCAGAATCCAGCAGACTACAAGGACTTCAAATTAACTGTGCCGGAAACGGTCACTGTGAACGACCCAGAGGCTAACGTTTCCCTTTCGGGGACTGGGCAGTTTGATGTCGAAGTGCTCAGTGTGGGCGAGAAATACTCTAACCAACTATCACCTGCAAATAAGTTCGATAATGTGATGCGCTGGGCAATTTCCTCCTCCGGTTTTGATGGAGTGCCGGCCAAATATGGACTGCTTTATAAAAAAATGGAGTGGTACTGGAATACACAGCCATTGATGATTCCTAAAATTGTTATTTCAGGCGACTTAGCTGCCTTTATTGGAAGTGGCGGTTCTGGGATTAGCCGTCTTGTGGGTGATGTGACGATTAGTCTTTCAGTCAAAGATTTTGAATATGGCACGTGATAAGTTTACTAGCGTCTGACTCGCACTTCGGCAAAAATTACCCTTGTTGGTTCGCTGGCGCGTAACTCAAGGGTGGCAGGATTTCGTGCATTTGTTCTGTCTTCCGCTGCAGTAGCGAAAATCAAGATATCTCCCAGTTTAAGCTTAGAAAATCCTTTTTGCTGCGTGCTTACGTGTCCAGAAAGGATGAAGACAGCGGTGAAATCAGCGTCCAAGAGCCAATGTAAGGTTGAGTTGGCCTCGATTGAGTTGACTTTAAGGTCACCGTAGGCGGCGTCTCTGCGCACCATTAAATTTACATCTTGAGCTGGTCCGTTCTGTAAAATGCAAGATGTGCTCAAATCACCGCTAAAGCAATAAGACTGCTCTAAACCCAAGTCCCTGGCACCGCTTTCGCCGTGATCTAGTCGCAGCGGGCCTCCCGAGACCTGCACTAGGTGTCGGTCGTACCCAGGGAACGTAGAAAATGGCCCAGACAGCGAAATCTCAGCCAGGCTGAGGCGCCACAAAAAAGGATCGGCAAAAGACGCCGACTGTGGAAAAATTGCCAATTGCTTCGTATGTCCACCCCCGTTCTTCCACGGCATGGATAGATAGTCGGCGGCGCTGCGGTGAGTAACCTCCATGTTGACCGGCTCCTAGGCTCGTGTGGTTTCGCCTCTCCGTCGGATCTGGCTAAAACAAGTGAGTTAACTCGTACGCTCTGTCGCCCTTAGAAATTTGTACCAAAATCTCGTCTCCAACCCGTTTGCCTATTAAGGCCCGGCCGAGGGGGGTCTGCGGCGTGATTGTGAGCACCTGGCCTTCTGGCGACTTGAGGCTATAACCGCCGGCTACCTGGACGATAAAGTAACGGACTGTGGTCTGCTCGTTAGTCAACTCGACGACGGCAGACAGTCCCACCGGTTGATCGGTCCGGAAATCCTGTGGAAGGGTCGCTCGGATCAAATCCAACGCCGACTGTAGCTCGGTGGCTCGTGCGTCCTGAGCTCCGGCAAGATATGAGGCTTCCAGTCCGCGCGTATCATATTGGTTTTCTGGTTTGTTTTCAGCATGGGTGGCGGCATCGTGGGCAGCTGCGGCAGATGCACGTAAGGCGTTTAATTCAGTTTCGAGCTTTCCTACAATTTGTGCCAGCAGGGATTTCTTGATTTCTCGTGTCAAGCGATAGCCTTTCAGTGTCCAGGCTTTTTATTGTGGGTATCCATATAATCCATTTTTACTTCTTGGTAGTGAAAACCATTATGTTAAAATACTGGCTGCTATAAAGTCAAAAGGCACAAGTTATGACCTCGGTAGCCTATTGTGTCCAAATCTAAAGCTCCGGTAGATAGAAAATGCAAGGTCCAAAGTCCGAGTCCAAGCCGTTTTGGCAAACCAAAACACTAGAAGAGATGAACAAGAAGGAATGGGAATCACTGTGTGATGGCTGCGGACGCTGTTGTTTAAACAAGTACGAGGTCGAGGGTACCACTAAAGTAGTCTTTACAGACGTCGCCTGTAAATTACTCAACACCGAGTCCTGTCGCTGTTCTAATTATAAAAACCGAGCCAAATTTGTTGAGGACTGCATCGTCCTCACCCCCGAAGTCATGCCTGCAATGAACTGTCTACCACCTACCTGCGCTTACCGATTAATTAGCGAGGGTAAAAAGCTTTATTCATGGCACCCGCTGGTTTCGGGCTCTAAAGATAGCGTGCATAGTGCCGGTATTTCTGTTCGTGGGCGGGCTGTATCAGAGGTAGGACTCAGCGAAGAAGAGATTGAGCAGCGTCTTGTGCGCTGGCCCCAGAGTAAAAAGGCTAGGCCGATCTGATCGTGTCATAATGTTAGATTTCAACCGTGAATACGCAACATTCTCCGTGTGAGCTTGGATAGGATTTTAAATTTTGAATTCAGTCAAAGCAATGTCAATCCGGCAGATTGTGCTTAACTCTACTGTTTTGGTGGCTGCCTTAGGGTATTTCGTCGACATCTATGACCTCGTGCTTTTTAGCATCGTTCGGGTGGAAAGTCTCAATTCCCTGGGTATTAGCGGCGATGCTTTGCTGACCAACGGTGTGCATTTACTCGATATGCAGATGGGCGGGATGTTGATCGGTGGCCTTGTTTGGGGAGTACTCGGTGACAAGCGCGGTCGATTGTCCGTGCTGCTTGGCTCGATTTTGCTCTATTCCTTGGCAAATCTTGCCAATGCTTTCGTCGTTAATATTGAACAGTATGCGGCCCTGCGTCTTCTGGCTGGTATAGGCTTGGCTGGTGAGCTTGGTGCAGCGATCACCTTGGTGAGTGAGGCACTTCCACGGGAATCGCGTGGATACGGCACAGCGTTCGTAGCGGGTATCGGTGTGTCGGGTGCTGTTTTCGCCGCACTTATAGCCACGTACTTCTCCTGGCGTGGTGCTTTTGTGATTGGTGGTTTAATGGGATTAGCGCTTTTATTGACTAGATTTAAGCTGCGTGAATCGACCATGTTTGCGGATGTTCGCGAGAAGGCTGTAAGTCGCGGCAATTTTTTTCTCATTGTGAAGTCTTGGCCGCGTTTTATGCGTTACATCCAATGTGTATTGATTGGGGTTCCGCTCTGGTTTTGTGTGGGCATACTTGCCACATTTTCTCCCGAAATCTGTGCGGCTTTGGGGGCTACCGGTCCGGTATCTGCTGGCCAGTCCATTCTCTACTGTTATGCCGGACTCAGTGTCGGTGATATTTTGAGCGGTTTTCTCGGTCAGTGGTGGCGCAGTCGCAAACGAGTCATTGGACTATTTTTAGCATTATTTTTAGTTGGTGCGGGTGTCTTTTTGTCGCTGCGAAACTGTGAGCCATCGGTTTATTATCTCATGTTTTTCATTCTTGGTATCGCTGCAGGCTACTGGGCTGTGTTTAATACGGTTGCGGCCGAGCAGTTTGGTACCAATATTCGCGCGACTGTGGCGATAAGCGTCCCGAATTTTGTGCGTGGATCTGTCGTGTTGTTGACACTAGCGTTTCGTGCGCTGACACCCAGCCTCGGTCTCATTGGCAGTGCTGGGGTTGTCGGTTCGGTGTGTGTACTTACGGCCTTTGCGGCACTCGCTGGTTTGCGCGAATCGTTTGGCGACGATTTGAATTTTATCGAAGAATGAAAGTGGCGAGGGCTTTCGGCCCCGATGTGTCAACCTAGTATAAGCCAGCGTGCTGACAAACCTGATGCTGTCGCGAGGCATAAAAATTGCATCGATGTCCTGAGGCTGTCTTTTAAAAGGCGCAAACTCGGCGGCGTGACGAGTGCAGCATGAGGGGAATCAATCATGAAGATTATCTTATTTTTAAGAATTGCGGTGGTGTTGTTTGTTTTCATCTCTTCGCCACTAGCTGCTGCGCAGTTACATGGAGCTGAAGCGGAGGGGATTTTTTCAGTTATTTTACACCGGGGCGGTACAACTTATTGGTTGGCCCACAACCATCTCATGGTCGCAGATGCCAGAGAGGCTAAAATTGAGCTGAATGTAGAGCCTACGAAGCCGGAAGGTGGTGAATTCCGCGTTGTGATAGATGTTCAAAAGCTGATAGTCGATGATGGTGCACTGCATCAAAAGTGGAATAAGCGTATTCGTGAATTGGCGATTTTGAACGAAGACTTCATTGATTTAAGTCTAGATGATCGCACAAAGATCCGGTCTCAGATGCTCGCAGAGGATCAGCTGTCTGCCGCTATGTTCCAGGAAATCAAGGCTGAATTAGTAAACCTAAAAAGCTCGCCGTCGACTAGGGGGCTGGTGTCATTCAACTATGCCGGAGTGCTTAGGATGACAATTCGCGGGAAGGCTAAAGAGATTCCTGTGCAGGCCAATGTCCATGTTGATGGCGATAGCCTTAGCGTCGAGGCGGCTGGTGTGTCCGATTTAACTGACTTCGGCATCACCCCGATCTCTATCATGTTGGGTGCGATAAAGGTACTGCCTGAGTTCGAGATATACGCAAATTTTAAAACCAAACTGATTCCATAATGCGTGATGTCGTCAATTTTGATGAATTTCGATGAGTGGCGCGTGGCATTGTGCAGTTTGCCACATCCATGACTGTCGCTTATTTGAGACAGTTCTCCTCGATCTCATCGTGAATGTACTCCGATCGACTTAGCAACTGGCACTAATGCGGCCTGGCACATAATTTGCAGATTCGCGAACAGCAAAGATAAAGCCAATGCGCACTCACATTTTGGAGCTAATATGCGCACGAGAATTCAATTAGTTGATTTAGCAACGACGGTGACGGCGGAAGACCTCCGTCGGCTATGTTCTGTTTTTGGTACTGTGAGCTCTGTGTCTCGTGATGGCGACGACGGCATGGTCGAAATGAGTTCCGAGCAGGATACCACACTCTGTGTCCAACGGTTGAGTGGACATCATTTCAAGGGCAGAGAATTAGTATTGCGCAAGCGCGCTATAGTTAGCCTTCCAGTGGCTCACGGTAGCGGGCCTGCGCCTGAAGGCAGGCTTCAATGGTGAAGTGATTTTTATATGTAGATTTAAAAAGGGAGATTGCGGATGAAAAAGTCGGTCCTCTGTTCGAGTTTTGTTTTAGGTGTCATCGGTAGTGGATCTGCGTTTGCGAGTATTCCCGAACATAGAATGTTGTTTGCTGATTCCGACGATCTAGAGGCACTCGTTGCTGATGCTAGTACGAC
>Ga0315284_10005113_pt1 | contig 18642 bp, 12 predicted proteins | sample YL17G09_16_MG_FD_203696 | JGI IMG/M metagenome (GOLD analysis project Ga0315284, IMG submission 203696) | Sediment microbial communities from Yellowstone Lake, YNP, Wyoming, USA - YL17G09_16 | ecosystem: Environmental > Aquatic > Freshwater > Lake > Sediment | place: USA: Wyoming | collected... | reverse complement strand
ATTTTAGGGGCTAAAAATACGATGCCGAAAATTATGCCCAGGTTATAGAGAATTGGAGCCATGCCCAAGGCCAAAAACTTGTGAAAATATTGCAGGACTCCGGAAAAAATATTAGCCATGCCAAAAAGAATCGGACTTAAGAATAAAATCCTGGTTAGATTAACTACCTCTCCCCTTTCCTCTAGAGAAAATCCAGGCACAATAAGTTTAATCAGCCAGGGAGCAAAAGCAAAAAGGATTATAGATAAGCATATTAAAAACAAAAGGAAAATATTCAGGATATTGCTGGCAATCTTCCAGGCCTTCTCTTTGTCTTTAGAAAAGTAGTCAGAAAAAACTGGTAAAAAAGCAATGGTTAGGCCACCGACAATCAAAAGATTGTAAACCAGATCTGGTATCCTAAAGGCGGCCGCATAAATGCTAAGGTCTTTACCCGCCCCAAAAGTACCGGCCAAGAGCCTATCCCTAATCACTCCCAAAAGAGCGCTTAAAAGAGAAAAAACAGCCAGAATCCAGGCTGACAAGGTTAAATTTTTACTCGAGAAATTAAAAATTCTTAAAAGATTGGTAAAACGCATTCTTGTAAAATCAATTCAAATCTTTATCCTCTATCTTAATATTTAAGCTGGCAATTGACAAGAAAGCATAAATTTATTACAATTTCAATATTCCAGCAAGTTGAGTGATCGCTCTGCTTTAAAAAGCAGGGAGGAAAGTCCGAACACCATCTCGCTATAAGCGGGATAAAAAAGTAGCGGCTAACCGCCGTCCACCGCAAGGTGCGAGGTGAGAACAGAGACGCCAAAGCGTGAAAACGCCAAGGCATCCAGATTCTTCTGGATGAGCCCTAAAGGCAACTTTAGGGGTGAAACGGCAAAACCCTTACTGGGCGCAAGAACAAAGCTCGTCTGGATTTTCCCGCGGAAAATCTTGATGAGTTAAAAGTAGTTCGCTAGAGCCCGAGAGTAATCAAGGGCCCAGACAAATGATCGCTTAAAACAGAATTCGGCTTACGGACTTGCTGGAATTTAAAAAACCCGCTTTAAAGAGCGGCTTTTTTAATTCTTATGGCAAATCTATCATATCAGCCTCTGAACCCTACCTTCTTGATCTAAGGCTTCATTTGCCAGAAAATCAGCCATTTTATTTTTCTCTCGTGGAACCAGAACAAACTCCACTTTTTTGTAATCAATTTTCAGATTCCAAACCTTAATAAACAAATCTTGGATATTTTTGTCTAAAATCTTGTATTTGCCAGATAATTGGCTGGTTAAAAGCTCGGAGTCTGATCTGATTTCCACCTCCATATTAGCTATCTTTTTTCCTCCAAAAAGACTTTTGATCTTTTTTAAGGCAAAAATAACTGCCTCATATTCAGCCTGATTATTAGTCGATTGGCCAATAAATTGGCTGTATTTCTTGATCTCTTCTCCTTTTTCATCGCCAATTACTACTCCAATTGAGGCTGGGCCCGGATTTCCCCTTGAGGCGCCGTCTGTATAAACAATGAGTTTTTTCATTTTTCCTTAAAGTATTTTATTAAACATTCTTTTATCTTTTCTCTGTTTTTATCTTCGAAATAAAATCCGCCGACTGCCGGATGGCCGCCATATCTTCTAAAAAGCTTGGTGCAGCTTGAGACGGCGCCAATGCCGTTTTCACCCAGAGGCATTCTATAAGATCCCCAGTTTTCTTTTTTTTCTTTGGTAAAGACGAAAGTCGGCTTCATGAAAAAAGTGCTGACCTTGGAAGCAATGACTGACAGAATCGGAAACGGACAACCATTTAAATCTTCAAAAATAATTGATGAGTTGTCATTTTTAGCAAAGATCTTGGTTTTCAATTCTTCCGTAAAAAATATTATCTTTTCCTGTCTCTCGGTGGCCATTTGCAAGAGCTCTTCTAAGAATAAGCTTGCTTCTTCTTTGGTTTTAGAATTTAAAAGAACATAAATTTTGTTTAAATAAGCGTCTGCCTTATCGGTAATATTTGTAATTCTGCCAATTTTAGCGACAATTTCTCTGGTTGAAATGCATTTCTTGGTTATATCCGAATTAAAAAGGATTTGAATAGCCGGACGCCAGCTATTTTCCAAAAGAGGCAAACCCTCTTGTAAAATCCTTTCATTTTCACCAGTTTCCGGAACAAGGTCTATCAGAGTCGCTAAAGCCGCCAATCCCAATATATCTTCTTTAAGAATTCCTGAAAATTTCTTGCCCAGCATTTCTTCTGCAACCTTGAGGGCCAGTCCAGCTGCGGCCAAATAATAAAAGGGGGAATCTTTATCTCCTTGTTTTGGATTGACAATAATTTTAGTTTTTGGCATTTCAAAGACATCATGATGATCAACCACCGCTACTTCAAAACCAAGTTTTTTTGCAATTTCTATTTCTTCAACATTGCTGGTACCGCAATCCAAAGAAATAATTAAGGCCGGAACTTTGTCTTTCAGAAACTCAAGGCCTTCATGATTAATTCCCTGTTCCGCTCTCTTCCTGTCGGAAAAGTAAATAATTGGAGACTCTCCGCCAAGGTTGTCAATTACCTCCTTTAAGATAATTATGGCCACGGCGCCATCCATATCAGAATCTCCATAAAGAATAATCCTCTCTTTGTTTTTAAGGGCTTTTGATAATCTTCTAATCAGCTTTTTAAAATCTTTAATTTCTTCCATTAAATTAAGCCAATATTTCAATGCCAGGCAATTTCTCACCCGATAAAAAGAGCAGGAGAGCGTCTCCTCCTGTTGATAAATGGCTAAACTTTTTAGCCAAGCCCAGTTTATCTATAAACCAACAGGTTTCGCCGCCGCCGGCAACTGAAAAAGCTTTGCTTTGAATAACCTCTTTAATGATTTCTTCAGATCCCCGGGAAAACGCTTTTTCCTCAATTTTACCCAGGGGCCCTGACCAAAAAATAGTTTTGGCGCCAAGAATTTTTTGTTTAAAAAGTTTTATTGTTTCTGGGCCAATATCTAATCCTTCGATAGAATCTAACGGAAAAATGATCTTGTCTGGAAATTCTGGCTTAAAATTTCTTTTCTGCAATTCATCGGCAACTAAATTACCCAGAAGAATAAAATCTGCTTTATTGGAAATGCTATTGATAAGCTTCATTTTCGTTTCAATTCCCTTAGCCTGACCAGCTAAAATTACCACCAAATGGCCGGCTGGATTATCTTTGACTTGATTTAAAGCCTTGACTTCTTTTTCTAATAAAAGGCCTGCGCCGCAAGGCAAGTATTTTGCCACCTTAAAAGAGGCGTGATTTCGGTGAGAAGAAGCAAAGGCGTCATTTAAAAAAATGTCTCCGAGTTTGGCTAATTTTTTAGCAAAACCAAGATCTCCTCTTTCCTCTTCTTTATGAAACCTCAGGTTTTCCAATAATAGTATTTCCCCGGCCTGCATTTTCTTTGTCCATCTTTCAATCTCAATACCAACGCAGTCTTTAGCTTTAGTAATTGATAAATCAAGATGTTCTAATAGATTTTCCTGAATCCTGTCAAATTTAAGTTTCTCTACAATTCTGCCATTAGGTTCGCCTAAATGACTCATTAAAATAATTTTTGCCCCCATGTCAATAAGATATTGAATGGTTGGAACAGTTGACCTGATTTTAAAATCATCTAAAATATCCCCTTCTAGATTAAGGGGGACTTTGAAATCACATCTGACTAAAACTCGCTTGCCTTTAACGATAAGATCTTTGACTGTTCTCATTATTCTTGATTCTTTGGTTTTAACGCTTCTTTTATTACTTTATTTACTCTTTCAATTTCTGGAACTTTTTTTGATTTTTCCCTGGCTTTAGAAAAAGAAACGGGTTCTTTGGTTAAAGCTTCTTCCAAAGAAAGTGATTCTGGAGATTCTGGTGATAAAACAACTGCTTTTTCCTTTTGAGCATCCTTTAAGCAGGTTTTACAATAAACCGGCCTTTTACCGTCTGGTTTAAAGACCACTTTTGTCCATTTCTTGCAATTGCTGCACTGGGCGTCATAAAGAAGCGGCTCTTTCTTAGAAGCTATGGCAGCCACCATTTCTTCTGTTACGCCCGCCCAACGACTGATTTTATCTTCAATCACCTGCCTTGGCGTGGCATATCTTTCTCTCGAAACTTTAATGATTTTGTCCCGATTAGATTCTTCTATTCTTAAAATTGGCGGCAAGGTTTGGGCAGAAAAAGCTCTGCCAGTCAAGCCGTCAATCATTAATTTTAAATAAATATTGTATTTGGCGGAATTAACCAAATCATTGGCAAGAAATTCCGGATCAAATTCTTTTTCTAAGAATTCAGCATCCTCAGCCCCGACTCTAAAAGCAACCAGGGTACCGATGTTTCCAAAAACTGCGTCTCTGACCTCTTCTGTCATTTGGGTGATATATTGGTGGCCTAAAATTAAATCAAGGCGATATTTCCTAGCCTCAGATAAAATTGTGGCAAAAGACTCGGTCGCAAAGTTTTGAAACTCATCAACATATAGGAAAAAATCTTGTCTTTGTTCTTCCGGAACATCAACCCTGGACATGGCCGCCAATTGAAGTTTGGTAATCAGCAAAGCTCCCAAAAGCATGGAATTGTCTTCGCCAATCCTTCCTTTTGATAAGTTCACAATCAAGATTTTCTTGTTATCCATGATTTCTCTCATGTCAATCTTTGAAGAAACCTGGCCGATAATATTGCGTATCAAAGGAGCGGAGACAAATTGACCAACCTTGTTTTGAATGGCCGCGGTCGCTTCAACCTCGTATCTTTGAGTGTATCTGGCATATTCTTGCACCCAAAAAGCTTTAGACATCGGATCAGTTATCTTTTCAACTACTTTTTGGCGATAAGCCGGATCTGCCAGCATGCGGTTAATCCCCAAAAGAGTTGATCCTGGATATTCTAAAAGCGCTAAAATAGCATTATTCAAAATGTATTCCATTCTGGCTGACCAGACATCTGGCCAAATCTTTTTAAAAACTCCCATTAGGCCCGAAGCAACTAAATGCCGATGTTCCATATCAATTTTTTCCATGACATTAAAGGCAATCGGATAATCCAAATCAGCCGGGTTGAAATAAACAACATCATTAACTCTATTTGAGGGGATAAAATCAAGAAGGCTCTCGGCGGTTTCTCCGTGAGGATCAACAAAAGCAATGCCTTGACCGTTTCTCATGTCTTGGATAGCCATATTAGCCATCATATTGGTCTTACCCATGCCAGTCTTGCCGATCAAATACATGTGTTTTCTGCGATCGTCTAATTTGATGCCAAAACGCTTCTTTTCCCGGCGAAAAGTAGTTTCTCCAAAAAAATTTATATCTGAATTTGCCATAAATATGATTAATCTACTGGTAAGGTTGATGGCGGCTCTCCCTTCCTGGCCTCAACCCTGGCCAAAGTTGGGGCCTGAGCCGTAATTCTGCCCGGGAAATGATAAAGAGAGGCAATTTCCTCTGCCGTCAGAATAAATCTCCTGCCTGGCTGTTCCGGACCCTTGACACAATGATTGGGATAGCCAACCCAGATCCTGTTAACATAGCTTCGAAATAACCTTCTTTTCCTTAAATAAGTGCGCCGTTTTATAAACCAGAACCAATTATACCAATCTTTCTTAATCTTGGTGATGGTGTCTGCGGCTGGCACCAAGGCATTCATGTTATCTGTAACGAAATTAGTGAAATAGCTCATCGCTAATCTGATATTAGGCCTGAACATAACATCTCTTTTGGCCAAATAAATGTATCTCATATTGCAAAGAAACCCGAGTTTTCCTATTTTTTTCTCAAGCTCAGCCAGAACCAATTTTTCCCCGGGAGTAAGCTTCATTTCTACCGGAATAACTGATTCTTCTTCCTTCTTCGGGGCTTCGGGGATTGTCCCTGAAATTAAAAATTCTGCTGCTTCCTGAGCCATGGGTTTGAATTTAACCTCAGTATCTTTTCTCCTGGCAATTTTATCACGCAGTTTTCTGGCTGAATCGTGCCAAGCAACATATTCATCTAAAACCGGCAGACAGCGGATCTGAACCCAAATCTGCTCTCCTTGTTTTAAAACAGCCATGCCTTCTAAGAGAGAAGCAATTGGGTCTATTCTTTTTTCCTCTTCCTCTCTGCCAGTTTCAAATTCTATATATGTTTTTATGGGATAACCCCAGGGCTTTAAATTTTTATACTCTGTGGCCCACATGTCCCATTCAGCATTAGGAAGATCTTGAGGCACATTTCTAGTATAATCTTCAACTTCAAATATTTCTGCCTGAGGATATTGGGAATAAATATGAGCTTCAAAGATAGGCCTGACTCTCTTGGGCGGCCTAATATAAAAATGAGGAATACCGTCAATGCCAGCAATTTCTAAGGTAAAAGCGGTTGGATCCTCGCCATCCCACCACTTTTCATACCAGTTTGGAAATTTGTACATTTGCCAAAAGCCGGTAATGACGATTTCCATAGCCTTGATCGGCTCTAATATTTCTTCCGGGATTTTAATCTCTAGAAGAACTCTAGCGTTTTCTTTAGCGTCATAAAGATTCTTCCTCCAGTGATACCAGATAAAAAGCATTAATTTTCCCAGCCAAATGCATTCAATAATCAAAATAAGCCACCACCAGTCATTGAGGATGACCCAAAAATAGGAACGAATTAGAACAAAAAGCGAATCAAAAGACATTTCTGTGCTGGCCTAAGAATAAAATTGCTCTCCTTACCTGATTTTCCCAAAAAATCTTGAAAATGTCTAGGCCTCTCTTAAAGAATATCTGCCGTCTTCCTGTTTTAAAAAACATCTTTTATTGCCGAGATTTAAGAGAATCGTGCTTTCTTTGACCAGGCGCTGGGAAAGAACCCTTTTTAATATCTCTCTTTCCGGCAAGGGATTTTTAGCCTCTTTTAAAACTTTGGAAATCATGTCTTTCACTGTCCCCGGATCATATCCCCATTCCTTCAAAGCATAAACGCCCCGACCAATGAGCACAAACTGCTGATCTTTAATTAATTGATTATGAACCGTCTGGAAGTTAGTTTTCTTTTTAGGAGCAGTTGCAGCAGCGCTAGCTGCAATCGCTGAAAACTCCCGAGGTTCTGGCTGGCCCAAGATAATTTCATCAATCAAATTAGCTACTTCAATAAAATGTAAGGGTTTTTTGACTTTTTTGAAAACCAAAAGAGCCAAATCCCTGACGCCTTTGGGATTGACTTCGGGCCATGACTTTAAGCCATATTTGCCATCAGCGGCTTTCATAATCTGCTTTGAAATTTCAAGATTTGACTTTAAGAATTGCTGGCTGGATTTCCCGATTAATCCAGAAACAGAAAATAGTTCTTTAATATCTAATGTTTTCTTTTGTTTTTCAAGGGACTCTTGAAGAGTCCTTAAAAGTTTTTGGACTAAAGGCAAAATCTTAGAATCTGCTGCCCAAAAAGAATAAAAATCCTTAGATTCATTAACCCGATAAAAACCGTTATCGAGAGCTAACAGAAAATTAATCCAATTAGAGGAATTTTGCTGGTGATTAAAATCAGGCTCCGAAAAAAGAAGATCTTCTCTCTTTAATCCCCCTTTCTTTTGTAAATATTTCTTTAACCGAGAAAAAGCCTTGGTGATTTCCAAAGCCAAACCCTCTTTTCTGATCTTCTTAAGAGTTGTTTCGACGATTTGCCTGACCCTTTCTCTGGTTAAACCTAAGTCCTTGCCAATCGCTTCAAGAGTTTCGCCTTTTCCGCTCTCAAGCCCAAATCTCCTGTTCATAATCTCTTTTTGTCTTTGATTTAACCCTTTAAAAAGAATCTGATAACTTTTTTGATAATTCAGATTGGACATATTGTTATTTATGACATTATTAAACTTATATGTCAATTACCCTTTTTTATGCTTTTGCCAGCTCACTAACAAAGGGCTGGCTAAAAATAGAGACGAGTAGGTGCCGACTATAATTCCAATAATTAAGGTTAGAGAAAAATACTTTAAAGTTTCTCCGCCAAAGAAAAATATCGCCAAGAGAACCAAAAGAGTGCAAGAACCCGTGCTGATTGATCGAACTAAGACCTGGTTCAAGCTCTGATTAACGCAGGCATTAAAATCTCCTCCTTTAGTTTTTAAGAGATTCTCCCTAACCCTGTCAAAAACGACTACTTTATCGTTAATTGTATAACCCAAAAGGGTCAGTAAAGCGATAACAATTGGTATGCTAAATTGAATATTATAAAATTTTCCCAGAGAGGCGAAAACACCAACCGGTATTAAAACATCGAAGAAAAGAGCAATTATTGAGATTATTCCATATTGCCAGCTGGATAAAGGCCGGGAGATTTTTCTAAAAGCGATGGTAATATAAATGAGCAGGGCTGCCAGAGAAACAATTATTAAGATTATTGTTTTCTGCCGTAATTCTTTGCCAATAACCGGCCCGATGCTTTCGAAACGTTTTTCATCTATTTTTGAAATTTCCTGCAGTCTCGAAATAATCTGTTGATGAATATCTTCATCAACTTCTTTCATTCTCATAATTACTCCGTTGGCTCCGGTAGGTTGAACAACCATTTCTCCTAAATTAAGGTCTTTTAATTTTTCTTGAATTATTTGATTTTCCGGTCTATTTTCAAAACTAACTTCCAAAATACTTCCACCCGAAAAATCAATACTAAATTGCAGGCCAAAGATCAAAAGAGAAATCAAGCTTGCCAGAATCAAAACTCCAGAAAAAATATAATAAACTTTTGCGTATTTTAGAAAGGGAATATTCATAATTCTTTTATTATTATCTCCATAACCAACTTAATTTTTCGAATTTTGTACCGGCAAAACATCTTAAGAGATTGTTGGTAATGAAAATTGCCGAAAACATACCAATTAAATTACCGATAATCAAGGTCAAGGCGAATCCTTTAACAAAACTGGTTCCTAAACTAAATAAAATTAAAGCCACTAAAATGATGGTGAAGTTTCCATCGCGGACTGACGGCCAGGCCCGTTTAAAACCATCTTCGAGTGAAATCAGAAAACCTTTCCCCTGTTTTAACTCCTCTCTTATTCTGGAAAAGATTAAAATATTAGCATCAACTGCCATGCCCATAGATAAAATGAAGCCGGCGATGCCAGCCAAAGTCAGGGTAACGGGTATTAATTTAAACAAAGAAAGGTTCAAAGCAATATAAATTATCAAGGCCAATGATGCCAAAACGCCGGGCAAACGGTAAAAAATAACCATAAATATAATTACCAGAATAAATCCGATCATGCCTGCCTTCAATGATTTATTTAAAGAATCTTGTCCCAGGCTCGGACCAATCGTCTCTTGAGAAACCAGGCTGATTGGTACTGGCAAGGCCCCTGAGTTAAGGTTCCTGGCAAGCTGCCTAGCATCGTCCACGGTAAAAGTGCCTGAAATCTGGGCCCGGCCGCCGCTAATTGGTTCCTGAACTGTTGGGCTGGAAATAAGGCTATTATCAATATAAATGGCTAAAGGCTTGCCGACGTTATTGGCAGTCAGCTCTTCAAAAAGACTGGCCCCTTCATCGTCAAATTGAATCGTCACCATTGGTTTATTGGTTGTCGGCTCAAAGGCTAATTCTGCTTTTTTAAGGTAACGGCCAGTTAATTGAGTCGGGGCAAATGGATCTTCAAGAGCTATCTGCCAATCAGGAATAGTTTGAACTTCTTCAAAGGTTTTTCCTTCAAGTTCTTTTTGTTTTTCAATAATTTTATTCACCTCTTCTTCTGATTTCTGCTCTCTAAATTCAAGAAAAGGAGTTTGGCCAATCATATTGATTGCCTCCTTAATATCTTTTACTCCGGCTAATTCAACAATCAATCTCTGGCTTTGCTCTTCAATCTGAATAACTGGCTCGCTAACCCCAAAAAGATTAACTCTTCTCTCAATAATATCGCGAAGCCCGTCAAGGGCGTTTTTACGATCGGCGTTATCAATGCTGTTTAGATCGGCCTGGTAAATAAGATGGGTTCCGCCCTGCAAATCAAGACCTAATCTGAAAGGAATTTCAAAAAAATGTTTAATTTGGACTTTTCCAAGAAATCCTAGCTTTGTATTTTCGGACAAAGCCTTTATCTTTGAATTTAAAAAATCAATCCCGTTATTTAAGGGACCTGGATATGATAAATTGCCAGCAATAAAAGCTAGCAACAGAATAATTATTAAAACTAAAAAAGACTTTCTTTTGGTCATTTATAAAGTATAAAATAATTTAAGCCTTTAGTCAATCAGTCTACTGGCCTTAAAACATTGAAAACACGCTCAAAACAAGCGTGTTCTCTTTGATAACGGGCGGGACCGCCCGAATCGCTGCGCACTTACAACCAGAATAAGGAAGCTACCTACTTTCGCAGGAAAACCTACTATCATCGGCCTTGGAAGATTTCACTTCTGAGTTCGAAAAGGGATCAGGTGGAGCACTTCCAGCATAGCTCCCTTATTCTGGCTGCAATCTTTTTACGAAACTAAGGAGGGTAAGAAAATATTGAGATTTCGATTTATTAGTACTGCTCGGCTAAACACCTTACGGCGCTTACACCTGCAGCCTATCAATCCTGTGGTCTACAGGAAATCTTGATGAGTTCTTATCTTGGGGTTGGCTTCGTGCTTAGATGCTTTCAGCACTTATCCGTGCCCGACATAGCTACCCAGCAATGCTCTTGGCAGAACAGCTGGCACACCAGAGGTCAGTTCTTCGAGGTCCTCTCGTACTGTCGAAGACTCCCCTCAAAACTCAACGCTTGCGGTAGATAGGGACCAACCTGTCTTACGACGGTTTGACATATATTCACAAATTGTGAATCTCTCTGCTATTACTAGCAGTATAGACTATACCTTTTCCGACTTCCGATAAGTCGGAACTGACGTGTTATAACAGCTAAAGAGCTATTATCCGATCCCAATTTGAGATCAAGTCGTTACGGGGACTAAAATCTTATAGTTCATTGATGCTATAATATAGGGTCTTACGATATCTATAAACTTCTGATATTCATAAGAACCTATTGCTAGCTTAAACTTGTTTCTATCTTTTACGATCGTTGTGTTTATTCCGAACTTATTTTTAAGCAAGCTTTGCATTACCCTTTGTTCCTTCTTAGAAAAACAATGGGTATTAAGAGTTATATTACCACCGTTATTAGAACCATCGTCCATATACCAAACTGCTAATCCAAATGGATTTAATAATTCTAATAAATCCTTTGATATAACTTTTGTCTTATTCCGATAAAACAATTTATGCATTAACCCCAAATCTTCGTTGGTTTTGGTGTGGAAATACCAAGAAAAATGATCTTTGTTTCTCTTTTTATCATGCCAAGCTTTTGTGAATCTTGGCTTCTTAGAAACAAGGTTTTTTAATTTCTCGTATTTCCAAAATACATAATTTCTTTGTTTGTCAGATTGATGAATTCTTAAACGAGCGGTGTGTTTTGCTCTTATGCTTTTTGAACGACACTCTAAACGAGCATCGCCCATCAATGAACCGAGGATCAACTGAAATTGATCATGCGGAAATAATGATTTTAGCCTTCCCACGATATTATCCATTACCTAAATTATAGCATTTTTAATACTAAATTTAAGCATTCGGACTCCACCGTTATGAGTCAGTTTTTCGTCCTTTTATTTAATCCGAAATTTCGGATTCTCGATGTCAAGGACAGCTGGGCTCATTTTTACTTACCCAGCTCACGTACCATTTTAATGGACGAACAGTCCAACCCTTGGGAGCTGCTTCACCCCCAGGATATGATGAGCCGACATCGCTGTCGTTATTTGTCTTCCGTTACCGGAAGGATCGGACTATATCTTCATCCCGCTGTAAGCGGGAGTTGGCGTATTAGCTTCCTGATTTTTCAGAAAACTCCGATCATTTAATGATCAAGTCTCTACGGGGTCATTACGCCAGAAAAAACTTTGTTCCTGTGTAAGACTTCCCACGGTATTGTCCATATAGTTTTTTACCATATGGAGTCCACCGTTATAAGCCAATTTTTTTCGGAATATTTAGTGGGTAAATATTCCAGGTATGCCATTACTGGCATAGCACCCCGATTTGTTAAGGTGCCGAACAGGGCCGTAGATATGGACTCGCGGGCCCTACTAGCCTGTTATCCCCGAGGTAGCTTTTGTTCGATGATCTTTCGCGGTTCTACTAACACAATCCACCAAAGCTTTGCAACGCAAATCTTTAATGAATATACGATCGGTTCACTAAGTTCTGGTTTCCCAACTGCGCGGCATGTCCGCCTTGCAGTAAAGCCGGCTTTTGGCTTTGCCCTATCGCTCCGATTTCTATCCGGAGCTAGCCGACCTTTAAACGCCTCCATTACTCTTTGGGCAATGTGTTCCCCAATTTATACTTCATCGATGGTATCTGATTAGTAATTGGAATAATAAGCTTTCTAAATTCTGCTGCTGATTCAGAAAGTACATATATTCTCCAATAAGTTTTTTCTTCTCGATTTTGTCGATGAAGTCTTGTCTTGATTTTGAAGTTTTCTAAAGCTCGTTGCAGGCTTTTAAGTTCCTGCTTCGAAAAAGCGTGGGTATGAATGATAAATGTTTTATGACGAGCAGATTTCCATGAACCGTCGTCAAGATACCAAATAGCTATTGCTAAAGGATTAAGTAGTTTTGAAATCATTTTCGGAACTACTTTTTTCTTCTCTTTAGAATAGAATTGCTGGCCATAATAACGCAGTTTTCCATGCGAATAAGTCGTAAACCCATACTTTGTAGATTCTAATATTTTCCCGTTTGGAAATATAGAATTTACTTTTCGAGCTTTCGGCAATCCGTTAATCCACGGCTTCATTTTCTGATATAACCAATCAACATATTCTTTTTGCTTGATTGAATGTTCAATCTTTAAGCGATATGTTCTTGATTTATTAGAAGCTTCTAAATGGCCGTCGCCTAAAAGAGTGCCTACAATAATTGCTCGTTGTTCTTTAGTTAGCTTCAAATTTCTTTTGTAGTTTTCAATTAAATTTGAATGCATTTTTTTGGGTCTGTCTTAGATTTTAACAATTAAGACAATGCTTCTAGTTGCCTAGAAGATCAGACTATATCATCTCATCTAGAACTACCTCATTCTAGAGAGTTCGGCGTATAGTCGTTGAGGACTCCCAATTACAAAATAATTGTAATCGGTTGCCTGCTGATTGTCCGCTGACCTTTATCTTGATACCACTCATGAGATTTTTACCAGTTAATTAAAAAATTAACGGTACTCAGAGTACTACGGATATTCCAGCATATAGCCGAATTTTTTTGCCCCCTAGCCAAATCTGGAGGAGATTGGCTAATCTCGAGGCAAGTGCCCCACTTAAACTGCCCGGGTAGCACGGTCTTCTCGCTTTTTAAACGAGAGTTAGAATTAAGAGTGTAAAAGGCAGGTGTTTCATTGGTGGCTCCATCCGCTCCGAAAAGCAGACTTCAAAGCCTCCCTGCTACGCTACGCATTTAAACCCAAAACTCAATACCACCTTACAGTAAAGCTCTCGGGGTCTTTCCGTCTAGCCGCAAGTAATGGGCATCTTCACCCATACTGCATTTTCACCGGGCGACTCCTGGAGACAGTTTCTTAGTCGTGAAACCTTTCATGCGGGTCAGAACTTCACATATCTCACGATTTCTCACGAGTGTAGACTATATCTTCACCAAGTACATAACGCTTTATGTGCTCGGGCCGGCGTATGATAGTATTTTTTCTTTCAATCTGTAAAAACTTGATAACGTTTTACTATCTCAGTCGCCAATAGCTATTGGCGACGTCAGTCGTTACGGGGTCAATCCAGTTTAACTGGAGACTTCCCACGGTATTGCCCTGTTTTCAACGCTTAAACCTTGTTTTAAGCTTCAACGAGGGTTTCACCGTTATTAGCCGGATTTGTTATTCGCATTGCTGCGAAAACAGGCAACTTTCTTACCTGACAAGGGGTTACGCTACTTTAACACGGTCAGAGTTACCGCGGACGTTTACTGGCGCTTCGGACCCTTAGCCTTACCTTGCGGCAAGACCGAGGTCGTTGACGTTCCAGCACTGGTCAGGTCTCAGTTCCTATACATCCTCTTACGAGTTTGAGCAGGAACCTGTGTTTTTGATAAACAGTCGCTAAAAAAACTTTCGCTGCGGCCCAGTCCTTGCGGACCGGGCAGCCCATATCCCGAAGTTACGGGCGCTTGTTTGCCGAGTTCCTTCAGGAGCTTTCACCCGTTCACCTTGGTGCTCTCACACCAGCCTACCTGTGTCGGTTTTAGATACGGATCCCCTGTATGATAACTTCTAAAAAGCTTTTCTGGGAAACCTGCTCGTTCAGATTTGCCTGATCGAAACCAGACATTTTCGCGTTCCTTGAGAAATCCTAAAAGGATTTCCATTAGAACGAAAACTAAAATCCAATAATTAGCCTGAATTACTAGGTTCCGTCACTTCTAGACTCATACAAGAGAGGGCTGGAATATTAACCAGCTGTCCATCTCTTGCCGCCTTTGGGCGACAAAATTAGGCCCGCCTAACCCCTGGCTGAAAATCATTGCCAAGGAAATCTTAGGCTTTCGGTGTGGCAGTTTTTCACTGCCATTGCGGTTACTCATGCCAACATTCTCACTTCAGTTCACTCCACCATTGCTCACGCTTTGGCTTCGCTGCGAACTGAACGCTTCCCTACCACCTTTTGCCAAAAAGGCAAAAGGTCCTTATCTTCGGTATTGAGCTTTAGCCCCGTTAATCTTTGGTGCAAAATTCCTTAGTCAGTAAGCTGTTACGCACTTTTTAAAGGATAGCTGCTTCTAAGCTCACCTCCTGACTATCAAAGGAATTTCACTTCCTTACTTGCACTTAGCTCAAATTTAGGGACCTTAGATGAAGGTCTGGGCTGTTTCCCTTTTGAGCCTGGACCTTAGCGCCCAGGTTCTTACTCTCCTAAATATCCTGGTATTCGGAGTTTGATTAAAATACCTGGAAAAAATTCCACGGTACTCCATTCAGTGCTCTACCCCCAAGATATTATTTTACGGAGGCTAGTCCTAAAGCTATTTCGGGAAGAACCAGCTATTACCAAGCTCGTTTAGGTTTTCTCTTCTTACCACGATTCATCCTAGAGTATTGCACGGCTCACAGGTTCGGGCCTCCTCTCGCTTTTCAGCGGGATTCACCCTGATCATGGCAAGCTCGCTTGGCTTCGGGTCTCACTCCCCACCACTTTCTCTACATTCTCTAAGAGAATGCAGAGAGGCGCGCTATAACGGACAAAAGTCCGATATATCGCTTCGCGCTATTAACACTCGCTTTCGCTATGTCTCCGCCCCATAAGGGCTTAGACGATGGTGGAGAGCGAACTCGTTGGCTCGTTCTCCAAAAAGTACGCCGTCACCCCGCTGAAAGCGGGGCTCCGACTCTTTGTAAGTTAGATGGTTTCAGATTCTATTTCATCGGGCTCGCCGCCCTACTTTTCACCTTTCCCTCACGGTACTAGTTCACTATCGGTAAGGTTGAGTATTTAGCCTTGGGTCTGTAGTTGACCCGACTTCCTACGGGTTTATCATGCCCCATAGTACTTAAGAATACGCTTTTAAGGGCGTACCTGCTTTAAAAAAGCAGAAGAGACTAGGAGATTAATTGTTTTCGCCTACAGGACTATCACCTTCTTTGGTATTGCATTCCAGAAGATTTCGGCTAACAATTAATTTTATTACTCCTTCCAGCAATTTTTTTCTGGAGCTCTCCAGAAAAAAACTGCGGACGTCAACATCTTTTAACTGCCTGGTTTTCTTTTAAAGAGAACTAGGCTCTGGGCTATCTCCCTTTTCACTCGCCGCTACTAAGGGAATAACTATTGTTCTATTTTCCTCCAGGTACTAGAATGTTTTGCTTCCCTGGGTACGCTCCCTAATCCTTGCGGATTGGGCAATTCTGTTTTAAGCAGAATTAGGTTTCCCCATTCGGACATCCCCGGTTCATAGGTTGCTTGACACCTCCCCGAGGCTTATCGCAGTCACGCCACGTCCTTCTTCGCCTCAACCTTCCTAGGCATCCACCATCAACTCTTGGTAACCACAATATTTCTTACCCCCCTTAGTTTCATAACAGGCAGAATGCCCGATATACCGAATCTTTGATTCGTTATAAATTACTATGCATACTTAAGGGGTTTTTTGGCTAGATTAAATTGTCAAAGACCATACCCATCTGGCTTGTACATCTTCCAATCATTCAGAAACAAAAAACCGCTGTTAGAAGCGGTCTGTTTGGGCATTAAAAAATCCCAGAAATCAGACGCTTCTTCTTAGGATGGTTTTAGATAAATTCATATCTTTCTTTAAAGGTTATTATAAAATTATTTTAATCAATCTGAAAACCATTGTCAAGTCCCTGGCATTATGCAACCCAAAAGAGCGATTTTTTGCTTTTAATTTTAGAACTAATCTCTTAACTTTCTCACTAAATCTTCGAGAAGATCTTTAACCACATCTTTTGCTCCCAAGCCTAAGGCTAGGCCACCGGCAATCACTAAAATAGCGACTATGCCGGTAAAAAGAGTCTGGACTAAAAGGGAAGCCACATCTAATTGCATCAAAATGGCAAACAAAGAAAAGATGTAGATTGACCATTTGACCGCTAAAGAGACCAAGTGAGTACGTTTCATCTTAGCTTTTACTAATGAAGCAACCACAACTTTTTCTAAGATATCGGCAACAATCACTGCCACCACCATCATTAAAACGGCAACGATGACATTCGGCAACCAAGCCACTACCTTAGTTAAAAGAGCGGCAAAGGTCACTAAGCCAAGAACTTCTACTGAAGCGGATAAAAACGTAATCACTAAAATCCAGCGGCAAACTTGGCCGATAAAGCCAGCCACGTCTGCTTTAATACGAGCTTTCTCCAAAGCTTCATCCCATTTGCCTTTGGCAAAAACCTGATTTAGTCTTAACCAATTAAGAACTTGGGTAACAGCTATACCCACCCAGGAAGCAACAAACCAGCCAACCACAAAAACAATAACGGCGCCAACAAAGTTAGGGATAAAGTACAAAAAGCCGACCCAAAGATCTTGAATGGCGTTATAAGTAGCCCAATACCAGTCTTGAATCATATTATTTTATTTTATTAGGTGAATTAATTAAAATGATACGACCTTTAATGGTTATTAAAGTATTATAGCATCTTTTCTGGTAACAATGAACTAGAGAGAATAGCCAATGATCTTATAAGCGAGTTTCGCTGCTAGAAAATCAGGAAAGACAATTCCCGGCAAAGGAGAAAGTTCGACAATATCAGCTCCAATAATCTTTTTTTCTTTAGCAACCTGCTTTATCAGATTTAAAACCTCATACCATAAAAACCCGCCCGGCTCTGGAGTGCCGGTAGCAGGCATAATTGAAGGATCCAGGCCGTCGACATCAAAAGTAATGTAAACATTCTTTGCCAGGCTGGAAATAATCTTTTTGAGAGGAAGTTTTGGGGCATAAAAGATAGTCTTGATTTTCTGTTTTCTCATATACTCTATCTCTGTTTTGTCCTGGCTGCGAATGCCGACCCCGGTAACTGAAATGCCCAAATCCCTGACTCTTCTCATGACGCAGGCATGATTTAGCTTTGTTCCTTCATATTCATCCCTTAAGTCAGAGTGGGCGTCGATCTGCAAAACCGAAAAGTCTTTGTATTTTTCCTTGAAAGCCGAGATTAATCCATAGCTAATGGTATGTTCGCCCCCCAAAGTTAAAACAAACTTTTTATCTTTTAAAAGCTTTAAAGTTGCTTGTTTAATTTCTTTGATTGATTCTTCAAAAGATTTCTTTGGGCAAGAAAGTTCAGGCAAAGTAAAAATCCCGACTCTGCTCAAATCTTTTGCCAACTCAATATCAAAAAGCTCCATGTGGCGCGAGGCATCAATAATTGCCCGGGGACCAAATTTAGTGCCTGACATATATGAAGTAGTGGCTTCAAAGGGAATGGGAAAAACAACTACCCTTGCTTTTTCGTAGCTTTGGTTTTTCAACCCTCCAAAATTATATGGCTCAAGGGTCACTTGAATAAATGGGAAAAATCAGTTCCTTTTCTTTTGGTTTTCACATTCTCAAAAAGAGCATGAGAAACTAAAGGCAGAGCAATGGTGGCGTCGCAAAAGCATTGGACCTTGGGAGCGCCAACTTTTTCCTTGCCCCAGCTGGTTGCTTCTTCAAAAGTGCAGCCGCTCAAGCCGCCCCAAACGGGATTGTCCGTGGTAATTTGCAAAGCGTATTTATGAGGATAGTAAGTTTCAATCACATGATCTTTGCCTTTTTTCCTTTCGGCTCTAAAAACATCGCATTTCCTTCCGGGGATGGTCCTGTTTGGATAAAGAAGATCGGCAGTCACGGCCAGCAACTGGATAAAGTCCTTGGGCACTCCTCCGCCAATATAAATGACTCCGGAATCCTTAATCCTTTGGCCAAGACCCATAAATTCAGTGTAATCTTTCATGTTGTCAATCACCAAATTAAAACCCTGGCTATGAGCAATCAGGCCGGCATCGCCATAAGGGCTGTCAACAATGGCTGGACAAAAGATCGGCACGCCATATTGAGAGGCCGTAGCCACAATACTCTTAATTCCTTTTTTCCAAAGCCATTTGCCAAAGAGAGAAAAGATTTCTCTGGAAGAATAAGGA
>Ga0315284_10005111_pt1 | contig 18649 bp, 37 predicted proteins | sample YL17G09_16_MG_FD_203696 | JGI IMG/M metagenome (GOLD analysis project Ga0315284, IMG submission 203696) | Sediment microbial communities from Yellowstone Lake, YNP, Wyoming, USA - YL17G09_16 | ecosystem: Environmental > Aquatic > Freshwater > Lake > Sediment | place: USA: Wyoming | collected... | reverse complement strand
AACCATTCCGGTTGCAGACCGAACATCTTGGCATACAATGGAAAGTCACGGCGTTCCGACGTGATGACCACGCCACCGTCGCCAACAACCGCTGCTTCAATGCGAAGCTTGGCAGAAGTCGTAGAGAATGTTCCACCTTTGTAGGAGAACTGGACACCATGTTTGAGAGACACCGCTTTGAGAGCTTCCATGATGTCCTCGGAGATTGTCTTGACTGTGTTTCGATCTAGCGTTTTCATTTCTTGTGTTTTTGTTTGTTCACCACTTGATTGAGGAATGTGAAAGTCTGCCCACGGCAAAGGACATGGCGGGGATTTGCACCTTGACAAAAAACATACCCACGTCAAGCACCCGCACCGATGCACCCTGCTTGAGTCCCGTGCCATCAGCAAAGCGGACATTGCGCTTGAGGGTCTTGTATTTGCCCGCAGTGTTAGGTGCGAGTTTCAATCGGGACAAGCGTTCTGTAACTTTCATGTGAGCAATCTACCAGAGTCCTATAAAAAGTCAAGGACTATTTTTATTATCGGTATTTTAGGCAACACTGACTATCATATGCCGCCAGCAGTTGCTCGTCTGACAGCATGGAAACGTAATGCTCAATGGTGATGCGCCCGTTTTGAAGCGAGTCATACAATGCCATGTCAAGCATGTAGGCATATCGCCCGTAACCCACTGACCCATCGGGATTTTTCCACGGGCCAGTTATGCCTGCCCCATGAGTAGATACTTCATCAAGTCCATTTTTGAATCCACCGATAATTGCTTGCTCAACTACGTTACGCATTTCAGCAATATAGTTCAGGGTGTAAAGCAATCTCAGTCGGGCGACATTTGACTATTTTGTGGTGTACCCAACTATGAGTTTTGTTCCATTCCCATGCTGCCTTCGCCTCTTTGAATGAGGATGGTTTACCATCAACTTCCCAGTACGTAAAAGAAGGGTACACCACAAAACGCCTTCCTTTCAACTGAATTGGTTCACGGCGATAGAACCCCACGGCAATAAGAATCTTGGTGAATATGTTCATAGATCAAATTTTGTTTTCGGCACGGAGCACAGTGCGAATAGCTCCTGTGGTATGAGCATTCCACGCATACATGCGGGCATCCTCGGTCAAATTCCATTGGTTTGTGGTCTTGTCATCGGAGGCAGAGAAGCAGAAATTCTCCACTGCTATGCGCTTTGCCTTGGGAAATTTCACCAGAGCATTGTCAACGAGCGTTCCAGTATCCATATGTTTATTCAGTGAAGGCGTCAAATATGTCTGACACTGCATCTGCCGCTGTGTCCGCTGCATCATCCTTCTTGGTCTTGACACGTCGGATTAGAGTGCAATCGGTAATGCCAAGATATTCTGCGCCGGTCACGTTGTCTTTAAGGATGAATATCTCCCGAACGGTCTTGTCGTATCCCGCATTGAATGTTCCTTTGGACGTGATGGTGAAATGCTCCACCTTCTCCACCTGATTCGTTGGCGTAGGAACTGGCGGCGTGAGGACAATTTTATCGGTGGTTGGTTGCTGGTCACACCCCACCAAGGCAATGGCGGCGACCAATGGAAGAAATGTCAGTGTTCTCATAGTGGAAATACTGTATCACATGGATTGAAATAAGTCAACCCCGATGTTGATCACGATGCTTGTTGATGTTGCCTGTTGGTTGTCCACCACGGATATTGACATAGATGAAGTCGTTGACCCTCTTTCTCCATCGTCGGAGTGTGGTCACAATGCCGGTGGCGTTGTTTATCTTCTTGGTCCACCGAGGAATGAATGGAAGCATATCAATGTCTCTGCGCTTGCTCTCAAGTCGGTTACATTGAAAGCATATCAAACTTCGGACTCCGTTCTTATCCGTCTTGATAATGGCGGCATGAGCGAGGAATCCACGTCCATTCTTACCCATGTTGGTATCAGATGCAATCATGTTGCATCCACACAACGGGCACTTGGGCGAACGTGCCAGTAGTTCTTTCTTCCACTCAAGTCGTTTGCTCATGGTGTGGACATCTTACCACACTCCTATAATAAGTCAAGCGAGAAATTGGTGGGCCTAGTCAGCATTCGTCCTGACGACCTATCGTTTATGAGACGATTGCTCTTACAAAGGGTTGAGCTATAGGCCCGAAAATCAATAAGTAAAGAAACTCAGTGCGAATTCCAAATCGCCAGTTTCTTCTAGGGTAACACCAACCCAACTTGAAGCGATTTCAACGGTCTTCAAAGTATAAGTATTTCCAACCACCAAGTTATCCTTGGCATTCTTTATGAGGTTGGTGAACCAAAACATGTGAGTGCCTTTGTACACCACCTTGGCACCGGGTTGTGGGAAATCGGGATCGTTATGCATATCTGTGCTTAACCCATTTGCGTACCCCGATGCCCACGGCGATTAGAAGAACGACCACAAGGAGAATCTCCTGAAACAGTCCATCGTGGTTGGTCGGTGGAATATCAATCGGTGGAACAATGATGTTTGTATTGGTCACTGACTTATCACCATAGATATGTACATCAAGCTTGCCCGCTGCCTTGTTGATGCTTACGGCGACGTGCTTGGTCAGTGTCCATGCGTTGTGATTTGTTGAGTCCATTACTTTCGTTCCTCGGATATGCCGCAGTGTTTACAATTTCCCCCATGTTGGTCATCATACTCACAATAACCCTTGGGGTTCTTGGGGCAGTGCCATCCAAAGTCGTTGCCGCAGATAGCACACGAGACGGAATAGCACCCGCCATTCCAATCATCACTCTTACCTTCCATAGTATTGACCACCCTTCCCTGTCGGGGACTGTAAGTCGTTCTGCCCTTAATGATAACATGATCAGTACAAGACCGCACAATCTCACCGAGGCGAGATTGTGCAGTAAAGAGCTGCTCTTCAAAGAGAAGTCTATTACATTGAATGACCGTCTGTTCAGGCGTCATACTACTTCTTGAGCACTTGATACAAAAGCTTCTTGCGGTCTTCGGAACCAAGTTCCTTGCCATCAAGCAATTTGAATACAAACGATGCTCGGTTGGTGATACCATAGGAATCAATCACCTTGATTGCCTGCTCTTTGCGGGAAGGTAGGGACCGGAGCGAGTTCTTGACAAAGGCAGTCATACCATCAACCACCTTCTGAACTTCCTTCGCTCCGTCGCAGATACGAGACGCTTCGCCAAGCACTTGCTGCCACAGTTCGTAATCAAATTGCTCAGTGATGTTCTTCTCGAACACTTGGTATGCTGGTTCGCCTTGGGAATACCACACGTCCACCACCTTGTCAAAGGACGCCAGTGCTTCCTTCATGCGATGAAGTGCGAGATACCAAGCACCCTTGACTTTGTGGATGGTCTGTCCATTCTTGGAATAGACACAGACACCTTCCTTGCCCTTCCACGCCTCAACGTCAGTGATCAACTGTTCCAATGAAGGAAAGTCATAGGTGACAGGACGCTTGAATTCCGCTTCATCGGCAAGACCGTCCAACATCGCTTGTGGAGAAATGCTATAATCGGCATGTCCGATTGCGCCGACCAAATACCAATCGGGTTGTTCTCCATAAGAAAGGATGATTTTCTGTTCTGGACTGACCCACTCAAATAGGAATGAAATTGTCCACGTTTCCATAGGAGAACCACAATCAAATTCAATGAATTGGATCAACTTCGGGAGATAGTGTTCCTTAAACACTTCCAATTCATGTCCGTTGTCCAACATGGTTGCGTTGGAAGTGCCACGGGTACGAAGGATGAACTGCCCCTTGTATTTGGATACAATGAGCAATGAACCATCAACCTTCTCCACGACAGTTGTACCCTTTAGGGAAGTCGGCAGTGGGAAGTTGTCGGGGTTCTCGCCCCAATTGGTGAACTTTGGGAATCCCGCAGATACGAGTTCGCCATCGTTGCTCCAAAGGGAAGAACGGAAATGCTTGGTGTCCTGAGTCCACTTGCATCCAATGTGTTGCGGCTGGACAAGCCACAGGACTTCACCATTCAAAATGTGTTGGTTAACCATGAATTGCTCACGGTCAATAGTATCAAGATTGATTTTCATTTTTAAGTTTCGCTTGTTGTTCCGGCGTCGGCATCAAATACAATTCTTCTTGTGCCACGTCGCCATGACTTGCCACGTAATTTCCCCATCGGTCAGGCCACTCGGTCTTGGTCAAGTGGTCATATTCCGGTGCCTCGGGGTCGTGCTCGTCGTTCACGTTGTAGTAACCACCCCACCAGTACACCCGCAGATACACTTCGCCCAAGGGACTTGCGACGTTGCACACGGCGACTAAACGCCGAGTGCCGTCTTCTTCAAACCATTCCCAAATGCCTTCTCGATCGGGTTTCATTGAATTAAGTTAGCACTCTTCGTAAAAATGTCAACTCTTATTGGCGAACAGTTCAGCAAAGGAGCAACAAACCCCAAAAAACACGCCAACCCCGACTCTTATGGTTATTTGCTTTTGGTAGATGACCAGTCCAAGAGTTGAATGAAGTCAAAAGTCAACGCATGTGGTCTTTTCGCAGCAGTCGCATCTTCTGGAACGATGTCGGCACCATAGCAATTTCACGCATACCACGGTCTTCATCACTCCACCACACTTCAATGCCGGGTTCTTCCTGACGCAAAAGAACATCTAAGCGAATATCATCCCGCAGCACCGTAATGCGGTCACTCTGCACATACTTGCGGGTGATTTTGGGACTGCCCCCACCGATGCAAAGGAAGTCTTCATAGAAGACATTGGAGACAGTCTGTGTGTCGCCGTACTCCTTCACTGCACGTTCGGCAACCTTGGTACGTCGTTCAAGGTCTCTGATGTGGTCTTGCACCCATTTGGGCAACTTGGCGATTTGTTCGGGTGTTGGCGTTTCCATAATGTCAGACCTTGGTCAACACTCGCCATTGTCCAGTGCGAATGATTTCCTTGTAGTTCTTCACCGCCCGGCGCACGGCGCACGAGAGATACTTGTAAGGCTTCGGATTGACACGAGCACCTTGGTTGAGGACATTGTACACGGGACCACGGGCAACCACGATTTGAACTGTGGCAGTCTTCGTGCCCGTAATGTCTGCCAACGTCATCGTAATCGGCTGGCGGAACTTTGTGAGGCAAGTGATCTCCGTTGCGGTCAACGTGCCTTCGGAGATTTTCTCCCACGAGATTGCTTTTTTCGTTTTCATACTTTATTAGGAATGACTTGTTTGTATCTGTACTGAAGCTTCAAATAATCAATGCGTCGGTATTCTCCGACAGTGGATATTACATTGACATCTCGTGTCTTTACATCCTTACTTAGGACGCAATATCCATACTCACTGCCCTGAGCAATTTTCCACCAACTTCCGATTGGAATCTCATCCAGCGTCAAGAAGTTATCTTTTTTCATGCCTTATACGGTCACCGGCGTCATCCGGTCTAGGACATCTGCCAATCCACAATGCCGCTCGGCAGTGTTTCGGTTGACGACATATTGACGCTTGTCACGACTTAGACCAACGGCATCGGAAAAGTATCCATCGCACAGAGGAATCCACTCAACCACCACGTCGCTCTTACGAATCTTGGTGACAATGTAACTGGCAGTCCCATCTGCCACGCCGAATGACAGACAGCGACCAACGCAGAGGCCGGGACCAGCGGCAACATCAATGGCAGTCAATTCCGTTTCCATTTCCCGCTCATCCTTGCCCCACTGGTCAAAATCAATCCGATGCTCGGGGTCATCCATCCGCTTTTTGGCGGCGGTTGCCCGACATGCAAGTGCTGCGATACGTTCCAATAGCGTTTTATTCATGCGAGTAGAATACCCGACTCTTAGAAAAAGTCAAGCAGTTTGTTTTTGCTTCTGGTTCTTGCTGTTTCGTGCGTTGTTACAATCCCAACATGCGACTTGAAAGTTGCTTGGGTCATTCCACGCCCCGCCCATGCCAATCTCAATGATGTGGTCAAGCGTAGCAAGTTCATCTCTCACTTGCGTCTTTGACTTCAATCCTTTGCGCTGACAGATAGCACATGTAAGTCCACCCGCTTCATCGGGGGTCTTCATCAGTTCACGAATCCATTTGGTTCGCAAGTGTTGCATTCGGAAATCGGTATAGATACTCTTATCCAATCCGAAGTATTTCTTGGCGAGCAAGGCGAGGGCTGCCGCAGAAGTTATATCGGGTTCAACGATATTAACTACCTGTACCACCCAATACCTACTCGCTCTACCCTGTGAGCGTGTCATTGACATATCTTTGTTGTTGAGGGGAATTCTTTCCAGATAAATGATAGTATCCGCAATAAACACAGTGATATGCTGTGAAATATGTCGGTGTGGAACGACGGTTGCTGCTTCCCGTAATGATTTGACCACCACGACTCAGTGCTGCCTCGTGTGATTTGAACACCGTCTTTTTTGTTGCTCCACAAATCATATTTATGCTCTGTTTGCCATCACTCGGTTGCGTTCCATTTCAAGTACCCGCAGTGCCATAATGTCAATGGGGATGGGAACGGGACTGGTGAGTTGCATGTAAGACCCAGCCAGTTTGTTGTCTTTGCCAGCGATGCGGTCATACAGTTGGTCAAGAGTGATGGTCTGTAACGGTCTGAGTCCGAGGGCAAGGTATCGTCCCGACCCAATCTTCATGACTCGCAGTTTGCCATTCTTGTGGACTTTGAACTTGTATTGAACGCTGCCGTCAAGAGTGATGGCAGCGGCGTTCTGAACCTTGTTCATAGAATGAACCCAAGGATAGACGAACTTCCCACCAAACCAAAACTTCATGCCGAGAAGCTTTGAGATTCGGGTCACAGCGTTTTCATTCATGGCATCCACCATACCACGCCGATGTAATAAGTCAAGAAGTTTTCTTCCAAACTTTGGCGACTCTTTGCCGCCAACCCTCTTCACTCCTTGCCTGTGCCTTCAATTTATCCCACGCTGATAGTGAGCGTTGGATGGAGGGAGCACGTTTACTCTTACGTTGATGTTTCTGTTCTTCGGCATGTGCTTCCGCCAACTGTTTTATGTCCAACGTTTCATCATCGGCGAGAATCTTCTGTGCGGATTTACGTTGCATGTTACGGCACTTTCGGATGCCATATTTCAGGCAACTTGGCAAGGCGGATGATGCCACGGTGAGTGCCCCATGCTACGAGACGCTTGGCATTCTTGTCACTGTGGTCAGGACCGACAAAAGTATCAGGAAATCCAAACTCGTCAAACCTCACCGAACGCCACCGTGTCTCGGGGAAGTGACCATCTGCGGAGGCTGGAAAGGTTTCATCAAAGTAAGTGCCTGTGACAGGAACGACTTCTTTATCCAAACGAACAATCACCCAAATCTTCTCACCACTTTTGGGATAGGTATCCCAACTCTTCCAATCAATGCGGAGTATAGAGGACTGCCCAACTGCCTTGAGGAACTCGGGATTCTTAACCTTTGGATTCTTTTTCTTTGGCATACTATCTTAAATCATGGGCAAGGTCAATGGTTGCCTTGTTGGTGGTTGAGTCTTCGGGAAAGTCCATAGAACTGGAACACATGATGATTAAGTCGTCGGGTTCACACTTCGCCGCCTTCGCCTTAGCGAGAATAAATTGAGTGAAGTCCTTGACGCTGGTAACTTCTCGTTTGACTTGGGGACCGCCCTCCTTCTCAACGAAGCGAAGCATCACCTTATCCTTTTCAATACCAAGACCGAATTGAACGTTGGGTATCATGCGAATAAGGAGCTAATGCTGTGGTTGTTGTGAATGCCGTGGATTGCCTTCGAGAAAAGGTCTGCCACGCTGAGTATGTTTACCCATCCGTCAGTGCAAGCGTTGACATCGGTAGAATCAGAACTGAGAAATCCTTCCATCACTCCATCTGCCCGTGCAGCGGAAAGACGCTCGTGACCGATTGGACTCAAGCAATTGTGAGTCACGGCGCAATAAACACTCTTTGCTCCGTTGGTCTTGCAGCACTTGGCAGCACTAATCAGAGTGCCCGCCGATTCGGTAAGGTCATCAATGACAAGGACGTTCTTACCCTTCACGTCGCCGACGAACTGTGTAACTTCAACATCGGTATCGTTTTTACGTTTCTTGGAAATGAAAGCAAGGTCAACCTTCATCTTCGTGGCAAACTCTTCCGCTTTTTTGACAGCACCAATATCAGGAGCCACGACCACATCAATGTTCTTATCCTTCATTGCTTCAACCAACACAGGGCGGAAGTGAAGATGGTCAAATGGAAGGTTGGTGAACCCAGCAATCTGTGCAGCATGAAGGTCCATCGTGACGATGCGATCAATTCCCGATGCAGCGAGAATATCCATCACTAACTTGGCACTGATGGGAACTCGGGACTTGTCTTTACGGTCTTGGCGGGAGTATCCCATGTAAGGGATGACCGCAGTAATTCGTCCCGCCGATGCTCGTCTAGCGGCATCTGCCATGATAAGCAGTTGCATCAAATTGTCGTTGGCGGGTTGGATGATGGATTGAAATAGGAATACGTCAGCACCCCGCACGTTCTCCTTGAGTTGACAATACCACTCACCGGAAGGAAACTGGTGATGATAAATCTCTCCGAACGTAATGCCGAGGGATGGCAGTGCAACTGCTTTAGCAAGACGCTGATTTGCCTTTCCAGCGAATACGATACATTTGTGGTCCGTCATAGCGTTAGGTAAATACCGATTCCAAGTCCGACGATTATTGCTAAGACGACTCCAATGACTGCCCAGACTACCCACCGTGCATCCTCACCATTATCAATGAGGACGGCATCCGGCATCGCTGGCCTTTCGTCTTTCATGTGAGCATCATACCACCTTGCGGGGGAATGTCAAGCTGAGATTATGGCGGCGAGAGGCGAGTGCCCTTCACGGTTGATAGCGTGGAGGTAATTGGAGGCGTGTAGGATACTTCGTTGCTGAAATCGGATTCCAAACCGTTTGTGGAATAAGCAGTTACAGCATAATACATCGTGATTTCTCGAACGACATTCGTAGCGGTATATTCAAGTGGAGTGCCAACATCAACACTATTGGTGTAGGTGCCAGAAGTAGGACCACTGTAGAGTCTGTATCCAGCTACTTCTGGTGATGGACTGGCATCCCATGCGAATGTCACCGAGGAGTATTTGATGAGCGTTTGTGGATTTGCAATAACCACGATGGTTAACAACGCTATCAATGTTAGTAATTTCTTCATCTCATAACATGATAGCACAGTGCTCAACAATTGTCAACTTCATTTTTGAGAGTAAAAGCAAACGATTCATAATATGTATGTATATGAACTGGAATGAGATCATTGAGCAAGAAGAGATGATAGCTCGCATCATTGCCGAGCAAAGTGTTGCGGTAACTTCTCAACAAACTCAAAATAATTCATCCGGCGTGGCGGCTAGTGCGGGGACTAACACTACTCTCCAAACTTCTGCAATCCTTCTGCGCCGAAGCGGTTGAATACCTTATCAAGATATGCCTTGGTCTTTATCTTCGCCATCCAGACCCCACCACGAGCGGCACCAGTCTTCTGAGTACCTTTGCAAATGACGCCTTCCACAACGTCATACTTACCATCACGCACATCTTGAATGAGTTGATCACTCAGGTTGCCTTCATACATGATGCGGGGAATAACCATCTTACCCTCGGTCATCTTAACAAACTCATGCGGCATCAAGAACTTTCTATTCTTATGTCCCACCATGATGTCAAACAGCACTAAACGCTTGGTGGTATCTTCGGGGTCATGCCATCCGGCAAAAGACTTATCACCAAAGAACTCAAGAAAAGCAATCACTTCCCGCTCGTTAGGAAACTCCTTTTTAATCAGTTCCGTCAGTGGAGTCTCATAGTCACGATGAAAGATGTCCACCGCACTGCCCAAGAATGGATGACTTTTGTCAAACAATTGCGTGCGACTGCCGAACAGGTTGAATCCCTGCTTCTGCGTGTACTTCACACGAATGTTGCTGCCGTCATACTTCTCAAAGGCGATGCAATTCTGCCTCGGTGCTTTGGAACTGGCAATTATAGATGGATATTCAATCATGGGGTAATCCTTTGCAAAAGTTAACTAAATGTTCGCCTACAATGAAGGCATTGACGTTGGGTTGAACATGTCCCTGCGTCTTAATGCCGCTGGCTTGGCATGTCCACAAACGCATATCAGTATATCTATCCAACTCCCACATTTTCTTGGGAAGTCCACTGCGTAGGTCACGAGAGTTACAAACAAATTTCAAGGACGGATCGTTGAAATACATATGATTGCACTTTTCAACGTCATCAAAACGGTGCAGCTCCAATAGACACTTTGTTATGTTTACCTTTGGAATTCTGTCCACCACCAGAACATAATCCGCTCCGTGGTCTAATGCCCGTTGAATGTCATCGTCTGTGGCATGGATGCCTTTGGCGAGAATCGGTTTGTTAGTGTTCCGACGAACAAAGGATATGGCATCATAGTCTCCACCCCACAGGGCGTTTGTATGCACAGATACCCAATCGCCATAAGTAATGGCGTATTGCATCAGTGAGACAAAAGGATGCTCCGACCTAAACCCAAAGGGGGATTGTGTCTTTATCTCTGCTATGAAAATAGGTTTATTTTCCACTGTATGCTTTCCTGACAAGTTCTTCCGCAACTCCGGGACCAATCTCTCTGAATGCCCACGTCAAATCCAACACTTCACACTTCTCTACGTTGGAACCTTCTTTCTTAAGCCAAGGCTTGTGTGTGAATACCACTTGCACATTCTTTTCGTACTTAATGATTTTAACGTGGTAGTATCCAAGAAGGTTGAGCATTGCCCATATCTCCCGTGCCTCGGGCTCAATGGGCATAAAGGGCGGTGATTCGAGCAAGTTTGTCATTGTATGTTTCATCCAAATGCCACTCCATTCTTGTGGACTCTTCCGAAGATGTCCTCGTTGGCATTTGTATCTACAAACCCACGCACTTCATCCAATGATGGTTTCTCTCCCGTCAATCGGTAATGTTTGAGAATTCGGTCGTACAGCACGATATACACTGCCGCAGCAAGGTTCAAGCAATGCTTGGATGGGATGCTGACGAAGCGATGACAGTGACGGCGCAACACAGGTGGGATGTTGCCATCCTCGGGACCAAAGACATACACGGCGTTCTCGGGGTGCTCAAAATCGGATAAGCATTCAGAGTTTGGTAACAGTTCAATCGCCACGGGCACGGCATTGGGGAAGTGGTCAAACGGTCGGTCAAACTGCCGCAGTTCAACATCCTTATACCCCTTCATGCGTTCCTCACGAGGCAAGCGGTCATGCTCGTCCAGATTAAATCGGTTGCCGGTCCACCACACTTGTTTTGAACCAAAGCATGACGCTGCCCTCACCGCTGCCCCTACGTTGGCAGAGTATTTAGGCCCACAGAGAATGACCGAAGGAGTAATCCCTTCCGGCTTGGAATTCTTTCCAAAGATAGCAGATGTGTTCATGGTTGTCCGTTGAATGGTGGGTGTGCCAACAATGCTGCTGCCAAACGCTTCTCGTCACGCACCTTGTAATACTCTTGGCAGACCTTACTGTGCCACGCCAAACACTTTTCCCTGTCTTCGGGCAATGGTAAGTTCCTACCATCAATCTCGTCCCATCCATAACTCCATGCGTTCTCGGACACTTGGGTTGCGGCAAAGTGTGAAGTCCATTCCTCAACATCCTCCTTCAAATCGTCGGCGTTCTGAGGTTTGTCATACATTCGCACGGTCATTTCGTCGGTGCCTCTGGATGACTTAATCCAGAATTTGTAGTAATATCTCGTAGGTTTCATTCGTCACACTCCAAAAAGGTTTGGCATTTATCTCGGTCATCAAACAAATCCTGAATGGCGACTTTGAGTGTACGGGCAAGTTTCATACACTCGTCTTCATCGTGCAGTCCAAGGGCAACCTTGGTATTGTCAAGGACAACTTCAACGTCTTTATACTTGCTGACTTTTCTGACGGTAATATCCATATGTTTATCCCAATGCCCAGTTACAGATACCTTGAAATTCCTCCGGGGTGTCTTCTTCGGTCAAAAAGGTCCATTTCCTCAAAGCAGTGCTCCACTCCCACCATTGGGTAGAGTGAACCATCGGATGGATACCGGGTTCAATGTATTCCATCACAATGTAGTCATACACACACTCTTCCATGCTGCCACGATTCGTGTTAACTGCTTCATATGCCTCGTTGTAGGTGTTGTAAAACCCAAAGGTGCGACTGCGACTCGGAAGATACTTGGGGTCACGGTTGGGTGACTTCGCCAAAAGACTCTCCATTGTCGCCCGCTTACAAAGTGCTGTGATGAACCAAGGCATAATTATTTGAGTCTGGGGTGACACAAAACAAATACCCACACCAAGAGTATCATCCCCGCTGCAATCAACCCTACCCAAAACCCATCCCGAAACGAGCGAAATCCAAGCAAAGGAACAAGCAACCAGTTCGTAAAGAACATGCCACATGCCATTCCGAGAAGTAAGTTAGGTGTCATTTCTTTTTCTTTTTTGGTTTTCCGTATTCGCAGTCTGGACAGACGCAGAGAGGCGTGTTATCTTGGACTATCCAAGCAATGACTCTCCACTTGGCATAGGAAATATCTTTGGTATCACCGAAAGACTCTTTCACTCCACATTCGGAGCATTCAACTGTCCAACGCTTTGCCATTTATTTCTAAAGCATAGCACGGACATTAAAACAAGTCAAGGGAAATGTTAGCGGAATGTGAATCCGCCTTGGGGGGCATGTGCGGGGGCATCTCCAACCCGATACAGCGTGTAGCAGAATGGTTTGGGGACAATCTTTAGGTCATTCATTATCGTTGCAATGTAACTGTGATACCCTTCTCCAGTCTTGCACGCATTATCCAAATCATCATGAATGGCTTGAAAATGGTTGAAGAATGAAGATACAATATCAATATTTTTTGATGCACCGAAGTTGAAACAGTCCGAGAGTGGACGATGCTCTCTCCCCTGCTTGGTAGTAATTATGTTCTCATGAAAATACTGCTGTGACACATATAAGCATTTTTCTAGCTGGTCATCAATCATTTCCGAGATAATCATTTTTTCATGGTAATTCATGTCAATGCGAGTCTTAATAACCACGTCATACACAAACTTATTTTTCTTCTCATGCTCCATCTTCAGTTGATTCACCTTCATGATAGAATAACCCATGCTGGCAATATGTGTCTGATTATACCGACCATCAAGGTGTGCAAATTCATCAAAGGTTCTTGGAGGTTCTACAATAATCCCCTTGGGCTTTAGATTGTCAATCAAACATTTGTCGGCATCTTCGGTATAGATACCACGGGGACCAAGCACTCCCTCCATTGGTTTATTTACCACGGAAGGGTCGAACCATGTGTGTATGAATATATCTTCAATGGCATTGGGAAGAACCAAACGGTCCATCAATGTTGGAAGTCCAAGATTGAGATGTCTTGGTTGTCCGAATAGACAAAGAGCAATTTTCATCTTGTTTGTTTCTTATACCATACATCTTCCGCCGCATAGATTTCCTGTGCTGAAATAGGATCGTGATTGCAATTGGTGATGCCGCTTGGGTATAGTGGAAAGGTTCTCTTAGTTAAAACTGTCATCCCATATCTATCATTTCCGTAACCGTATGGGAGATTCATTACATCAAATGTTCCATCATTCAAATCTCCATATAAATCCATCGCAAATCTCCTACTTCCGTTGTGATTGTAGGTGTCGTGAATGGCGATGGTACCATCTTCGGCAAGGAGTGGATACACTTTGAGGAAATCGTTCTTTGTGCCCTCGTATGAGTGAGCAGCATCAATGAAGGCAAAATCAATCGTGCCGCCGGTGTCTGACTTGAGTAGAGAGGTAAAGGAGTCCGACCTTGAGTCTGCCTTTGTTACCTTGAACAAGGATACGTCAAACGACCCCATCAGACGTGCTTCCACCGCTTCTCTTGTGGAGAATGGTATAAGATACCCCGGGCACGTTTCAAAGATGTCATAGGCGAAAACCCTTCCGCCGTTCGTCCGTGCCGCTTCACACAATTTGAGTGTGGTGTCGCCCGTAGCAACACCTAGTTCAACGATTGTTTTGTATTGGAAGAACTTGCACCAAGTTGACAGGAATTCGGCGTAAGTACATGTGTCGGATGAAAGGGTTCTGAGCGATTGCATATACAATAAATACATCACTTTCTATTGAAGTGATGCTCTTTTGTTATACAAATCAAAATTACCAGAGGTCTTCGCTAAATAATCCTAAGCGGGGATTGTAAACGTGACGGACGGTTGCATGTCCAACAATGACTTGTCCACATTCTTCGGCATGTTTACCCGCCTCTTTGCGGTCATAGAACTTACGAGTTTGGTCAACAAACCCCTGCACTGCTTTGGCAACATCTTGACGAGTGTACCCTGCTTCCTTGGAATCAGCAATGATGTTATGATGACGGTGCCCCGTCAGGATAATTCCATCGGCAAACATCATGGCAGATGCGGTTATCATGTGTGAGCATTGAACCCGTGTTTATCAATGTACCCCGACAGACCATGACCAACCCGCCCAACCGTCTCACAACGATTTCCGCCCACGGTTGCGGACTTCTGCCGCCACACAACTGCACCAGCCTCGGCGGGGACAATATCATGCCACCCGCCGCCCATACGAACACCACGGGCATCACGGTAGTTCTCGCACTTGTGTCGAACATCGGTCATAATTGGCTTCATCCGCTTTTTGGACTTGCCGTACATCAATGTAAAAAGTTGTGCCATATCTCTAACACTGTATCACTTGTGGAGAGGATGTCAAGAAATTATTAAGGCTTGACTAAACGATGGCAATAGTATAGAGTGTGACATGCTAAACTTCTTGAGAAGGTTTCTAATAATAGCTCCAGACCAGATTCTATCAACGACTCTACTCCTCGCATTTTGTTATGTGTTCTGGCGTGGTGTATTTGCGGTATGGAAAAATCCTCCATCGCTCGCAGCGTGCGGAACGGTGATATTTATAGGTGTATTCGTGGGGTTCTTAGCAACTCTAAAATACCTCAATGAAAATGAAAATGATACGAAAAGCGATTAGTTGGGTAGCGGACTGGTTAGTTCTGGTTTGTTTAACGCCACTGATAATAGTGATGCTCTACCTTTGGAAGAAAGAATTTGAAGATTATGATTGATTTGTCCCGCATTCGGAGCGTCAAAACGCTGGAAGAAATGAAATCGGACTTGACCGAGTTTATCACCAACCCCATCATGCTTCAATTGTATATTGAAGATTATCAATGGGAAGAAAACGACTATAACGATGACAAAGAGGAGGCGCAATACCTGCTTGAAAAGGTAGAGCAGCGCATCAAGAGTCTTAATCACCTATCAAAGCGGCAGGACTCACCCCGTAGTAAGAAGTCGGGGAAAGCAGCAACGTCCTCGGCACAGTAACTTTCTGTAATACGTGATTGTGGTCTTTATACAGGACCACGTATTCATCTCCACTCTTTTCTGCAATCAATCCATTGATGAAGAAATAGTTAATAACAACAAAGTCCATCACTTCATAAGTTTGCTTTTGTTCGTAAACCGGCTTGGAGAGATTCCCATTCGTAAGTTCTTTGGTCTGCTTCGTCTGCATCGCTGGAGGGAAGAGATTCATATGAGCGGGATTTGAAATCTTTCCACTGTGGGTGTCAACCGTAATAATAGCGGGCGTCGTCGATCTCACATGATCAACTCGCTGGTCAACATACAATAAGAGTCCCACCGACCATACAACGATAAAGACAACAAGGGCCAATAGCCATTTGTTTAGCTTTTTAAGTTCAATTGTGTCGGGTATGGGAATTTGTTCACTCATACCTATAAATATAACTATATCGAACGAATCACGGCAGGAAAGCGTTGAAGCCTGAAATTTGTGTGGAATGGACTCCGACTAAGTTGTTGGGTATTTTCGACCAAGGGGAAACTCTTATTTTTTCCACAGTAGGTTTTGGTATGGTACATCCTTCAAAAATCTCTCCACTATTCAAATCATAGTGAAAAGATTTATCGAAGATACCCTCCTTACGAACCCTTTCTAGGTAACATTTTACAGTGTGAGAAGTGCCGCCGTCTTTGACTTCACGCCCGTTTCCAAATGTCATGGCAAGGATGAAATCGGATTTTGCTACCAAAGCATTGCGAGCATAAAATCCCTTTGCGACTGGTATCAGTTCCGCACCCTCTCCCTTGGCAATCTGTATCTGCGTAAGTGAGTTGATATGTGTGGCGTTCTGAAATTTCTTGTGATAGTAATTACAAGTTCCGCCGGGATTCTTGTTAGGGTCTTTGTCTCCATTGTCGGCAAACGTACCTCCTTCAAACACCGCAGGAAGAAAGAGACGGAGACGGGGAACCTTCCTATCCAAGAAGAGCTTTACGGCAACGTGGTCTGCCCATGCTGCCCCGCCCGATACCAAATGAGTGATGGGATAGTTGCTCTCTACCAACTGATCAACGAGTCCCGAAGCAACTAGACACATTGCTTCAAAACTTTTTTTGCCCAGCTTTGCGGCATCATCTTTGCGCCCCGCTGTACCGACAATGGAGAGTGTGATTTCCATCACATGCACCTGTGGACAATGTATCCTATCAATAACGTCGCCCAAGGAATAAGTATTAAAGTGATTGTGCGACTCATCTTCTTGTCTTCAGGAACACGTTCCGCCGAATCTTGTGCGGCAAATGGATTCTCGGCTGTAAACAGTCTCACGAGGGTTGCAATGCCCGCTGCGTGAAGAATGCCAATAGAAGGTAATCCAAGAGGCACCAAGAACCATGACCACAACTTTGTAGCGACGAATCCAGTGACCAAAATTCCATAGGCAGTCAAGGGGACCACAAAGATTCCAACAAGTGCTACCGCAAATAATGCTAATAGCAACTTCTGACCGAGGGTAGGTTTGTCAGCATCTTTGTTGAGTGCCGCTATTCGCTTTGACTCTTCTTCAAAGAAAGAACTTCTTTCTCCTTTTGAAGAGTGTTTTAGGTCATTCAAAAAACCGACAAGGCGTTTATCATCGGGATTCATATGTATCAGAATGTTAGCAACGTAGGACTGTTGCGAGTGAGACGATTACGAGAGAATGTTTTGAACTGTCCTTCCTTGAGAGATCCGGGACTATCCAATTCATATCCTTTGATGTGGTCGGCGTTTGCCTCAACCACTCGGAGATACCGCAGTTTCATTTTCTGCGTGTCGCTATCTGGATATTCAAACTCCACAACGGGATACGAAGTGGGAACGGCGGGTGTAGATGCAGTGTTACTCATTTCAAGGATGGTATCACAATCCCACAAAATCGTCAACTTTTTATATCCCATTCACCGATGGCGATTAGTTCATCCTTAATCAGTTTCCAATCAGTCTCGGGTTCAAACCCCGCTCGGTCATCCAGTAAGACACTGAAGTAAAACTTCTTGTTGAAATCGCTACGTGGAGTGTTCAGAGCATGTGGGTTCTCATTGAAGTAGTCAAACTTGATGCTGTTGAACTTGAGAAATTCCTTCACTGATACCAGACGGTCTGCCGGGGTGCTTGTCCACAGAATGAGAAAGATGTCCTTACGACGACTCAACCATTGCAGCACTTCTAGGGCATAGGGATAGAATTTCTCTTCGTCGGTCTTATCGTCCGACCCCTTACCACTCGGGATGATAGTGCCATGCAAATCAATGCAGAAATACACTTCGGGCCATCGGTTTGCCCGCTTCATTTCAAATGTTTTCTTGATGTTAAATACGTTCATTCTTTTAGTCCCCAATACTTCCGCATGTCGGCACTAGGATGGTCCTTATACGTCGCTGCCGCTGCCGTATGAAGTTCTTCTTTCATTTTGTCCAACTTCATATACTCGGTCATGAATATGCGGTGTGCTCTCTCAATACCCGTCAGATTGCCACTCTTGGTTGCTTCTGCGGGGATGAATAAACATGCCGAACGAAACTTGCCTTCCCACTTCTCCATATACTCTTCCAAAAGAGTACGTAAGAATACGTATGTCTCATACGACATGCGATGGGATTCTTGTTGTGTCAACTCTTTGAGAGTCTTACTGGACAACTTCTTGAGGGGTTTGGGGAGTATCGTCACCCAACCGCCAAATACTTTTGAGCAGTAGTATCGCTTTTTTCTGACGGAGTGAATCCCGCCGCAATGTTTGCATTCAATTGTCATGTCGCTCAATGCCTCTCGGCGTTCCTCACTTTGAATTTGCCGTTGAGTTTCATATGATGATGTATTGCTCCAACTCTTTCAGTTCTTCTGCATATCCACCTGTGAGGATAGGAGTCCGGCACCAAGTCCTCGGGTCAAGGTTGTGGTCGTCCATGTGGAACGAGAGAGCATAGCGTTCCCGCTTCCACTGGTTGATACTGAACAACCGAAAGAACTTGGTGATGTCCTTGATAAGTTGATTGTTGTCGTATTTGTCCTGCGACATGATGGCATGAAAGATTTCAACAGGAGTGTAACGGTTCTTCACCACCATTGTTTCAATCTTGTGCAGCAACCAGTAAGGCATCAAATCCTTCTCGTCCGTCTGGTTCTCTTCCTTGGGACGTAGTTCCGCAGTCGGTGCTTGCTCGTTGATCAACTTCATTGTGGGCA
>Ga0315284_10005110_pt1 | contig 18649 bp, 31 predicted proteins | sample YL17G09_16_MG_FD_203696 | JGI IMG/M metagenome (GOLD analysis project Ga0315284, IMG submission 203696) | Sediment microbial communities from Yellowstone Lake, YNP, Wyoming, USA - YL17G09_16 | ecosystem: Environmental > Aquatic > Freshwater > Lake > Sediment | place: USA: Wyoming | collected... | reverse complement strand
CAAAGATCAAGATGCTCTTGCAGATTGTTTGCTTTAAAAAATCAAACGCCAAAAGGAGGAAATTATGGATTACAAATGGGAATCTAAGTTGCTCCATGAGCACCCGGCGAAGCACAACGCCGGAAGATTTGGAAAGATTGTACTCCACGACACCGGGATCTATGGACTCATGATCGGCGGTGTCCACATGAGTTGCCCCCAGCATTGGGCGGCCAAGATCCACGCCCAGGAACAGACAGATAAGGAGGTAAGACAAATGAATTTAGTGACCTTATACAAAAGCCTTCCCCAAGCAGTAGCAATCCCAGATATCATTTGGACCGCACAGGCAGAAATTGAAAGGATGGAGGAACTTAGGGCAGAACTCCAGACTCTCGAAAATAAATATGCGTCTGAAACAATCCCGACAATGTTGGAGGCTCTTAGGGTAGACTGGACGGATGAGGAATTGACCGAGGGAGGTTTCCTTAAATCAGGATTGGAGAGCGAATGAAAAAGAAATCAGTTTCAATCCACGCGCCCGCATGGGGCGCGACGAAAACAGACGTGAGGAAAGGAGGATACGATGAACCAATTAATCGTTAAATATCAAGGAGAATGCAAGAAATGCGGGCAGTTCTTAGAAGTTGGTCAACCTGCCATGTATGAGAAAAGCATGGGCATCTTTTGTGTTGGATGCGAACCTAAAGACACAGAAGAAATCAGGACTTTCCGACTTGCGAAGGCCGAACGCAAAGCGAAGAAATATGAAGAATGGGCAGGGAAAAGAGAACGGGAGGCCAACGCTCAGTTAAACAGTCATTCAGAAGTCCGGCATGACTGGGCTTTCATCACCCAACCCGGCCATATCCCGTTCAGAGCGCAGATGATAAAGGCCGATGATAGAGCGTTTGAAAGCCTCCAGGTTGCAAAAGGATTCAGATGGAAAGCGAAAAACTTACTCAATGTTCGGGTAGCTGGGGATGCAGAGAAAGAAAGACAAGCTAAAAGAGAAGCACTTGACCAACTTATTAGCAAGGGAAGCAAAGTTATTGATACCATTTTTGGTGAAGGGACCGTCTTGAGTATCCACAAAAAATCGTACCGGATTCAGTTTAATTCCAAATGCGGACCTGACCAGTTTTTTACTTGTGCCAGAGATAAAAGTTACGTTCGCCCAGTTATTTAACCTTAACCACCCGCGAGGGAGAAAGGGATTGAAAATGAGAGATATTCAGATTTATCGATCAACCGATTATGATTGCGTAATCAACCTTTTTAATGGCCGGGCTGATGTCGGAAGGGAAGAGGTTGTTATTAAAACTAAGAATGTTTACGGCACTCTTTATACCTATGCTGAACCTTCAATCCCTGGTCAATATGCCTTTGGCGGCACGATCCTTTTTACTTCAAACGGGATCTTCCCAGAATTTAACGCTCCAATAAAATTACATGATCGCAGAATGGATTTAGAAAGTTAACCCCCACACCTTCCCCAGCATCACATTGACATTTTTCGATTGTCGTGAATACAGACGTGAAAAAGGGTAGTTTTTAAATAAAATACTGAAAGGAGAAAACGATGAAAACGGAAAAACGAGCACAGATGATCACGGACAAAATCAGCAAAATCACATCAGACGAATCCCAGGTGATCTCCACTTACCGAACCTCCGACAGTTCCGTGCAGGCGGAGTTGAGGTTGAGGGCGGAGTGGACGATCCGAGTGCCCGTGGATGAGATCAATTCCCCCAGGGATTTGAGCGGGAAAAACGGTGAACTTTGGAGCTCCATGTGGCCACTAACCCGTGATATCTCCAAAACCTCCGAGCTGAAAACGGGCAACAGCCGTGTGACCATCCCTATCAGCGCAAAAACCAAAACAGGACCGGAACGGCGCACCGAAGCTAAAAATCTCTGGTTGACCGAAACCGGAACCGCATTTTTGAGTGATTACCGCGCCGTGACCGGCAAACGACACCTCGCCGAAATCCGCAACCAGATCACCGACCTCCAATCGCAGCAAAAAGCCCTCATCCCGAAACTCCGGGAATCCAACTCCATTTATTTGGCAGGCAAAAAAACCGAGCGGGGGGAACTGGCTACCAAAAACGCTGAGGCTCTCAAATCCGGAAAATTTTGGGAGGTAGGCAAGGATACCCTTAAAGGTTATTTCCACCCCCCGTTTGATAAAAATTACCTTGCCGATGCCTCCGAGAAATGGCGAGCTGCCCTGTTTTGTGAGTGTGAATCGGTCTCCTACAAGCGATATTCCGGCGACTGGGGACACAAACTCACGGGAACCGGGCGAGGCTATCTCTGCGGGATTGACGACAACGGGGATGAGTGGGGGCACAGGGTTGAGAATCTCCCTCAATCCCATGACCAATTTGGAGATGCCGGGCTGGACAGCACGGTTGAGGAGGCGATGGAAAACCTGTTTGATATCTCCAAAACTGCCCTCGCCAATTGCCAGCGACAGGGCGATCTCTTGTTTTGCTCGGAAAAAATTCCGGGGAAGAGAACCATTTGCGATCATTGCGGATATCCCTATCATGCGGATTATCAAGCGATAGGAAAAGCCTATCCATGCGGATGTTACTCCGGTGAGGCAATTCCAAAAACACTCCCCGCCGTGGAACTCCATCCCGAAGAGAAATGGATTCCTCGTGAGTCTCATGAGATCACGAGTATCAGTCTCCAACGAAATGGGAGATATTTTAAATCAGATCACGAGATCACGGTATCGCACACCAGCCATCCGGTGGTAATGTTGCCACCAGGAGAATATCGGCTGTATGCTCTGAAAATTGCAGACGCTGATTAATGTTGAGCCCAAAACGAAATCACTGAAAACATTTGTGGAGAAAGGAGATTAATATGCAGAAAAAGATCATTGCACCAAGAGTCAGAGAGGGAACGGCAGAGTGGTATAAGGACCATTTCGCCAACACTAATGCGGGAGTAGTTTTTATGCTTGAAAGCCTCCCCGAACTCTACAAGCGGGCCATGTTGGAGATTAAGGGAAAATTCTCCCATGGGGAATTGCTTCTTATCGTGGATGTCTACAATGCCACGATTCTTACACCCGGGATGCCCATGCTAGATGCCCAGGTGTCGGACGGGATCGCCCTCGACCATCTGGACGGCAAATGGGAGGTGGACGGAGAGATCCTGATTGAGAAAATTGCGGATCTCACATCATACCAAAAGGCGGTTCTGGAGATCTGGGCCAATGGTTATTGGTATGCCCAGCCGGGGAAGGAATTGCGGGACCTCGAAAAGTATGTAAGAGGACTTTTGTGATGGGGAAATTTGGTAGTATCAATTATCATCAAGCCAAAGTTAATAAGGATTTGCTCACGACTCCAGAGGCAGCATAATATTTAGGCATCTCTGAAAATTGGCTAAGAAAGAATCTTGCTCCATCGGAATGGCATCATTCTAAATTAAAATATGGTGATGCAGCTAAGGCATATTTCTGGAACCGTGATCATCTAAATGATCTCAAGGATTTCGTTAAATCTGGAAATGAAGATGATCTATTTTTTATTCCAGAAAAACCACGTGGGACAAATCGCAAAGAAAGAGAATGGAATTTAACTGAATTGCGAAATGAGTTGATAAAAGCAAAACAAAAAAGAGATATTATGAAAGCCAAAAAATTCAACGCTGGGTTGACCTAATGGGGAGGAGAAGATAAGATGTCCTTCAATTATTTCAAACATCAGATAATCAGTTAAAAAAATATCATGAATATTATCTTTTGATATCATATAGTTACAAACAAAATTAATTATGATGAATTTTTTACTTGACAAATAACAATCATTGTGGTAAATAAGTAAATCATGAACGATCAAGCTTTAAAAATTAATCATCCATTGCTCGAAAGATTCCCCCAATGGCTCACATTCATGCTCCGGGAGACTCTTGATTCAAAAGAGTCTGAAGTAAGCCTTGAGCAATCTTTAAGGCATCAGCTGATGCCTGAAGAACTTGAGGATCTCCGGCAAGCAATTCTGGATTTTCTGAAAAGTTGCCTGCAAGGGAGAGAATCTCTTTAGCGTCTTTGAGAGTGATGGTTTCTTTCTTGATTAGCCTTGTCAGGAGGGTGATAGAAAGAATGAATCCTGCGATGCCAAATCCTATTTCGACTTTGTTTTCCATGTCCACTTTCTCCTTTCATTTTAACCATGTAAAGGCAGCGGATACGACATTGAACACTGGAAGCTGTGGGCTTCCAAGCTCAGCACGAGACGCTATATCCGCCGTCTTTTTAAAGGATAGTTTATGAGTCCAAAAGAGATCATTATTCTGCTGAAGCTCCTCGATGTAACCCAGTCCTCCGTGGCTAAAAACCTCAATATTACAGTCCCGGCAGTTAATTCCGTAATTAAGGGTCTTCGCCAAAACCCCCGCATTCGTCAGGCCATTGCAGCCGCAATCGGGCGACCTGTCGAGCAGATTTGGCCTTCGGAAAATGCCAAAAAAGAGACGGATAAAAGGATAAATCAACATATCAAAAATTCTGAACCAGTGCAAGCCGAAAATCAATGAAATCTTTGGGGCATGGATTTTAAGTGAATTTAACCCAATTTAACTGACTTTAAGGTGAGCGAAATGAGCAAAGATAAAACAGTAGAAAATGTTCTTCCGCTCTTTGAATATGCCAAAAAATTCGAGGACTTTGAAACATATGAGAGTTTTGATTCTTACCTCATTTATTGTTTTCATACCTGCGGGATCCCCAAAAAGGAAATAGCCCAGACAATGCTTTTGTCTGAGGCGGGCTTTCATTGTGGTTTTGGAGAAATGAGACCTTTCGCTCCTAAATCAAGTGGTACTCATGGAATGTTCGAAGTTGTACGCAAATAGCGCTGAAGGTGTAAAAGGAGAAGATGATGGATATATCAAAAATTCAATTTAATTCTTTGACTCCCGGAGAGGAATTCATTATCAAGTGGCAATTTAGATTATTGGGAGATTTCAAAACGGCTCTTATTACGGCAATCACGAGAGCAGATGGTCGGAATCTTGAAAGGCTCGCACTGGGTTTCCCTGATGAAGTTGAAGGTTATTCAAATTACATACAAACTCCTGGATGGTGGGCAGATACAAAGAAGAAGGCGAATATTGATTGGTGGGACTGATGTCAAGAACGGCAATGAGTTGCAATTCAACTGCACAAAGAAAGGAGGAAGAAAAATGAGTTTGATGGCAAGAGACAAAATCGGTGGGGATTTTACGCCAATCCCGGAGGATCTTCACTTGGCGATTTGCTACGGGATTTGGGATCTGGGAACACAATTTTCCGAACGGTGGGAAAAATCCGTTCACAAAGTTCTGATAGTCTGGGAAATTCCCGGATGTCGAGGAGATTTTGACCGTGACGGCAAAAAGATGAACCTCCCGCGGGCAATTAGCAAGCGGTACAGGCTCAGCCTGCACAAAAAAGCGGACCTCCGGAAGGACCTGGAAAGCTGGCGGGGGAAGAAGTTTTCCGATGAGGAATTGAAAGGGTTTGACCTCAAGCGTCTTCTGGGCGCACCCTGTCAAATCCAGGTGCTGCACAATGAGGTGGACAAAAAGATTTACGCGAACATTGCAACCATCACAAAAGCTCCAGGTGGGACCAAACTTACTACAGAAAATCCCTTGAAGTTTTTTTCCTTTGAAGACGGAGCAGAAGTGCCAGAGGGGACCCCCCAGTGGATCATGGATCTTATCCGGCATGCCGAGGAGTATAAAGGCGGGGTCCATGAAGAACACGACTCACCGGAGGATTCAGATATACCTTTTTAGTTAAAGGCATAGGTCATGGAAACTATCAAAATCCTGCATAGTGCCGATTGGCATCTCAGCCAACGCGGAAACGTGGCTGGGAGATTTGTCCTGGAGAATGGAATCAATATTACCTTACTGGATCGAATCAAGGCCCTCGAAAAAATCTGCGAATATGTAGAAAGTGAAAACGTCGATCTGACAGTAATCGCCGGAGATCTCTTCGACAATGCCAATCCAGAGAATATTGCTATCCGTGCCGCTGTCCAAACGATTGAACGGCTGGCAGAAGTGGCTCCGGTTGTATTGATTCGGGGTAATCATGATGGAAAGAGTTCAACCTCTTCAGCCCTTGCCCCATTTGGAACACTTGCGAGGCGTAACGGTATCTACGTTTTTGAGCAGCCAGAAGTGTTCTCCCTAATTATCAAAGACACTAAGGTTCAGATTTTCGTCCATCCATATCCTAGACGGTCCGATTTTCAACAAGACCCACAGCTTAAATTGATGTCCCCAGAAGAAATTTCAATTCATATTTCTGGGAAGCTGGAAGAAACCATTTCTGGATTTTCATCCATGATCGAACGGGATGCGGTGAACATCCTGGTTGGTCATTTCACGGTCGGAGGGGGATCATATTCGAAGGAGCAGAATGTTCCCGTCTTCGATGTCAGCGTTCGAGAGGAATTTCTTGCACCATTCGATATTGTTTGTTTGGGGCATCTACACGCTCCGCAACCCTATTATTCAGGCTCCATTGCAAGAAACGGTTTTGGAGAACAGGATCAAAAGGTCGGGTTCAAAGTCTACGACATCCAGCCAGGAGAAAAACCGGTTGAACAGTTCATCGAACTACCAGCCCGCGAATATGTGACGGTAAATCCAGAAGAATTCTTGAAGGATGGACATTTCTCTCCAGATGCTGCCGTAAGAGTTAAAGGGAAGATTCCGAAACACGAGTATGATGAAATTATCCGAAAGATGAAGGCCCTGAATATGCCTTTCCTCAAGAATGCCATCGAAATTGAAAGTGATACCGCAGGCGGCAACGGTGGGGATACCAGTGAAGAATTAAGTCTTGAAGAGGCGATCAAACTATGGGCGACATCAAGAGACGGTATCGCTCTTTTTTTGGATCGACTAATATTGGCAGCCCAAGAAGTAGAAGGGATATTTAATGAAGCGAAAAAGTAGCCTGGTTGGGAGCGTCGCGTTGGGGACGGGCGAGGCGGGGTGTGCTGGGGCAAGGCTTGGTATGGCAGGCGAGGAGGGGTGTGGCAAAAGATGAAAATTGACAGAATTAAGGCACAGAACTTTATGAGTCATCATAATAGCGAAATTAATTTAAGTGGCTATCCCGCCATTATTGCTATCGGCCCCAACGGAACCGGAAAGAGCAGTCTGCTTATTGATGCACTCTTGGTGTGTATTTTTGGAAAAGGGAGAAGTGGAGACATTGACGGGTATGTAACAGGGTCCAAAGACCTCATGACGGTAGAAGTTGACTTCTCTCTTGACGGATCAAAATACAGAGTAATTCGAAAACGGAGCAAAAAAACAGCCAGGGGTTCATCGAGCTTAGAATTTCTGCAACTCAATCCAGAAAATAATGAGGTTATCCAACTCACAGCGGGGACGATTGCGGAAACTCAATCCATTATTGAAAAAACTATAGGCATTGATTTTGACCTTCTCACCAGGACTTCAATCCTTCCGCAGGGTGAAAGTGAATATTTCTGCTCTGCGTCCCCTTCTCAAAGAATGGAATTATTTAGCACCATCTGGGACCTGGACCGTTATGAGGCCATGGCACAGATCGCCAGGGACACATGGACCGGCCTCAAATCCGAAATTGCCACCTTGGACGGAAAGATTGCATCGATGAGGTTGCGGATCTCGGAGATCGACAATCAGAAAGGGGAACTCTCGAAGACAAAGACCGAACTTGAAAAGGCATCTCTTTTGGTGTCTGTCTTTGAGAAGAAGAAGGGATTGCTCCAGCAGAAGATAGGAAGCTTTGAGAATTTGGTGCATGACCTTCAAAAAGCAAAAGAACTGAAGGCCCGGGCGGAACAGGAGATCAAGAGGGCATCGGAGCAGCATACGGCGATCCTGGCCAAGATCGAGCGGTATGAGAAGATTCTGAAAAACCGAGATACGGTGCTGGCGAAGGTAGAGGAAGAAAAAGAGAAAACCGTATTCCTTGAGGAGATAGAAAGAGCAACCGAGACGCTTGACAAACACCTTGAGGGCCTGCGGGCAGAAATAGACACGATCAGACATGAGCATCAAGTCGGGATTGATGGAGCAGAAAAGGCTAAGGCTGAGATTGAGGCCCAGATTTTGGATGCCAAGACCAAAGAAAAAGAATTTCACAAGACGGAGGCGGAGATCGGTCGAAAAGAAGAGGAGTTGAAACACCTCCGCCTGGATGCCGACAAGCTCAAGGGCGTATCCTGCCATCCTGATTTCGATCCCCAATACGTCAATGAGGGATGCCGGTTCATCAAGGATGCGGTCGAGGCCAAACGGCGAATCCCGGAACTCGAAGATCAAATCCTGACACAAAAGCGTCAGATAGCGTCAGGAATGGCCTCCATTGAGGCTGCAATGGGTCAATTTCAAGAGAAGAAGACCGAGTGCTTATCCCAGATAGGGGATATCCGGAAAAAAGTAGAGCTTTTAATTGCTGAAAAGGAAGGAAAGGATAAGGAAATTAACGCCAAAAAGGGCGGGCATAGAACCGAAATAGACCGGATCAGGACCGAACTGACAGAGATTAAGCGATACACAAGGCTTGTCCCTGAGATCGATCTGGCTGGGAAGGAACTCCCGGCGCTTAAAGAGGAGGCTATCGAAATTGAAGGAAGATCATATGAGCATGCAGCGGAAAGAGATCAGGCATCCGTGGATATCGAGCGGTTGACCAAAAAACAGGACGAGAAGGCTATTCTCGAATCGGAAGTGCAATCAATTGCAAAAAATCTCGGTGAGGCGACGGGTTTGAAGGATAGCCTTACAAAGAGATTAGGATTCATCGAGGCGGAGATCAGCCAGGGCGAGACGCTAAAGAGTCAAATTTCGGAAAGCGAGAAGGAGATTGAGAAGATCGGGGGAGAAAAGGCAGTTTACGAGATTCTTGAGGGAGCCTTCAAACAGATTCCCTATATGCTGGTTGCGCGGGGGATTGGAGCGGTAGAGAAGATTGCCAACGAGATCCTGTCGATGATCAGCTCATCTGGACTCACCGTAAAGATCGAGACGGAGAAGACGACTAAGACGACCAAAAAAGTCAAGGATGAGATTAACCTGGCCATTCTGGATAACGAAGGTTCTAAAATCTACCCACTCCTATCGGGAGGGGAAAGGCTTAGGGTGGCGATGGCGCTTAGACTTGCGATCAGCGAGGTCCTTGCCCACCGTAGGGGAACCCGGATTGATACCCTGATAGCGGACGAACCTTTTGGGCCTCTTGATGTTGAGGGCATTGAGGACATGAAAGAGGCGATGAGAGAATTGAAGAAACGCTTTAAATTTATGGGAATAATTACACATATTGATCGGGCTCAAGATATTTTCCCGACAAGGCTTGTATTCTCCAAGGGACCCAATGGTAGTCAGGTGGAGGTCCAGGAGGATTACGCTTAGAGGCCGATATGATATCTCAATGCTGCGTCTGCGGGACAGTGATGGGGGAGAAGGAGTCTTACGACAATCCCGAGGCAACCCACTGGTTTTGTCCATTCTGCCTTTGGGCCTATATGTTCAACGTGGTAGTAAATGGACTTATGGATGACGAGTATTTCTATCCAAAAAATAACGACACAGCCTTGGTTGTGACGTTTTAGATAGATGATTAATGGCAAATCCTCAAAAAGAAAATGGTTATACACCAATATCACACAAAATTTTAGAAGCTCTTGCAAGACAAGTGATAAGCCCTGATGAATGGCGAGTTCTTATGATAATTTTTAGGAAAACTTACGGGTGGGATAAAAAACAAGATTGGATTTCTCTTGGAAAATTCGAAGAAATGACAGGTATTTTGAGGCAGCATGTACCCAGGGTGCTTAAAAGACTTATTCAGCGTAACATTATTATACGGGGTGTTACCCAAACAGGTAGCACTGTTACCCATTCAGGTAACACCCTGGAGATAACATATGGATTCCAAAAGGATTTTGATAAATGGAAGGTGTTACCCAAACAGGTAGCAGTTACCCAAGCAGGTAGCAGGGGTGCTACCAGATCAGGTAAAAGGGTGCTACCTGATCAGGTACCCACAATAGATAACATACAAAAGATAACTAGAAAGATAGCTTCAACTTTAGTAGATGAAGAATTCTGGAAACAAGTACGGGAAATTTATACTTGGGTGGATATAGATTTTCAGGTTCAAAAGATGAAAGGATACCAACTTACACCGAAGGGTAGGAGTTGGAAGATGACGAGAAGAAGCGTAATAGGATGGTTAAATAGAATTGATAAGCCATTAGAAACCCCAAATGAAGGAGACCCTTATTCCCACCTCCCCACGATAGGAGAATGAAATGGATTTAAATATTGAAAAATATCTCATCTGGAGGATGCTAACTAACCCAGCGGAAATTAATGCTGTTATCGAGATTATTTCAAGGAATGATTTTCAAAACACTCTTTATCGGCATTCCTTTGATACGATCCTAAGAATGAAACAAGGGAGCAAAGATATTGATCTTCCATCCCTATATTTTGAGATGGGGAGGCCAAAAAACATCTCGGCTATAATTACCGAAACTGACGAAACTCTTTTCCCTGCCTCTCATTATGCAACTCTTTTGAAGCAAAGAAATCTTGAAGATGATATCACCGATTCCGTGGAAAAAAGAGAATACGATCAGGTACAAGAGAGAATTTTAGAACTTCGGAGATTAGGGAAACCTGTAAATATTGAAACTATCTCAAAGATAATAGAGAAAATAGACGAAAAAAAAGAAGTTTTTAAAACTGGATACCGCGATCTTGATGCGATTGTCTCTTTTGAGGTTACAGATTTGATGGTGCTTGCCGGGAAATCTTCGACAGGAAAGTCTCTTTTTGGAGCCTCGATCCTTGCATATATGGCCCAATCCATTCCGGTTGGGTTGGTTTCTTTCGAGATGAGCGAAATAAAAATAGTGCAGAGATTGTCGTATTCCCTATCAATGAACAAACTTTCTAATATAGACAAAAATTTCTTTATACTATCTCCGGTAGCCTTCAACCTTGCCCAAATAAGAAAAGGACTTAATACCCTAAAAATCAAGAATGGTGTGAAGGTGGTTCTCGTTGACTACCTTCAGTTAATGAGCGAAACAAAGGAATTTCGTTCTCGACATTTAGAAATCTCTCATATTATCCGGCAACTTAAGGAAGTAGCAAAAGAGTTTCAGGTGGGGATGATCGTAATTTCTTCTCTGTCAAGGAACATTGACCAAAAGGGAGAGAAGGCCCAGCCCGTTCTCGGGGACCTTAAAGAGAGTGGTGACATTGAATATTGTTCAGATGTTGTTTGCTTTTTGCACCGAGAGCCTAAAGAAATGAACGCCGAATTAATCGTTGCAAAAAACAGAAATGGAATGCTTGGCAAAATAAAACTCATTTGGTTGAAGGATAGAATATGCTACGGAAATTGGGATTGGAAGGAGGATTAGACAATTCCGGACATATCACAAAAATTGTCGGAGAGAGGAGTATAGGCGAAACAAAAAAAGGAGGTAACTTATGACAGATTTTCATTTTCCGCTTTTAAACGGGAACAAGAAAGTAACAGTGATAGAAACTTTTGATAGTAGAGCCTTAATTCTCTCTCCAGGAGAACGCCTTGAATTTCCGTCCCTGGATAAGTGCAAGGATCATATTATTCAGACCGGGTTTGAAATAAGTATTAGTCATATTTTTGGAAGTTCAATCCAGAGGGAGATCCAGAAGGCGAAAGGAGTGGAGAAATGAGCGTGATACTAAGATCGGATCATGAGAAAGTTGTATCAAACCTAAAGGGGCGGATACTTAAAGTCTACGTTCTCATCGGGATCGTTATCGCTTTGAGTTTTGGATGGTCCTATGTTGCGAAGCTCGAGAGAGACCTTGTCACAACCGCCTACCAGGTGTCAAAGATGGAGTTTAATTCGGTGCTTTTAAAACAGGATCTTCTGCGGCTACTGCGAACGAAATCCCTTAGCGTCGGCCAGGCACTTGACATTGTTGATGTGATCATGTCGCAGAGGGAAGTCCCGGTGGCGCTGATCCTGGCGGTGATCTCACAGGAGTCGGAGTTTAGGCCTTTTGAGGTTTCAAATAAAGGAGCTAAAGGAATTATGCAGATCATGCCGGCAACGTTTAATAACTATTCTCAAAATGCGCTGCTGAAAGGGGACCGGCATATTTATGATCCACAGCAAAATGTTAGGGCGGGGGTCCTCTGTCTGAAGGAGCTCTTCGACAGATTTGGGGACTGGAGGACGGTGCTAAGAGCATACCAGGCGGGGCCGGAAAATGCAAGGAATAAGAAGTTCGATTGGTATGCAGATTCGGTGATGAAGAAATCGAAAAAATATGGACAGATAGTAGAGAAGGAATGAACACCAAATGGCTGAATCGGAAAATCGTGGCGCGGGGTTCCCACCTTGTTGTTTCACCCCCTTTATCGGAAATGACGAGAAGACCCCGCGCCATGGTTAAAAAGGAGTGTTGAATGGCCACGGTCTCATATCAGATTTGTCCAGTAGCCAAACCAAGAATGGTTCGGGGAGACGTTTGGAAAAAAAGGAAGTGTGTCGTCAAGTACCGTCGCTTTGCGGATCTTTGCAGATTGGAAAAAGTTCAGCTTCCTCTTTCGGGTGGCCATGTTATTTTTGTCCTCCCTATGCCGGATTCATGGTCAAAGAAAAAGAAGAATTTGTTTGACGGGAAGGCTCACTCACAAACGCCCGATCTCGATAATCTAATCAAGGCAATCGGCGACGCAGTTTATGCAGACGATTCAGGGATATGGGACATTCATGTGACCAAATTATGGGGATCAGAAGGAAGAATTATCGTAGAGGCGAGTCAACTACCCACAAATAAATTCGTGGGCTTGAAGTCAACTACCCACGAATTTATTCGTGGGCTGAAATGAGTAACATGCCAATGCGAAAGTTTCGAGGGAAAGCAGGAGACTAGAGTGGCCAAGATCAGCAATGGTCGTTTGAAGGCAACTGAACTATCTGGACATGGCAGTCCAAAAGACGTTGTAGGTGCTTCCCAAGCCCACAACCTCTCTGATAGTCAGTCTCGATGGGGTGTATCTACTTGTTTTGGAAACAGTTCAAGGCTTACAGCAACAAAAACTGTTTCAGTTCCTGTTATAGACATTGATCAGAAACCGCAAATGCCAACAACATCAAGTCGTGCAAGGAGGTGGATTAAGGAAGGCAAAGCTACTGGATTCTGGAAAAAAGGTATCTTTTGTGTTCGGTTGAATCAAGAACCCTCAAATAGAAACAAGCAAGTAATTGCTATTGGTATTGATCCCGGCAGTAAAAAAGAGGGCTTCACGGTTAAATCAGAAGCCCACACTTATCTCAATATTCAAGCTGATGCTGTGACGTGGGTTAAAGATGGTGTGGAAGTACGTAGGAATATGCGTCGCGCTAGAAGGTTTCGTAAAACTCCTTGTAGAGCTTGTAGACCTAATAGGTCTAAGAAATCCTGGCTACCACCTTCTACAAAAGCCCGTTGGGGTTGGAAATTAAGGATTTGTAATTGGTTAATGAAAATGTATCCAATAGATACTTTTGTTGTTGAAGACATAAAAGCCAAGACGATGGGTAAGAGAAAATGGGATCGATCTTTTTCACCCCTTGAGGTTGGAAAGAATTGGTTTTATGAGGAATTAAATAAACTAGGACATCTGGAAACCAAGCAAGGTTATGAAACAAAAGAATTAAGGGATCAGTTAGGGCTAAAGAAAACCGGCAAGAGACTCGATTCTATTTTCTCATCTCATTGTGTTGACTCTTGGGTTCTTGCTAATGATTATGTCGGTGGGCATCTGAAACCAGATAATACCAATTTGATTTGTATAACACCTCTACAATTTCATCGTAGACAACTCCATGCTCTCCAACCTACTAAAAATGGTATTAGAAGAGATTATGGAAGCACAAGGAGTCTTGGATTCAAGCGAGGCTCTTTGGTTAAACATAAAAAGTATGGAAGGGTCTCTGTGGGTGGAACTAGTAATAATAGAATTAGTCTGCATTCGATAGAGACAGGTAAGCGTTTAGCACAGAATATCAAACCAGTTGATTGTAAATTTCTAACCTACAATATATGGAGGATGGCAATTCCTCCAACGACTAAAGTCGTTGGTTTCCTTGCCATATAGGATCATGATTAATATGGTGGTCCCTTTTGCTCTGGGGACGATTGAACTCAGTGGTGGGTTGACCGTCAGCTGGAGTGATTGATTATGGGGAGGATGAATGTAGAGTTGGAAAAATCAGAGCAAGAGAGAGAACGTCTCTCCAAACTCTTGATTGAGGCGAGGATTGAAATTGTACAGTTGTGGGGAGGGATTAAGAAAGTCTTGAAATGGAGAAACCTTGACGGGGATGGCATTAGTGATCCGTTAAGACAAGAACTCTACGAACTCATAGGTTTGGACCAGCCTGCCCCCGCCCAGGTCGAGGCTTCGAGGGGAGGCCAGGCGGGGGGAAAGGAGAAATAAGGAGGAGAAGATGACCATTAAATTATATCCGACAGATGGTTCTGAACCTACCGTTAGAGTAGAAGCGATGGTGTTTAAAAAAACAGCAAAAGAAATTTCCGAAATAGAGAAATGGAAAATGTTTGTAGAGGTCATTGACGATGAAAGTTGAAGAATGTCCTCACCGTCGAGAAAAGTGCCATTGCATCCCATCCTCATCAATGGGGATAGGCAGGGACATCTATCTGTGTTGCGATAGTCGGGAGTGTCAATTTCTGATCCGGCTAAACAGCTGTACAAGAATCTGCAATTGTCCATGTTTTAAGGAGGTTGAGATTTTCCAAAGAACTGAGCGGCAAGGAGGGTGAAATGACAGAGGAAGATATCTTTTTATCACCAGGCACTATTTTTAATAAGGACGCTGATTTATCAGGCATCCGCTCAAGTAAATTGTTATCCCGTATTAAACAGGTTGAAGAAGCCTACCATAAAATGCGTGAGGCGGCATTTCAAAACCATTCTGCCCATTTTGATAAGACCGGAGGATCGGGAGCAGGATGTCCGGAATGTCTCCGCATACGTTCATTAAGGCGTGAAGCTGAAAAGATTTTTGAGGGATAACGGCGAGGTAAACTGCCTGCGGCAGAGGGCTTGCAGATTTTTACAACAACGATTGTTCCGCAGGTCAGCTTTAGCGACTTGTTAGGCGCTTTACGGAGGAATGAAATGGAATGGACAAAAGACACCCCGAAAATTGACGGATTTTATTGGTTGAGAAGAAAGGGTGGAAAAGACACGCCAGTCAAGGTGTACGATTGTGATGCAGGGTTGGTTGAGTATGGGGCCATGGTAGCTTGGATTGGAAGCGATCGGGATCAGTCGTTATGTGAAGTTGCGAAAAAAAATGAGTGTCAATGGTTTGGACCGATTGAATCTCCTGGTGGCGCTTAACGCTGAGAGTGAGGCTTTGACATGAGCGAAGCGAATGGCAATAGCATCCACTCTCTTGTTGGCCTTTCCGGGTTCCGGTGCATCGTCGCCGACCCGCCGTGGCCGTACCGTGCCGACCGGCCTTTCGGATCGTCGCCAGAGTACCGCCCGAACAGTTGGGACAGGCCCACGTCTGCCCCAAGCGCACGCGCACGCTACAGCCTCATGCCGATGACGGAGATCAAGGCGTTGCCCATTCCGGCAGACGACAATGCCCACCTTTACCTCTGGACGACAAACGCCTTCATGCGCGAAGCGCATGAGGTCGCAGAGGCGTGGGGATTCAAACCGAAGACTATCGTAACGTGGGTGAAAACCAAGGTGGCCGACCGGGCCAGCGTCAGCATGAGAATGGGCTACTACTTCCGGGGGGCAACCGAACACTGCCTGTTTGCCGTGCGCGGCAAGATGCGCTTGAACGTGCGCAACCTCCCGACCGCGTTCCTGTGGCCGCGCATCGGGCAGCACAGCCGGAAGCCGGACGCATTCTTCGAGATGGTGGAGACGGCGACGCCGGGGCCACGGCTTGAACTGTTCGCCCGCCGCGCCCGCCCCGGCTGGACGGTGTGGGGGAATGAGGTATAACGCTCGGCTTCAGTGGGAGCCGGGTTTATCGGCGATCCACTGCAAGCCGTTGTTATATTGAGGTTTTAGATTATGCCTTATGAAGGCGCAAAAGATGGAAAACACTATTGGTTGACACCACCAGAACTGATGGAACAGCTCAAGAAAGAATTTGGTTTTGACTTCGATCCCTGCCCGTTTCCGAAGACAGAAGATTTTGATGGCCTTGAAGTAGAATGGGGGCAAAGTAATTATGTCAATCCTCCGTTCAAGGGGCCGACCAAATGGGTACGGAAAGCGATAGAGGAGTTTAAGAAGGGAAAAAAGGTGGTCTTTGTCTTTCCAATAGACAAGTGGATCCATTATTTCCTCGAAGCTGGTGCGGAGGTGCGGAACCTCAAGGACGTGAGATGGTGTGCGATAGAGGATGGGCAACCAGGGAAGGGAACGGGACGGCACATAGCTTGCTTCATCCTTGACCCCGCAAAGGCAAAACGTGACAAGCAGTAATTTCAATATAACCATTGATTATGCGGAGCGTGCAAGGTAGGGATGTATAGGAAACGAACCAAGGCCAGCAAAAAATATAATGCGATGAGGGAGGCAAGACTGAGACAAATCGAGGAAGGTCCTACTCCGGATTACCCTCGCGATCTACCGGATCTCCGGAGGCAGATTGTAATTGAGGACTATGATTTCGGATATGTTCGGTACGAGATCAATCTCTACAAAACAAATCGAATAGACTCCTATCGCATGGAGGTTGACGGTGCGATTATCCTCGAATGCATTGGGTGGTCTCGGGTATTGGAAAGGGTAAGAAAAGCATTTTTGAGAGTGCAGGCTACATAGGGTAAGTAGAGGCAGTAAAGGAGAAATCTCAAATATAACTTGCAATCGAATTGCAACTGAAAAACGGAGGTGAAAATGTCAACTTATGTGGTATGTCCAGATCGGGATGGAAAGAAGGTAGCGGTCGAAGTGTGCGTGAACGGCTGTAAGCTAAGAGAGGTCTGTGAAGAGTTTTTAGAGGTCCCCGTAGAGGTGATCAATTCGGCGAGAACCGGGTTAATTCCTTCAAGTAACATCGTTTCAGAATCCCAAGACGAAAAGGCCCCTGTGGTCCCGTCCGGTAGGGCTGAAGAGGCTCTTAAGCGGGCCCTTTCGATTAGGACCGATATTGAGGCGAAATTCCTTGAGATGGGCCAGGTGCTGAACGAGATATTTGAGAACCGCTATTACCTGGAATACGGGCCAGAGAGGAACAAATACAAGGACTGGAAAATGTTTTGTTTTGAAGTTCTTGGGATAAAGGGCCGGACCGCGACCTATCTCAGAGATATCTATGTCAAAATGACGGCCCTTGAGGTGCCGGAGCAGGAGTGTGCCCAGATCGGATGGACGAAGCTGGCGCAGATTTTGCCCATCGTCAACAAAAAGAATGTGGATCACTGGATCAAGGAAGCGAAGAAGCCGGGTGTTACAGCCCAAGTCTTAAATGCAAAAGTTCGGGTTGCCCAAGGCAAGATTACGGAAGCGGAGGCCAAGATTCTGCCTGAGAAGATGATATTCAGCTTTTTCAAGGAACAGAGGGAAATAGTGGAGCTCGCACTCGACATAGGATTGAAACTTACCGGATCGAAGAGCAGAAGCAGCGTTCTGGCGGATAGCATATGCCCCGAATTTCTTTCCACCTATCCTTCCGGATGGGAGAGTCTTACAAAAGGGGAGGTGATAGCGGCAATCCTGCGGCGGTACGAATCAGGGTTCAATGTTAGGTTTTTGGGAAGTGTGGTTGAGGTAGAAACGGGAGAAGTTCTTTTGTCATGGGAATAATGAGAGAGATGAAAGGAGGACGAAGATGAAGGCGGCACTCGATAAGATACCAGAAAAGATTAAAGAGTTGGTGACCAGAAACGTGGACGATCTCGTGGAGGCATGGGCGAATTGTGGCGGAGACCCATTGACGATATCCTTCTCCGCAAAAATCGGATTTAAAAAGGAGAAGCCCATCTGTGAGACCTCAATCTCTTTTATAAAAGAAAAAATTAGCGATTCGATAACTTTCGAATGGGAAAACCGGCAACTCGATCTTAAATTAAAGGAAGCGGTAGATGCGCTTAGGCCAGACGGAAAGGATGGTATGGAATCAGTGACGATTTCATCCGGCGGCTATTCGGTGACATTAGGGGCGAAAGAGTGACAAGGGATCGCCTTAAATGGATCATTAGTGGTCTTGATTTTGAATGCCTGACAGATTGGGAAGGGAAATTTGTAGAGGATATAGAGGCATTTTTCGGCAGGCATGGGGACCTGACCGAAAGACAGGAGGAAATATTGGAGCGATTGTATCGAGAAAAGGGGAGATAAAAAGGAATGCCTGAAGTAAGATCCTTTCCCAAACTTCACCGAGAACGTCTTAAAGGGGATGCCTATCGGGAGTTTGCACAAGAAATCCTCAGAAGGGACGGATATAGATGTCGGCATTGTGGGTCCGTCAATTACCCACGACTAAAGTCGTGGGCTTGAGAGGTGACTTTCAAGGGAAACTAGTTGATTAGGGAGCTTAAAGGAAACTTTATGCAGAAGTTACAAGGAAAGTTAAAGAACACACCAAAGGAT
>Ga0315284_10005109_pt1 | contig 18651 bp, 14 predicted proteins | sample YL17G09_16_MG_FD_203696 | JGI IMG/M metagenome (GOLD analysis project Ga0315284, IMG submission 203696) | Sediment microbial communities from Yellowstone Lake, YNP, Wyoming, USA - YL17G09_16 | ecosystem: Environmental > Aquatic > Freshwater > Lake > Sediment | place: USA: Wyoming | collected... | reverse complement strand
ACGCCGGGGCAGCCGAATCCATTCTCACCGCCTCGTTGACGAGATCGGGAGGTATCCAAAGTGGACGAACAGAACGAGCAGAACCAGCAGCCGGCCGAACCGACTCCCGCGCCTGAGCCGGAAGCCGCACAGCCGGCTCCGCAGCCCACTCCTGCGCCTCCACCGCCCGGGCCGCCTCAGAACACAAACGCTCTCATCACGTGGGGATTCGTGATGGCGGGGCTGGGACTCGTATGCTGCTGCTGCGGGCCGCTTTTCTCGATAGCCGCCATCGTCCTCGGAATAATCGCCTACACCAGAGGCGACCAGCGAGGCATGTGGGTGATCATCGCGGGCGCGGTGACGTTTTTCCTGGGCGGTGGCATCGGCGTCACAGTCTGGCAGAACCCGCATAGATGGCAGCCGTACTTCCAGCACCAATTCCCCGGCCCCTGGCGCAGCACGTGAGGTGGGCGTTCAGAGTTCACCGTTCAGAGTTCAGAGTTCACCGTTCAGAGTTCAGAGTTCACCGTTCAGAGTTCAGAGTTCACCGTTCAGCGGGGCCAGTGGCGAGGAATGAGTCGGCGAAGGCAGACTTCGTGTCTTCGTTGCCGTGGTTTCAACCGCAACAAACGGATAACCCCGTTCGCCGAACGGGGTTATCCGTTTGTTGGTAGCCTTGACACCCTCAGTTTCGGGTAAGTATAATCACTGGAGCAGGGAGCGGGCAGGGCGTTCGTTCTCGGCCCAGTCAGGAGGACTTCCCTTATGCAGCAGATCGATCCAAGCATCTTCAAAGCATACGACATCCGCGGGACCTATCCCGATCAGTTCAATGAGGACGTGGCGTACCGAATCGCGCGCGCCTACGCCCAGAAGCTCAAGCCTAAACTCGTGGTCGTCGGCCGAGACATGCGCACGAGCGGCCCCTCGATCGAAGATCGTGTTACTCGCGGGCTCATGGAGCAGGGATGTGATGTCATCCATATCGGCATGACGAGCACTCCGATGTACTACTACGCCGTGAACGCCCTCAAAGGCGACGCGGGGATGATGATCACCGCCTCCCACAACCCCGAGGGCTACAACGGCTTCAAGATGACCGGCCCACAGGCGATCCCGAGCATCGCGTATGTCAGCAACGATGAGCTATACTCGCTTGCGAACGCCGGGCAGTTCGAGCCGGTGGAGAAACCCGGCGAGTTCCGGGGCCAGGTCTCGATGCTCGACGGCTACGTGGACGCCATCTTCAAGGCCAGTGGTGTCACGGATTTCGGCGGCCTGAAGATCGTCATCGACGCGGCGAACGGCATGGATGGCATGATTCTCCCAAAGCTTCTAGAGGGTGCCAACTGTGAGGTGATACCTCTTTACTGGCAACTGGACGGCCGATTCCCTAATCACGAGGCCAATCCGCTCAAGACAGAAACGTTAACGGATCTCAGGAATAAGCTTGTCGAGACGGGCGCAGATCTTGGCATCGCTTATGACGGGGACGGTGACCGCGTCGGCTTCGTAGACGAAAAGGGAAACATCATCCCAGGCGATATCATCGCTGCCTTGATCGTCAAGGAGATCCTGAAAGAGAAACCAGGTGCCATAGTCGTGTACGATGTGCGGTGTAGCTGGGCACTGAAAGAGGAGATTGAAAAGGCTGGCGGAAAGCCGTACATGTACAGGGTTGGGCATGGGCTCATTAAGCTCAAGATGAGAGAGATCGGAGCCTATTTCGCGGGTGAACTCTCCAGCCATTACTATTTCACCAACTTCTACACAACAGACAACGGCGATCTAGCCATGCTGAAGATAATCCAGTTCTTGGTCGAAGGGAAAAAGCCCCTTTCGGAGTTGGTTCGTCCGATCATGCGGTATTTCCACAGCGGGGAGATCAATTCGACGGTCAACAACGTGGCTGCCAAGCTCGCGGAGATCAAGGAGAGATACAAGGACGGCTGCCATTTCGAGATCGACGGCCTCTCCGTGGAATATGACGATTGGTGGTTCAACATTCGGCCCAGCCAGACCGAGCCGCTCCTCCGTTTGAACCTTGAGGCGAAAACGAAGGAGATGATGGACGAAAAGGTAGCTGAATTGCTCGCCGTGATTCGGAGCTAGGCATATGACGAGAAAGGCGAGGGCGATGAGAGGAGTCCCTTGATGAGCACCCATGCTATCATGACCGACGTTACATCCTATATCAGCGCTCAAGCTTATGTGCTGAGCGAACGTGAGACTCCACCTCCCAGTATGGATCCGTTCGCCCTCCAGTCCTATGCAGAACTGATACAATCTATATTCCTCTATGACGAAACATATGTTCCTCACCCCAAGCTGCTTATCAACTGTAACAGAAACGACTTCGGCGAAGAGCCCAGGTTGTTGATTGCTTTGATGGAAAGGGGTGTAGTCAAGCCGCTAAATCTCGGTGACTCTTCAGCCCATCCTCAGGCAGAGTTATGTGTCCAAGCAGAGAAGGCTCTCCTCTCATGGCTACAGCGCGATGGTGCGGACCAGTTGAACCTGTACCTGAGGGACATCGAAGAAGACGGGAAGATACGTGAACAAGAGAATCCCCGCTTTCAGGGACCAACGCTAAGACGCTTAGGCCAATGGTGTTTGTACCACGATACCATCAGGAGTAAAGAGAACAGCCATCTTGCCCGTGTTCCCACCAAAGACGGGATCGAAGATGATGAGATAGGCGATTTTGCTCGTAGTTTTGCCCACGTATTCAAGGGAAAGTTTGAACAACGAGTAGAGGAGACTCAGATCGACTATCTCGTGGCCACCCTCGTGAGAGGCCTAAGGTACCGAATCCGCTCAATTGCTGCTGATTTGGTTTACCATTCCCATGTCATGCGTAGAGACTTTGTGCTTCGTTGGGCCTTACAGCAGTCTGGTGTCAAGGAAGACTACACTCGAGAAGTCATCAAACAGATTCATGGACTCCAGACATCCCTTGCAGAAGATGCACCCCAAGATGGCACACAAGGCGCAATCAAGCTTCTCAAGTACAATGTGCCTTTACTGGGTGGCAAGCTTTGGACGGAGAGAGAGACGGCTCTCTCGGCGGACGACATGATCAAGTATACAGCCGACCGCATCGCAGAATACCGTGACAACGCGGAAGTGTTACGCTCGGCAATCCGGAATGTGAAGAATGAGGAAGATGCTGCAAGATTCGAATGTGATTTCCAGCAGATAAAAGGCCAGTTAATGGAAGGTCTAACTCCGACGGAACGCAAACTACTGGATGGTGATCTCGCACACGTTATAGACGGTATCCCCTACGTGGGCGCCATGCTCGTCGCCGTGGCGTCGGTGGTAAAGCGAAAAGCTTTTCACGGAGCTTCGTCGTGGCAACAGTTTGTGTTCCGCGAACTGATGAGCGGATTCGGAAGGGCACGAAAGAGAGAACGAGAGAGTACACCTGCCGCTCCTCCGCCTGAACGTCGAGGCCAAGACCGCCGAGGCGCTCGAGGCTCGGACCGAGGAGCTGCTGAAAGTGACAAGGAGCTGAGTCAGACTCGTCAGACTAGTCCGACAGGTCTGACAGACTGGAAATCCGCCCATGCTTGACCCAAAGGTCATCCGAGCGAATCCTGATGCCGTGCGCCGGAGCATCAAGAGTAAGAATATGGACGACGCGGCCCTGGACGAGTTCCTCGCGGCCGACGAGCTTTGGCGCCGAATACTCACTGAGGCGGATCAGCTCAAGGCGCTTCGGAACACGGTCTCCGAGGAGATCAGCAAAATGAAACGCGCGGGCCAGGACGCCTCCGCCGAGATCACCCGAATGCGCGAGGTCTCCGACCGGATCAAGGAGATGGACACCGAGGTCCGCGAGCTGGAGGAACGCACTCAGGCCGCGCTCCTCATGATCCCGAATATCCCGCACGAGAGCGTCCCCGTCGCCGAAAGCCCGAAGGACAACGTCATCATCCGCGAATGGGGCAAGCCGAGGGAGCTCGACTTCCAGCCTCAGCCGCATTGGGAGATCGCGACGAAGCTCGGGCTGATAGACTTCGAGCGCGGCGCTCGGATGAGCGGAAGCGGATTCATACTCTACACCGGGCTCGGCGCGAGGCTCGAACGCGCGCTCATCAACTTCATGCTCGACCTCCACACCAACGAGCAGGGCTATACGGAGGTCCTCACGCCGCTGCTCGCGAACCGGAACGCCATGATCGGGACCGGCCAGCTCCCGAAGTTCGAGTTCGATATGTACCGCATGCCCGATGACGATCTCTTTCTGATCCCCACATCCGAAGTCACGGTCGCGAACATCTACCGCGAGGACATCCTCGAGGGCAAGGACCTCCCGATCTACCTCACGGCGTACAGCGCGTGCTTCCGGCGCGAGGCCGGCGCCGCCGGTAAGGATACACGCGGCCTCCTCAGAGTCCACCAGTTCGATAAGGTCGAGATGGTGAAGTACACGCATCCTGAAACGTCATACGACGAGCTGGAGAAACTGACAAACAACGCGGAGGAGGTCCTCCAGAAGCTCGGTCTGCCGCATCGGGTCGTGCTCCTGTGCAGCGGGGACATGGGCTTCCACATCGCGAAGACATACGATCTCGAAGCGTGGGCGCCGGGAGTCGAGCAGTGGCTCGAAGTCTCATCGTGCAGCAATTGCGAGGACTACCAGGCGAGGCGCATGAACACGCGATTCCGCCGCGAGCCCGGCGCGAAGCCCGAGTTCGTGCACACGCTCAACGGATCGGGCGTCGCTCTGCCTCGGACGGTCATCGCCATCCTGGAAAACTACCAGCAGGCGGACGGCTCGGTCATCGTGCCTGAAGTCCTGCGCCCATACATGGGAACCGACGCCATCAAGCCCGTCTAAAGACGGGCAAATCCGAAATTCGAATATCGAAATTCGAAACAAACGGCAAAACCCAAAGTGGGAAAAGCCTCAAACCGCCGGACCAGTCCGTTTGGGATTTGCCTTTTCCGGATTGGTTTTTGTTTCGTGCTTCGAATTTCGGATCTCGAATTTGCCTTTTCCGCCTGGAGGCTGCCATGTGGATCATCGGTACGGTCATACTGCTCGTAGTCGGATATGGGATCATCGCGTTCAACCGCCTCGTGCGGGCGAGCAACCTCGTGAACGAGGCGTGGAGCGGCATAGACGTGCAGCTCAAGCGCCGATATGATCTCGTGCCAAACCTCGTCCAGACGGTTCAGGAATACGCCTCGCACGAGGACGAGGTCTTCGAGAAGGTCGCGCGCGCCCGAAGCGAGTCCATGAACGTCTATGCTCCGAGGGCGAAAGGCGAGGCGGAGAACGCCCTCTCCGCGCAGATCAAGAGTCTCTTCGCCGTGGCCGAAGCATATCCCCAGGTCAAAGCCGTCACGAACTTCCTCGACCTGCAGAAGAACCTCACGGAGATCGAGGACCAGATCCAGTACGCGCGCCGATACTACAACGGCACCGTGCGCGACTACAACATCCTCAGAGAGACGTTCCCGAACAGCATCCTGTCGCGGCTGTTCGGCTTCGAGCGAGACGAGTTCTTCGACATCGAGTACGCCACCGAGCGCACCGCTCCGGACGTGGACTTCCAGAAGAAGCCCGCGCAGTAGGACGCCCAGGGATCTTTTTATTAGGAAGCCAGGAAACCGGGAGGGGAAATGACAAGAAGGCTCTGCTTCGCGATGATTCCATTGTTGGCGGCATGTCTGCTCCTTTCCATACCGGCAGCCTGTCAGGACGTCTCCGGTGGTGAGGCAATCCCACTGTTCCAGAGCGACATCACGGTCAATCAGGACGGCTCGATGTTCGTGAAGGAGACCATCAAGGCCGTCTGCATGGGCAACGAGATCAAGCGCGGCATCTACCGCGACTTCCCCACCAGATACCGGGACAGGCTCGGCAACAAATACGTCGTTGACTTCACGGTAATGGAGGTCACCAGAGACGGCAACCCCGAGCCGTATAGCATCGAGAATATCAGCAACGGGAAGCGCGTCAAGATGGGCAGCGCGGACGTCTTCCTGAATCCTGGCACGACCTATACCTACACGCTGACATACAAGACCGACCGCCAGCTCGGGTTCTTCGAAAAGCACGACGAGCTTTACTGGAACGTCACCGGGAACGGATGGCCCTTCCCCATCGGCAGGGTCATGGCCGTCGTGACGCTCCCGAAGAAGGTGCCCGCGTCAGATATCAAGCTCGAAGCGTACACCGGGCCGGAGGGCGCTGAGGGACGGGACTACAAGGCCTACATAGACGAGTACGGTCGCTCGGTGTTCTACACGACTCAGGGCCTCGGCCCATCCGAGGGGTTGACCATCGTCGTCGGCTGGCCGAAGGGGATCGTGACGCCGCCGACTGCCGCCATGCAGACGCGCTGGTTCTTCCGGGAGAACGCGAGCGCCTTCGCGGGGCTGATCGGACTCCTCATCGTCTTCGTCTGCTACTACTTCACCTGGGCGAAGGTCGGCAAAGACCCGAGGAAGGGCACGATCATTCCGCTGTACGAGCCGCCCGACGGCCTGTCGCCCGCCGCGATGCGATACGTCGTCAGGATGGGCTACGACAACAAGTGCTTCGCCGCGGCTCTGATCAACATGGCGGTCAAACGCTACCTGAAGATCTCCGAGGAGAAGAACGTCCACACCGTCACCAAGGACAAGGTGGATGAGACCATTCTGTCTCCAGAGGAGCAGGGAGTGGCGCTCGCGCTGTTCGACGGCGGAGACAGCCTCGAGCTCGATGACTCGAACTACAAGAAAGTCTCCGCGGCGATCGCAGACGTGAAGACGTCGCTCAAGAGCAGGTACGGCAAGGGCTACTTTTCCCGAAACGGCCAGTACCTGATCCCCGGAATCGCACTTTCGATCCTCACCCTGGCCGCCAGCACGGCCCTGATGCCTCCGGACAAGGCGGCGACCATTGGATTCCTGGGCGTGTGGCTCGCGGGATGGAGCTTCGGCACGGCATTCCTGGTGCTTATGGTGGTTCGAGGCTGGCAGGCGCTCGCTCGCGGGACCGGAGCGGGCGAGTTCAAATCCTGCGCTTCGGCCGGCTGCGTGTCGCTGTTCGCGCTGCCGTTCCTCGCGGGCGAGTTCTTCGCCCTTTTCATGCTGGGGCGTGAGTCCTCGATCGCGTTCATGCTGTTCGTCCTGGTGCTCGCCGGCGTGAACTACCTCTTCTACGAGCTCATGCGCGCGCCGACGGTGAAGGGAAGGGCGCTCCTCGACCAGATCGAGGGCTTCAGGATGTATCTATCCGTGGCCGAGGCGGACGAGCTTAACATGATGAACCCGCCGGAGAAGACGCCGGAGATCTTCGAAAAGTATCTGCCCTATGCCCTCGCACTCGGCGTGGAGCAGCAATGGGCGGAGAGATTCGCGAGGGTACTGGAAGCCGCGAGTGTGGGCGGACAGCCGTATCAGCCCGTGTGGTACTCCGGAAGAGACTTCATGCACGTCGGCACCGGCGCGGGCATCGGAGGATTCGCATCCGCGCTGGGTGGCTCGATCTCCGGGGCGATCGCATCCTCATCCAGCCCGCCCGGATCGAGCTCCGGCTTCAGCAGTGGTGGCGGAGGCGGGGGTGGAGGCTCCTCCGGCGGCGGTGGCGGTGGAGGCGGCGGAGGAGGCTGGTAGCTCCCGTCAGAACAACTGGCCTATGGAGCGAATCACGTCAGTGTAGAAATTGCCGCCGATGTTCCGGAAAACGGCGAATCCCGACCCCGGATCGCCCACGAACGGCCGGAGAATCCACGCCATCTGCGTGCCGACGAACGCGTAGATCACGAACCAGAACCGCAGCAGCGTTCGGTGTGCCGCCTGCTCCTGGCTGCCCATCGTCTTCACCGCGCTCGCGATCACACCCACGCCCGTGCCGGTCGCAATCGTGAAGAAGACCACATTCAGCAGCTTGATGAACGCGTAGTGTCGCGCGGAGAGCATGAAGAACGCCGTGATCGGGGCGAACCCGGCGAGGAGCATCGTCGTAACCAGGAAGCTCGCCATCAGTATGCCGGCCAGTTGGCGCAGTGACAGGCTGCTTCCGAGAAGCGAGCTGACCACGTACAGCGCCGGCAGGCAGATCATCAGCGTGAGCAGGAAAAGGCAGGGGGCCTTGATCGCACTGGATGCCGCCTGCTTCCACCCATCGTGTGCAGTCAGCCGGTACGATCCCATGACGAAGCCGTAGAATGCGGCCATCACCACATTAAGCACCGCAGCGGCGCCGATCGGCCAATCCTGCCCCGAGCGCAGACTGGTCCAGATCGCATTCCGATCGCTCAGCGCTTGTCGAAGTATAGCTCCGGAGCTCGGTCTACCCATCGGACTGCCTCCTCTGTACCTTTGCGAGCCCACGTACCGGCAGCGCCGCTACCTAGAGTACGCCTGCGATGGCACGGCAGTTCCCGGACGAGATCGGCCGACGTAGGGGAATGGCTAATGGCTGATGGCTAATGGGGGACCGATCCCGCATCAACCATTGGCCATTAGCCATTCCCTCATTCCTACTCCGCGAAGCCCCTTATGCCCCACAACTGTGCAATCCGCTTCGGGATGTCCGTGTTGTCGAGCACGCCGCTGAAGCGGTCAGCGCCCGGCCCGAATGCGAGCAGCGGCACGTTGCATGCGGTATGCCCGGTCGTGGAGAACGCTACCTTGAACCGGGCGGCGCTTCCCTTGGTGGGGTAGATGATGGTCATGCCGCCGGTCTCATGATCCGCCGTCATTATCACCAGAGTATCCGGGTGCTTTCGAGCGAAGTCCAGCGCCTTTCCGACCGCCGCATCGAAATCGAGAATCTGCTTCACGGCTTCGGCCGCATCATTGGCATGGCACGCATAGTCAATCTGGCCGCCCTCGATCATCACGAAGAACCCATCCTTGTCTGTGGACAGAATGGAGATCGCCTTTTCCGCCATCTCAGCAATGGTCGGCTGCGGCGGCTCGGTGGACATCGAGCTGTTCGCGAACAGCCCGAGCAGCTTGGCTCCCTTGGCCGAAAGCAGGCCGTCTCGAGTGTCCACATAGACATAGTCCGCGGACTTCGCTTCCGAGGTCAGATCGCGCTCGTCTTCTCGCTTGCTGTCAGGCTGGGACTTCGGGATGAAGTAGCCTTTCCCGCCACCGAGGATCACGTCAACCTTCTTCTCCAGGAACTGAGGGGCGATGTCCGCCATGCTCTTCCGCGTCGCCGCGTGTGAGGCAAACGCGGCCGGCGTGGCGTCCGTGATCGTGACGGTCGAGACGAGGCCGACGGCTTTGCCCATCTTCTGGGCCGCTTCGAGTATGGTCTGCACCTGCTTGCCGTCGGGGAGCGTGCTTATCATGCCGTTGTTCGTCTTGAACCCGGTGGCGAGGGCGGTGCCTGCCGCCGCGGAATCGGTGATCGTGGAATTCGCGGACTGCGTTTTCACGAATCCCGCGTACTGCATCGAATCCATCGCGAGCGGTGACTGCAGCGAGAGGCGGGCCAGGCTCACCTGCGCCGGACCCATGCCGTCGCCGATCAGCAGTATCACGTTCTTCGGCGACTCCGCGGCTTGCGCCGGCATCACGGCCGCGACCGCGAGGACGATGAGCATAGAGAGGATCAATCTGCGTTTGGTCATCGGTTACTCCTATGGCGGAAAATCGCAGACGCAATCGGTATGCGTCCGGTGGACATTATAGCACCTCGGAGGTCTAGCAGCCAACGGACAATGGTAGAGATGAGAAGACCGGCCCCCGATAGGCTCAGGGGCCGGTCCTTGAGTTCAGACCACGTGTCTGGATGCGCGGATTACTTCTTCGCGGTCTCGATGCACGTAGGCCTCGGGGTCTGGCCGTCGAACCCCGCGCCGCCGGTGAATGTGCCGGTCGCCGGGTCGTAGACGACTGTCTGCGTCGTCGTACCGCCGGCATTCCCCGGGTTCGTGTCATGGGCGACTGTGATCGTGTACTTCCCATCGGCGCCCTTCGAGATCGCGGTGACGGCGGCGCAGTGCGTGGGGCTGCGAAGCTCCACGTCCGCGCCGTCTTCCCACGCGGTCACCACGTCGTCCCAGTTGTTCGTGGTAGTCGTGTTGATCGGATACCCGTTGGCGCCCATGTAGGCGTTCTTGGTATCCGGCCAGTTCGAGTAGCACCCGGGCGGCGGCGACGGATCATATCCTGTCGCCGTCTTCATGGTGTCTATGCTCATCTGGGCGTCCGTCATCCCGAGGCCGAACGCGGTGTTCAGGTATTTCAGGCTGTTGGACACCGCGGTCGGGACGCATTCGCCCACGTTCGGGCACTCCTGGTTGGGGAACAGCACTCGAGCTACGGCGATCCACAGGGAATCTGTTCCGATGAGCAGCGGCGCCATCCCCGGCTGCGGCATCGTCGCGCCCTTGATGCCGCTGTTCATCTTCACTATGACATCGCCGACCCCGGCCCACACGGGCTTCCCCGGCGGGGCGCCGGGCAGCGTGCCCGAGGTGAGCGAGTAACGATATTGCAGGTTCGAGACGTTCGTTCCGGACGGCACACCCAGATCGAAGTCGAACCGAACCGTCTGACGCTTGCCGACGCCGTCGCCGCTCATGACAGGCACATTCTGCACGCGCCAGTTGCCGTTCACGTCAAGGTTGAGGTACATCATGTCCTCGCTGCCGGTGTAGGTCAGGTCGCAGGCGCCCCAACTCGAGTTCGGCGTGGAGATCCCCTGGATGTTGAAGTCTATCTGATCGAACCGGAGTTCCGGCGGAGCGGGCATGATGAGCGACTTCGTGCCTTCGAACATGAGGTAGGAGTAGCCGTGCCACGGATACAGGGTGTCCGTAAACGCCCAGTCCTCCGGCAGACCGATGTCATACTGGCTCTGGGTCGTGTTGTCCCACCAGAAGCCGATGGACTGGATCCATCCATCGCCCCACTGCGAGGCTTCGCGGATGGGCTTGATCTGGCCGCCGTCGTGCAGGCTCACCTGAACGAGCGGGATGTCCTCATTGCACGTGTGACCCATCTGCACCCAGCCGGGTTGACATGCGGCGACCCACTGATCGAGCCATGACTTCTTCGCCGAGTAGCTGAAGTTCCACACTCCATCGAGCCACATCCAGTAGCCGTCGCCGAGAGCCATGCCGCCGAACTGGCCGTTTGGCTCACTCCATATGTCCCACATGTACTGGCTCTGGTTCGCCGATTCCCACCGGTAGAGACGACCATCCACCTCGGGGGGCGTGCGACCGAAGACCACCGGCGCCTCCCACGGCTTCGGCGAAGACGGATCACCGTCGCCCATACCCGCCGGCGACGCCGGCAAAGCGAACAGGTTCCACCCAGGAAGCAGGGCATCCTCGATGAAAAGCGGCGGCCTCGGCTTAACCTTGGAGAACATGATGTCGAAGAACGACTCAACCACCGGCGGGCCGGTCAGCAGGATCTCCGGGATCACTCTGCCGAGAACGGTGTGCGCGTTCGTGCTCACGACGCCCGTCACTGTGTACCAGTCCCCCCACAGAGACATCGGCCCGGGGCACGGACGGACTCTCACTCCGATGTGTCCGGCCCCATCATCGAGCGGGTGGCACGTCCCATCCGGCTCAACCATGTTCGTGCCGTCCCAGAGGCAGAACCACTGGGGGATCGGGTTCATCATGTCTACCGCCGTGACCATTCCGGCAACCTGGACCTTCAGGCCGACGTTCAGAGCGCCTCGCCCGGCGTAAACTCCGGGATTGTACTCGCCCAAGTCACCGCCGCCGACATCCCTGGCTCTCATGCCGAATGGATCGGGCAGCCCCGTGTAGAGCTCATTGGTCTCCACCGGCTCCGTGGCCAGGATGACACGCTCGCCATCGCGCCTGGCCAGATTCCCGTACACGTGCGCCAGGCTTCCCACAGGCGGGGGAGCGCTCGTCATTGGTGGATACACGCATATGCCGCTGGACCTATCTTCTTCCTCGATGTAGAAGAAGGCTTCACCTGCTTCGTCCATGCCGACATAAGTGACGATCGCGCTGACCCGCACATGCGTCCCGTCTTCCTGACGTCTGGCTACTCCGATCGGAAGGTCATCCTCCACCGGGGAAAGCCCTATCGCGAACGGGAATGGACCGGCGCCGTCACCGGCGTCCGCCGTGCCGACGATCAGCAGGAACTCCTTTTCCGAGTTCAGGTGAGCCATTATCCCCAGGAAGCCCTGGCCGGGCATGAACATGTACGCCGTCGTAGGCATCACCATCCAGTGTCCGGGCCACAGGGTGTCGAAATTGTCAACGTCGAAGTGGGCGCCGTAGCCCGTGTTCACATAGACGGCGCACTCTCCTTGGAGCGGGGCACCGTAGGCGTTCGTGATGTTCAGGGCGACGGCGTAGCCGCCTGAGCCATCCGGCACGTAGGCGACTGTGGTGCCGTCCAGCGCCTTGCTCTTGACCTTGCCACCGACGTTCTTGCCGTCCTTCGTGAACTGACCCTCCGGGGCCGGCTTGTCGCCCGTGCTCTCGAATTTCACATTGTGCGAGCCGCCCGGCGGCACCGTGCTCCCACTGAAATCCGCCTTCCCGCCGGAATACGTTCTGTTCGGGAAGACGTCCGACTCCGGCGCGTCCTTGAACGTCCCCTTGATCTCCAAGTGGAAGTCGTTCGCATCCTGAGTCTGTGCCGAGTCATACGTGAACGAGTTTGCGTCTATCGCCGAGTCGGCGACGATCGGACCGCACACGAGCACAAACAGCGCCAGTGTTGCCAATAGACCAACTGTGGTAGTTCTGAACATGACACACTCCTTTTTCTTGAAATAGGTATATCGCGAAATGGTCGAGTTGCTGAGCCGCGTTTCAATCGCGACCCCGGTTCCGAGCGCGCAGTGATGCTTGCGGGGCATGTCCCGGACGAGAGACTGAGCCGAGCCGTCCCGCTGCTTCGGACCTCCTTCCCTGCACCGTGAGCGCCCCTGACAGGGAATTTGTGGAGCAAGTACGCATTCGCCCGGGCTTGGGGGATGATGTGTGGGTGAAGGAAGTACCGCCAAGTACCCCACCCTGACCTGCAATGTGCGCAGGAGAAGACCCGACCCGGACAGCTTGCTTTGCAAGGTTCAGCGGCCTTCGAATCCGGACTTCTTCGCCCGCTTGCCGCTAAGCAGCCTTGGATACTTCCGGCTGTGCGCCGCAGGAGGCGCAATCCCGATACTCCTTTTAGCATTTTACCCCGCGGTCGAGCGATTGTCAATGCCTCACAACAAAACTGGTATAAGTACCAGTATCCCCCGATCCTCCATCAGCTTTTTGTGGGAGGGCGATTTCACGCGGTGGTAGGAGATGATCGCCCATGCCGGGTTGTTGCCGTATCTCGATCTGGTCCGCCGCGGCGGATCGTGCGGCTCGCGGAGATGCGCCGGAGGGGAGGGGGCGGGATGCTGAGTGCGAGGGAGCGCCGGGGAATGGTCGATGGTCAATGGGGGCGGTGTTGGCACTGGTGGAGGATTCGGGGCCAAACGTTGTCTGGCCTCATCGCGCCCCTTCGTGCTATAATACGGAAGCATCACTGCGCTCGGAGGGTGAACGCTCATCATGGCATCCAGGGAACAGGTTCTGCAGCAGCTTATCGAGATGTCGCACCGGCTCGGTGAGGAGCCGCGCGGACTGGTGATCCTCGGCGAGGGGAATACCTCGGCGAGGATTGATGACAGCACATTCTTCGTGAAGGCGAGCGGAACTCAGCTCGGCACGATCACCGCCGAGGGATGCGTGCAGGTCAATGCGCCGAGGATTCTCGAAATGCTCGAAGGGCCGGCGCTCACCGACGACCAGATCAAGGAACGCCTCCGAGCCGCCATGGTTGATCCTAACGGGAAGCTGCTTCCTTCGATCGAGACGGTCTTCCACGCGTATCTGCTCAGCCTGCCGGGCGTGAACTTCGTCGGGCATACGCACCCCGTGTCCGTGAACTCGATCCTCTGCTCGCACAACTGGAAGCACGCGACGCAGGGGAGGCTCTTCCCGGACGAGGTCGTCTGCTGCGGAGCGGCCCCGGCATACGTGGATTTCACCGACCCCGGCGTGACCCTCGCGCGCAGAATCCGAGAGGTGGTTGGGGCCTACATCCAGGATCAGGGCGACCGCCCGAAAGCTATCCTCATGCAGAACCACGGCCTCATCGCACTCGGCGCGACGATCAAGGAAGTAGAGAGCATCACGCTGATGTGGGACAAGACCGCGAAGGTCCTCGCAGGAACGCACCTCTTCGACGGGCCGAACTACATGAGCGCGGAAACCGTTGACCGCATCTGCACTCGCCCGGACGAGGAACAGCGCAAAAAGCTGATCGAAGGAAGGGATAATGGTTGATGGGTGATGGTTGATGGTTGATGGGGACACCTGACACCTGACACCCGGCACCTCGGCCATCGGGAGTTCGCATGACCGACGTTCTGCGGAAATACAAGGATGTGGAGTACCCGCTTCCGGCGAGGATCCTGACCTGGCCGCTTTATGGCGCGGGGATGGAGAGCTTCGGCAGAGACGGCAAGCCGGTTGAAGCGCCGATGCCGAAATACGGCCCGGACGAACTGCTCGTTCGAGTGGATGCCATAAGCATCTGCTTCAGCGATATCAAGGTCATCAACCAGGGCAACAAGCATCCCCGGATCATGGATCGAGACCTGGTGAACGACCCTGTCACGCTCGGGCACGAGGCGGCGGTGACCATCGTCGGCATCGGCGAAAATCTGAAGGACAGGTTCAAGATCGGCGAGCGGTACATCGTTCAGGCGGACGTATTCGTCGGCGGGAAGAGCATGGCATTCGGCTACGTGCTTCCCGGCGCGCAGACTCAGTATCAGGTCATCGGCCGGGAGATTCTGAACGGCGATGAGGGGTGCTACCTCCTGCCGATGCAGGAAGCCACCGGATACGCCGAAGCCGCCCTGGCCGAGCCGTGGGCGTGCGTAGTCGCGTCGTACCGAATCGGCAGACGCCCCTGCATCAAGCCGGGCGGAGTGCTCTGGATGATCGGCACGCCGGGCGAAGACGGGGACTATTCGCTGGATTTCGGCGAAAACCCGAAGCTCGTCGTGGCGACCGACCTCGACTGGCCGATGCTCGATCAACTGAGATTCTGGTCCGAGGCCGGGCGCTTCGACCTGATCGAGTCGCCCGCGTTCGAGTCCATTGACTTCGAGGCGTTCGCGGCGGAGCACGGCGCGTTCGACGACATCATCATCCTCGGCGCGCACGCGGATCGGATCGAGAGGTCGGCTCAACTCCTCGGAAAGCACGGGATCATCAGCATCATCGCCTCGAAGCCGCTCGCCGGGCCGGTGAAGCTCGACATCGGCAAGGTTCATTATCAGAATCACTCATATCTCGGCACGACCAGCAGGCACATCGCGGAGGCATACGAGCCGATCCGCGTGCCGAGTGAGCTTCAGCCCGGAGGAATCGCCTGGTTCATCGGCGCGGGCGGCCCGATGGGTCAGATGCACGTCCAGCGCGCGGTCGAGCTCGCGGGCGGCCCGGTCAAGGTTCTCGCGACCGATGTGGATACCGCGCGGTTGAACAGCGTCAGCGAGAGATTCGCGCCGATCGCCGCTCGACGAGGAGTGGAGCTTCGCGCGGTCAACCCGAACGAGATGAGCAAAGAGGATTTCGACCGGCTGCTGAGGGAATTCACCGGCGGGAAGGGGTTCGACGACATAGTCGTTCTCGCGCCGGTGCCCGCGCTGATTGAGCAGGCCGCGCCGTTCCTCGCGGAAGAGGGCCTGATGAACGTCTTCGCGGGGCTTCCCATCGGCACGATCGTGAGCCTTGATCTCACGCCGGTCTACACGAGGCGGGTTCGGTTCGTCGGCAGCAGCGGATCGAAGGTAAGCGATATGCTGGACACGCTTCACGCTGCGGAGTCGGGCAAGCTCTCGACGAACACATCCGTTGCAGCGATCGGCGGCATCGAGGCTTCGTGGGACGGGATGCTCGCCGCGAAGGAGGGCCGGTTCCCGGGCAAGGTCGTCATCTATCCGCAGGTTCGCGGCCTGGAGCTGACGGCGGTTCAGGACCTGAAAGACCGCCTGCCGAATGTGTACGCGAAGCTCACGGACGGGATGTTCTGGAACCGCGAGGCGGAGGCGGAGCTTCTCCGGAGCATGGCCGCGACAGAGTAGAACGGTGTTGGGTGTTTGGTGTTAGGGGCGGCCCCATAAGACCCATGGGTCATATAGGTCCTATGGGACATATGAGCAGGAGAAGAGCATGAGCGAGTGTGCACTATTGCCAGGGCAGACGGCCATCGTCACCGGGGCGGGACAGGGACTCGGCGAGGCGCTCGCCCGGAGACTCGCCGCCGAGGGATGCAGCGTCATCATCGCGGACATCAACCTCGATGGCGCGAAGTCGGTCGCGGAGGATATCGAGAAGACCTCCGGGACGCGCGCGATCCCGATGAAGGTTGACGTCACGGATGACGCGCAAGTCGCCGAGATGGTTCAGGCCGCCGTGCGAGAGTTCGACAAGCTCGATATCCTGGTCAGCAACGCGGGCATCCTGAGCGCCGGCGCGGTCACGGAGTTCTCGACCGCCGACTGGCGGAAGGTGATCGAGGTGAACCTGATCGGCTACTTCATCTGCGCGCGGGAAGCCGCGAAGGTCATGATGCAGCAGAAGAGCGGCGTCATCATCCAGATCAACTCGAAGTCTGGCAAGAGGGGCAGCTTCAGGAACTCGGCCTACGCCGCGAGCAAATTCGGCGGCATCGGCCTCACACAGAGCCTCGCGCTCGAGATGGCGCAGTACGGCGTCCGGGTGAATGCGATCTGCCCCGGAAACCTCCTCGAGGGCACACTCTGGCAGGAGAGCCTTTTCAAGCAGTACTCGGAGACGCAGGGCCTCACCATCGAGCAGGTGCGCGAGAAGTATCTCGGCCAGGTGCCGCTCGGACGAAGCTGCACGGATGCGGACGTCGCGAACGTAGTGGTCTTCCTCGCGTCGGACCAGTCGAGCTACATGACCGGCCAGGCGCTGAACGTCACCGGCGGCCAGGAGATGCGGTGAGGGAAATGGCTGATGGTCGAGGGTCAATGGTCAATGGGGAGCACCCCGGACCGATTCCCCTATCAACCATGAACCATTCTCCATTATGACCAGAATGGCTCATCTTCGCCGGGATGCACCGTGTTCGGATCAATGGCCTGAGCGAGATCCGGCGATGCGACCTGCACCTGCGTGACGGTCACCTTACGGCGAATGGACGCCGGCACCGCCTCGCGCGCGGCCTCTTCGCTCACAGCATCTACGACAATCCAGCCTGCGTGTCTGCCCGACATACATCCCCAGTAGACTCCGTTCAGCATGTCGCAGGCCCTCGCATCCAGCGTATCAAGAGCCGCGATGCACGCATCCGGACTGTGCGCTAATTCGATCATGTACTTCGGCATGGGGAACCTCCGTCACCGTCTACGCCCATTGGAGATGTACCCAGGCCGCGGGGGATCGTATGCGCGGAGCGTGGGGGACGTCCGATTTCGGATTTGGGATTTCGGATTGCGGATTTGGGATGTGCCGGAGGACGGACCTTGGACGATGGACCGAGGACGGTGGGAACGCTCAACGTCCAACTCGGTGAGACTCGGGAAGCAGATACCAGCCGAGGCCGAGGCGGGCGGCGGACTCTCAGTTCATGTCGTGAACGGTGCCCGTACCCTCGTCTTCAGCGGCGAATCCCAGCTTGTCTAGCACGATCTCCCCTCGCTTCATCTCAAACCTCTTCTCGCTGTGCTCCCATATCCCTAGGTAGCGATCCGCCAGGTCGTCGCCAAGGCCACCGGGTCCCTCCTTGAGCACGAGAACCTTCTTGTGGTCAACGTCTCGGCCGAAGGACAGGTCCCAGATCACCAGCACGCCATCATCTGTCTCGATGAGAAGCGCGGTGTCCGGGAGATGGAGCTTGTGAAATCTGACCTCGATTGACCCTTCGGAGTCATTCTTCACTGCCCAGTGGACGATGTTCCTTAGCGCATCAAGCGCGGAGTTGATATCGTGGATCTGCAGGAACGTCAGACCGGCCACCACTTTGTTCCATGTCTCCTTCGAGTCGTCCGTACACGCTAGCTTGAACTGCAGGCCCTTGTTGAGGCCCTCTTGTACCGCCTGCGTCTTGTTCAGAAAGAAATGCATGGACCTGGCAACACAATAGAACTCGCTCCCCTCTTTGGCCATATCAATCAGGGCCGACAAGGGATACCGCTCCTCGCATTCGCGTCGGGTCTCAAATGCTGCGTCTATGCCCAGCTTCATGCACTTGCTCTGAATCGTATTGAGGTTTGTCAGCAAGCGATCGAACAGGCGCTTGTATTCTGCTAAGTGCTTTTCGGCCAAGAACTTCTCGTAGAGTAGCGAGACGACGAAAACACTCGTCACTACTACGCCGAAAGACTGAACGAGCTGACGTGCTATGCCCTGCTTCAGCCACACCTCGCCCAGCAAGATGAGTACTATGCCGAACAGCGTCATCACCACGCAGAGAAACGTGGCGGACTCGCCCGCCAATCCCTTGTCTCGGCGTCCCATGTCTCATCAACTCCTTCCCGCGCGTCCGAAACTCGCTGCACCCGGCGCTGCACGCGCAGGCCACGCCAGTTGCGTGGGCACGGACGACATGTGCCACGCCAACCCACCGCTATCATACTAAACCAGGGCCATATCGCTTGTCAAGTGGTTTTTTGGTCGCTGT
>Ga0315284_10005108_pt1 | contig 18652 bp, 21 predicted proteins | sample YL17G09_16_MG_FD_203696 | JGI IMG/M metagenome (GOLD analysis project Ga0315284, IMG submission 203696) | Sediment microbial communities from Yellowstone Lake, YNP, Wyoming, USA - YL17G09_16 | ecosystem: Environmental > Aquatic > Freshwater > Lake > Sediment | place: USA: Wyoming | collected... | reverse complement strand
CTTCTCGGCGACCGCGGTCACACCTTCGCAGCAGGACGTGGATTTCGTGCAGCATCCCTGCTGCTCCGCCTGCGCAATTGCGCCGTAGCGCTCCTTCACCCATTGCTTCTTGCGCTGAGAATCGCGCTTGCTCATCAGATTGCTCCTTTCGCGGCCTGCGCCGAGGGTCAGACCGGTGCGTGGCCGCCGCACAACCGCTCCTCTACGTTATTAGCCCGGATTATTCATGGCGAGTGCGGATTGCGCGCAGGTTGCCGTGATCGCGCTACGCGCGATTCCGGTGCGCGGCTGCGCCGCGCACCGGCATGAATAATCCGCGCGCCTGCGGCGCCGACTTGTCGGCGCTCCGGAGATGCGCCCCAGGCGCATCCAGCGTCGCTAGTGCAGCAGCCATCCCGACGACGCGCTGCGGAATATGAATAATCCAGGTTAGTGGTTTCGCGTTCTCCGCCAGGCGGCGCTGGTGTGGCCAAGCCCTCACGCGGTCCGGACGAACTAGACGTAGCGGTTGTAGACGGCGGTGAACGCTTTCATCATCGTCTCGTAGCTCGCGAGCGCGGCGGTCGGCGTGTCATTCACCAGAGCAGTTGCGAAGGCGTCCACGGAGTTTGAGAACTCCCTCACGAGTCGCAGGTATTCGTCCCTCTCCCCTGCAGCTTTCTCAGGCACGGGTGTGAGCAAGACAGCGTCGCGTTGAGCCAGCAGAGCCGGAAGTCGAAGCCCGGCGGCTTCGGGATGGCCGTTCTTGATTTGCCCGAGCATCAACTTGGCCTGCTTGCGGAACTCGAAGAGCTTATCGCACACCGTCGAGATGCCGTTGCTCTCGTGTATGGTGACGAAGAGCGCGCAGGTGGCCCCACACGTCTCGAAGGCTCTACCATATCGTCCGCCCGCCACGGCGGCCCGCATTGCCGGCAGGTTCTCCCGGACCGAGTCGAAATACTGCGGCCACTTGGCATCACCAGCATATGGAGTTGGTGGGGCGATACGGAAATCGGAAGCGAGACTGGCCCAAGTCTTCTCCAGCGCGGCGAGTTCGGCATCGAATTGCTCGTTGCTCTCGCGTGGCTTCCCCACCTGGAACTGCGCGCAGGCTGCGATCATGCCCTTGCGGAACGCGGACAGGCGACTCTCGAAATCCTCGCCCGGCCTGGCCGCCGCCCGTAAGGGCACCGCCAGACCCACGAGGACAAGACCCAAAGACAACCCTACAGCAAACCGTCTCAGTGTCATGTGACTCCTCTCATGCATCGGTTAACCTGTGGCCTTCCCGGATGTCGCTGCTCTTCGATGCCCCGAGAACAGCAGGTAAAGCGCCGGAAGGAAGAGCAGGGTCAGGAAGATGGAGAATACGAGTCCACCCATGACCCCGACCGCCATTGGTTTCAGCAGTTCGGTTCCTTCGTGAAGACCGAGAGCAAGCGGGACCATGCCCACAATGCCAACCAGCGCAGTCATGAGGATCGGGCGCAGGCGAAGGCATCCCGCCTGCTCGATGGCCTCACGGGGCGGGAGCCCGCGCTCGCGGAGCATGTTCGCCGCGGTCAGCAGCACCACTCCATGGTTCACCTCGATACCGGCGAGCACCACGATGCCGATCATCGCGGTGGTCCCAATCGGCGTATGAGCCAGAAACAACCCCATCGCAACGCCTATCAGAGAGAGGGGAACCCGGATCATGATGAGGAAAGGCTGAACAAAGGACTCGAACTGGATCGCCAGCACCACATAGGCGAAGAACAGGGCGAGGGCCAGAGCCAGCCCGAGGCTGCGATACTCCTGGCCGATCATCGCGGCCTGGCCTCCCAGCTTCCAGGAGTAGCCCTCCGGAAGCGCCATGCTAGCAAGCTTGGCGGCCGCGTCGCTATTCACTTCACCCGCAGTTCTTCCCAGGGCGTCGGCTGTCGCCTTGACCAGGCGCGCCTGATCCTTGCGGTCAATCTGGACAGGTCCCACGCCGGGAACGACGTTGGCGACATCGCGCAGGTAGATAGGTGATCCGCTGCTGGAGGGCACGATGATGTTGTCCAATGCCTCCTTGGTTGCCCAGTGTTTGTCGTCCACCATCACCCGCACGTCATAGTAGTAGCCGCTGTCGAGATAAGAAGTGGCGACCTGGCCGTCCACCATCGTTCTCACGGTGCTGGCTACCTGCGACGCATTCACGCCGAGGGCGGCGGCGCGAGCGCGATCCACCAGAATCTGGTACTCGGGCTTGTTGACCTCGAGGGAGATGTCGTGGTTGGTGAGTCCGGGGATATCGAGCAGCCTCTCTCGCACCTGGCCTGCGAGCTCCATGAGCTCGGCAAGCGGGGCGCCGCGAGGGCCGTAGATCTCCACCTCCACATCGTGCTCCCCGATCTGGCGCAGGCCGCGCAGCTTGGCGTGTTTCACCGAAATGCGCGCGCCGGGCGCCTTGACTGCCTCCTTGATTGTTTTCTCCAGCTTCGCCACGTAGCCGGGAGTGTCCAGGGAGCGCCGGCCGCGAGGCACCAGTTGAATGTCCACCTGCCCCCTCTCCGCGACCTCATAGGTCACGAGGCCCCACACCCATCCGCCGGAGAGGCGGGAGACATGGTGGACGGCGGGGTCGTCCTTAACCGCATCCTCAATCTTCTGGAGTACCTGATCGGTGACGGCCACCGGAGTTCCGGTCGGCATGCGCACGCCGGCGACGATGAGGCCGTCCTCCATCTCGGGCAGGAACTCGAAGCCCATGGTGACAAGTAGCCGGCACCCCGCCGCAAAAAGCACTCCGGTAACTGCGACCACCACCCATGGGTGCCTCAGGGACCAGCGAAGGGCCGGGCGGTACAGCCGCACGAGAGAGCGCATGGCGGCCGCAGAAGCGCGAGACACCGGGCCGTGCGCTTCGGCGACAGGCTTCCCCTCCGGGAAGAAGCGCGCCATGAGCATCGGGGTTACGGCGAGCGCCACCAGGAGTGACAGGGCGAGCACAACGGCCACGGTGATAACCAGCTCGCGGAAGAGCAGCGCGGTCAGCCCGGAGACCAGCAGGAACGGCAGAAAGAGAGCGAGGAAGGTGAGCGTCGCCGCGGTCACCGCCCCTCCAACCTCGGTTGCCCCGGTCTGAACGGGGGTTTGCACATCGGGATGCTCGGCCTGCAGGCGGGTAATGTTCTCCAGCACGACCACGCAGTTGTCCAGCAGCACGGTGATGGCGACCACCAGGCCGCCGAGCGAGAAGATGTTCACCGAGAACCCTGCCACTTTCATGACGAAGAAGGTTCCAAGTAGGGATATGGGCAGGGTCAGGAACACCGTGACGACCCGCTGCCAGCCGGTGAGGAAGAAGGCTGTTACCAACATCACCAGGATGGCAGCGATGATTGCCGCCTCCCGAACTCCCTTGACGGAGGCGCGTACGTATTCCCCCTGGTCGTAGGTCACCTCCATATGGACTCCCGGCGGCAGCGACGCGAGCACTTCGTTCATCTTGCTGCGGACGCCGTCGGATACCTCAACGACATTGGCGGCGGCCTGCTTGAAGATGGATAGCTTGACACCCTCCTGCCCGTTCAGGCGGGTCATCACACGCTGCACGCGGTGCAGGTCCACGACCTTCGCTACGTCGCGCAGATAGAGACTGCCTCCGGCCGGATCGGAGCCGATGATGACATTGCCGATATCTCGGGTGGAACGGTAACGACCCATGGTGCGAACTACGAGCTCTCGTCGCGCCCCCGTGATGCGGCCGCCAACCAGCTCGACGTTCTCCTCGCGAAGCCGCTGGGCGATGCGATCCGCCGAAAGGTGGAATGCCTGGAGACGTTCGGGGTCGAGGTGCACCCGAATCTCGCGCACCTGTCCGCCCACCACATCGGTGCCAGCAGTCCCGGGAATCGTTACGAACTGATCCTGGAGGAAGTTGTCGGCCCAGGTGCGCAGAGACACCAGGTCCATCGTGTCGGAGGTGATCAGGATGTCCACCACCGGCAACTGCGAGGGATCGGCCTTCAGGATAACAGGACTGTCGATGTCCGGGGGCAGTCGCTTGGTGACGAGTCCCATCTTGGCTAGGACGTCCTGGTAGGCGACGTCCCGGTCGGCCTCGTAGCTGAAGTTGACGAGTAACTGATACAGCCCCTCGGTGGAGCTCGACTCAAGGTAGTCAAGGTCGTCAACCGTTGCCATCTGCCGCTCGACCGGGTCGGCGAGGTCGGTCTCGACCTCCTCCGGGGTGGCGCCGCGCCAGGAGATGTAGACCTTCACCAAAGGATAGGTGATTTCAGGCAGGAGGTTGGTCGGCAACTGGCTGTAGCCGAAGACGCCAATGACCGCGATGGCGAGCATCATTACCGCGACGGCGACGGGGCGGCGGATGGCGAGCAGAGACAGCTTCATCGCTTGCCTCCAGTCCCGCCGCCCGGCTTGCTCTTCGGGGGTTTGACCTTGACCTCCACGCCCTCCTTCAGGCGCTCCTGGCCGCGCACGATGAGTTGCTCTCGTGGGGCGAGGCCGGACAAAATCTCCAGGCGATCTCCGCTCTCAATGCCCGGCGCTATCACCCGTTCCTTCGCCTTCCCCTGTTCGACGATGAAAGCAACGAGCTTGCCGCCGGGGCGAGCGACGACCGCGTAGGCCGGGACTACAACCGCGTTGTCGTGGCGTTCCAGGACGATCGCCAAACGCGCCAGGCTCCCTTCCTTGACCTTGCCCGCAAGCATCGGGGCTGGCATCTCCACCGTGACCAGCCGCGTTGCCGGATCGGCGGAGGGGTAGATGCGGCCTGCCCGGAGCGGCAATGGTTGTGAGCCGGGCAAGGCGTCCACCTCGGCGCGGACGGGCATTCCGACGCGCAGGCGAGACGCAACTTCGTCGGTCACCGAGGTCCGGATGACCGTGCGAGAGGTGTCTGCCAAAGTGAGGATCGGCGCTTTGGGCGATGCTAAGTCTCCGACGAACTGATGCTTGCGCGTGACAACGCCGGAGATCGGCGCGCGGATCACGTAGAAGGAAGCCTGCGAATGCCAGTAGGAAAGCCTCGTTCTCGCCTGGGACACTTGCTCCCGCGCGAGCGCAAGCTGAGTCTGGGTGGCGCCCTCTTTGAGCTGGCTCAGTCGCTCCTGCGCCGCGGCAAGCCCAGCCTCCGCCACTCCCACCTGGGAGATGGCGGCGTCATAGCGGGTCTGGGCGTGGTCAACTTCCTGTTGAGAGGCGCCACCAATCGCCAGGAGCTGGCGCTGACGCTCCAGGTCACGACGCGCATCCTCCGCGGCCGAGCGGGCCGCGGCAATCTGGGCTTTCGCCTGGGCCACCGCGGCCTCTGCGGCCCGAATCTCCTGGGCGCGCGCGCCCGCCTCGATGTCGCGCAGACGCGCCTCGGCAACCCGCACCTCGGCCTCAGCCTGACGCACCTGGGCGTCCAACTCGGTAGTGTCGAGGCGCGCGAGCACCTGCCCGGCCTTCACCCTGTCTCCCTCCTCGACCTGAAGCCAGACAATCCTCTGCTCAACTTTCGGGCTGACGTTCGCCTCGTCCGCGCAGACGACCGTGCCGGTGGTCTGAATCATGCGCGCGATGTCGCCCCGTTCCACCGCCTGCGTCTCGACCAAGGGTATCTTCTTCTGCGCCTGCGCGGGACCGGGATTCCTGTTTCCTGACCGTCCGCAACCTCCCAGTAGGATGACACCCAAGCCGATTGCCGCACCACCCCAGACCAGAGTCCTTCTCATTGACTTCCTCCTGCTGCTCCTGACGGTGATCCCTGCTCGGCGATAAGCGCAGGATCGCGCCCCAGGGCGTACTCCAGTTGAGCAAGGGCAATGCGGTAATCGTAGGTAGCCCGGATCGCGTTCGTCTCCGCCTGAGTCAAAGCCACTTGCGCATCTATGACCTCGATGCTGCTTCCGGCGCCGACCCGGTATCGTTCTTGTTCGACCGTCAGAGTCCGGCGCGCCTCGTCCACGCTGAGAGCAGTGACTCCCATGCGCTCCTCTGCATCGCGCATCGCCACCTGGGCCTCCTGTACGGCGAGTTCCAGCCGCTGTCGCAGCCGTTCCTGGGCGGACCTGCTCTGCTCGATGCGCGCCCTTGCCGCCCCCTTGGCCCCGGCCGCGTTTCCGCTATCCCAGAGAGGGATGCTTACGCGCAGACCGACATTCCAGTTATCAACGTCGGGAGGAACAGAGCCACCTTCCAGATTGTAGGCGGCCTGGAGGGCGAGGTTGGGCCTGGCCAGAGATCTGGCGACGGTCAATCCCGCGTCGGCTCGTCTGATTGCCAACTCGCCCTGAATCCATTCCGGATGCGAAGGAAGCGCCTCCCTAAGTGACCCTTGCACTTCCCCGAGCGACGGCGCGGTGCGCGAGTTGTCCACGATTTGCAGCGCCGTATCGGCAGGTCGGCCCATGGCAACGTTCAGCGTCATGCGCGCCACCGCGACTCTGTTCTCTGCGGCGATTCTGGCTTGCTGAACATCGGCAAGTTGAACCTCTGCCTTCAGCACGTCAACCTCCCTAGCCGTGCCCACGGCGAGGCGCTTTCGCGCGATCTCCAGGTGCGCCTGAACCTGGTTGACCGCTTCCTGCTGAGCCCTCAGCAACTCCTCCGCCTGCCGCAGAAGGAAGAAAGTGTGGGCGACCTGGAATGCCACAGACTGGCGGGTGCGCCGAAGCTCCTCATGGGCCGCCAGCAGATCCAGCCGTGCCTGATCCAACAGGGCCTGGGTGCGTCCTCCGGAATAGAGGAGTTGCCGAAGCGCGACCTCAGAATAGACATCCGTCGTGCCTGCGCCAATGATCTTTTGCTTGTTGGGCGGCAGCCATTGGTATTCCGTCCATGAGGTGTCAAAATCCACCTGGGGGCCTTTCAGGCTGCGCGCCTGGCTCACTGTCTGCTGCGCTTCCTGCACCCGCTGGGCAGCCTGTTGCAGTTCAGGATGGACGCCGAGGGCGATCTTGACGCAGTCTTGCAGGGACAAAGGAGCATTCGACTGGGCCGGCAAGACTGTTGCCAGCCCCAATACCCCCAGCAGGGCCAACGTGAATATGCACAGGTGTTTTCTCATAGACATCTCCTCAAGTTCTCAAATCTCGCCTGCGCGTGTTACCGGGTCTTGTTTGGCATCCTGGTGGTCGTGAATCGCCTGGTCCATCTGCGCGGGAGCAGTCTCCACCGGACCCACGCGTTCGTCACGTTCGCCGTTGCCTCGAGACTCTGTCCCGTCGTCTGAGGACGGCTCTTCCTCCTCAGGGCTTCGGAATACGCTCGGAACCTCATATCCGGCATCTGCAAGCATAGTCGCGAGCAAGCGGCGCTTTTCGGCGAATGGGGTGTCGAACAAGGGCGCGCACTGGAGCAGACTTCGCTTCTCGCTCGCCAACTCGACCGCAAAGGCCAAGCAGGTCGGTGCGCCACAGCGGCCGCAATTAGTCCTCGGCAGCAGCTTGTAGATCGCCAGGGCAGTCAGCCGCTCCCGGCGCTCGTAGGAAGGCGCGATCTCAGCGCGCCGCGCCCAGGTGTCATTGATCAGCTCGGTGAGCCAGCCGAGCACGGTCCGCGCGTCTTCCAGGTCGTCCGCCTTCGCACACGTTATCAGGCGGGGATGAAGAGAGATAATGCGGTGCTCCTTGGTGAAGGTCAGGGCCAGAGCGGCATGATTGTAGATCGCGCCAGGCAACACAGCATTCAGATAAGGCAGGATCTCCCTCAGATCAGTTCCAGGCTCCGCGTGGAAGCGGATCTTGGCCGGATCTGCCAGGCAGGGCAACACGTGCGTGATCTCGATGGATTCAACCAACATGCCGCTTCACTCCAGAATAACAGCGAAGGCACATCCACAGCCGAAGTCGCAACAGAATCGGCTGAACCACGCCGCCACCAGCACGTGACTCGGAGGGCATTCCGCGGCACTTACCTTCTCCGCTTCGTTTGCCGCGTTCTCTGCACATCGTTTCGTAGTCGACGTAAGCCGTGACGTCGGTATCTGTACCACACGAAAGCTGCCACAATCCCGCCGACGATTACCGTGCCCACAATGTTGGGTGGCTGAGGAGGTCCCGCTCCGTCGCAGCATCCAGCGCAAGCATGTGTTACGCACAGCAGGCCCAGAGCACACGACGCGGTGATAGAGGCCAGTTGTCGAACCAGCCGCTTTTCCATCTCTGTCTTCTCGGTCTAGGCGATCCAGACAAAGTAGAGCCCGACCGCGATTAGGATCACCCCCGCAGCTTTCTCCATGCCTCTCGACCAACGCTCCATCGCCGGCAGCGCCTTGAGCACGCCGGTGAAGGTGCCTGCGAGGATGATCGGCACGCCGCGGCCCATCCCGTAAGCGAACAGCAGCGACGCCCCGTAGGCCAGCTTGCCCTTCGCCATCGCGATGCCGAGAATCGCCACCAGCACCGGCGTTCCGCACTGCGACCCCGCCAATCCGACTACCAGTCCGAGCAGGAAGGCACCGATCAAGCCGGTCATCGCCACGCGCTTCGGCAGCAGCCGGGCCATGACATCGAAGTTCACCTTGAGCGCGCCCAGCAGGTTCAACCCGATGACGAAACAGACGAGGGCCACAAACCAGTGCAGGATCTTGCTCTCGGTGCCGAAGAGACCGCCGACGGTCGCGGCCACCACCCCCAGCAGCATGAACGTCGCCGAGCTGCCCAGGGTGAAGAACAGCGAGAGCCAGAACCCCTTGGAGCGTGTGGGATCCTGCTGCCCGCCCACGTAGCCCATGATCACGGGTACCATCGAGATGTTGCAGGGCCCGATGCTCGTGAGCACGCCGCCCAGGAATACCAGCGCGTACGCCAGCGCGGAGAGCTCGGCGATGATGCGCGGCAGAGTCTGGGTCACAAACTCGGTCATTGCTTCAGCCTCAACCGGCGACATTCGCCGCGGCGGACCAGCGGCATCAGATCACACCTCGCGCGCGCGGTCGCACTCACCGCTTGACCCCGAGCGCGGCGAGTCTCGCCTCGATCTCCGCCTGCGGGTAGAAGCCCTCGTGGCGGAATACTTCCTTGCCGTCCTTGTCGAAGAAGACCTGGACCGGGATCGTGCGGACGCCGTAGCGCGCCGCCAGGACTTGCTCTTCCCGCACGTGGATGAACACAACGTTCGCTTGCCTCGCGTACTTATCGCGCAGGGAGACAAGAATCGGGGCCATCATGTCGCACGGCCGGCAGCCCGTGGCGCCGAAGTCGACGAGGGTCGGTCTGCCAGAGCGCCGAGCTTTGTCTACCGGATTGTCGGCAGCACGCCGGTACTGCTTTTCGGCCCAACCGCGATCCACCTCGATGCGGGCCCGCCGCCCCACCGCGGCGACATACGCATCCGCGGCGGCCTGGCGTTTCTTCTCGAGGACGTAGGTCCGCACATCGTCGCGCACCCGATCGAAAGGCGCGCCGCCAAGCGCTTCCTCCATGGCGCCGTAAGCCTGGCGGAGCTCCTCGTCACTGACGGTTTGCTGCGGGACAGCGCTCTCAGTGTATGAGCGGATGAGGTCATTGTCATTGGCGGGCTTCTGCGGACGCTTGGTCGAGGCGGCCCAGGCGCGGGCCTCGCGCAGGAGAAGCTCGCGGGTGGCCAGCCGCTCCAGGACGAAGAACTCGTTGGTGCGAAGTTGAGACCGCAATTGCTCGGGGGCCTTCGCGATCTCCGCCGCGATCTGCACCTCTCGAATCTCGAGCGTTCCGGCGCGCAAGATGACGCCATCGGCCAGATTCGCCAGTCGCGCGGGCCGCAGCGGGCCGGCGCTCAGGCCAGGGAATGCAGCCTCCACGTTCGGGGGCTCCGGCTGGTTCGCGGCTGCACCGGCGTGCGGCGGTGCGGCAGCGATGAGGGCGAGCAAGCCCGCAGCCAGTGCCGCATACGCCATGCGTGCACGCACGCGCGGCGCGGCGGAATAGCCTCTCAGGACGACGCTCAGTGGTCTCATTTGCGAACCCCCAATCTGGCTATCTGGCTGTCGATGTCCTCCCCGCTCATGTAGCCGATGTGGCGGGTCACCTCGTGGCCCTTCGCGTCAAAGAAGATCTGGGTCGGCATGACGCTGATGCGGAACATCCGCGCGAGGTCGTCGTATTGCTCCATATCCACGAAGACGATGTTCGCCTTGCCCGAGTAGTCGCTTGCGGCCCGTTCCAGCACCGGGGCCATCATCTTGCACGGGACGCACCAGCCTTTGCCGAAGTCGGCCATGGTCACGCGCCCGTTCTTGAGGCCGGCTTCGAGCTTCGAGCCGGGGAGGGGGCCGGCCGCCTTGCGTTCGGACGCCGGTGCTGCTGCGGCACCGCGAGGTGCAGGTCTTGCGGCCGCCCCAGCCGCGCCATGACTGGCCGGCCCGGGCGCCACCGTAGTGGTCGCTTCGGCCGCCTGCCGCGCCGACCGGCTCCTGATCGCTTCTTTGGCGACGGCTACGGCCGCGACTGCGATCACCACGGCCACGATTACCCACCTGGAGACTCTCATGTGTGCTTCATCCTTTCACAGCCAATCTTCGGGAACATCGTAGCCGGCCTCGACGAGGAGTTCAACCAGACCCGTGCGCTTCTGCGCGTGCTCCGGCGCAAGCAGAAGTAGGCACTGGTCCAAGGATGCTTCCTCTCCTGCGAGTTTGACCGCCAAGGCGAGGCACGTCGGCTCGCCGCACTTGCCGCAGTTGGTCCCCGGCAGCAGCTTGTATAATTGAAGCGCAGTCAGGCTGGGGGCGCGGCGATCGCTGGGCGTGATCTCATCGCGATGCTCCCAGGTGTCGTTGATCAGGTCCTTGACCCAGTCGAGCACCTGCCGCGCTTCTTCAGCGTCGGCCACCTTGCTCACCGCTGCCTGGCGGGGCCGCAGCGCAATGACGTGGCCTTCGTGGCGGAAGCGCAAGAAAGGTGCATTCGGGTTGTACTGGCATGCCTTGATGGTCGCGTTCAAATACGGGAAGACCTCCCGGATGTCGTCGCGCAGAGCCGCCAGGCAGTTGGCATATTCCGCCGATGGATTGCACTTGGGCGCAAACAACTGGAACCTATACTCTCTCAATAACATCGTCGGGTTTGCATCCGTCCGCTTCCGGGGCAGCGCATTCGCATGAGGACGCCGCTTCGCTCAGGTGCCGGTAGGCGCCCTTTGCGCGCACTCGCGGGATAGCCTTGGCGGCCAGCCGCCGCAGATTCGTTGCGACCGTATCCAGCATGTGGCCGGGAATGCCGATCACGCCCTCCTCCGGTCCGAGGTCTGTCGCTTCCCGGCAGCCATAGCAGCCCAGGGTCGCGTTTGGTTTGCCCGTGAGAAAGGGCAGAATGGCTGCATCCACGCACGTCGCCTGCAACATGCCAGTGCTGAACTCCAGCCTGCCGCCGGTCTCGTGCACACAGGCCAGGGCGAGCCACATCAGTTGATCCGGGAGCCCTTCGACAACCACCACGTCGGGTGTGCAATCGGCGCCAAGCTCTCCCAAAGGCAGGACGGCCACGGCCGCGTACTTGCCTGGCGCCAGGCGCAGCATGGACTCCACCGTGCGCCGCCCGGCCTCCGGGGTGGCGAAGATGCCGAATCCGACCAGCATCTCGCCGGAGGCCAGTTTCTCCGGCAGCGGCTTGAAACCCAGCGCCGCCGCTACCGCTGGACATGAGACGCTCTCAGGTGTCAGTAGTCGTTTCAGCCCGCGCCGCGCCTCCATCAACACCTGGCAGAAGCGGCGTGGACTGGGAGCATCGAATGCCGGCGGTGATTCCCCGGCGGGGAAGAACTTAACCGCTACGGGTGACCAAGCCAGCCCAAGGATTTCCGTTATGGCGCTTGCCGCCTCATGATTCGTCATCATTGCTCTCCGTCTCTCCATCGCTCCGTCCGCTCGCCGGGAGAATGCCCTCATCCCTCAACGCCTGCTTGACCGCATCCCACACCTTGCGTTCCCGGTAGAATGCCCGCAATGCGGCCAGCGGCGGGAAGGAAATCGCAGCGCCGCGGCAGAGATTGGCGCACGTCGTGCACCCAACGACGCACTCGCGGGGACGGGCGACTACAGGCGCCTCTCCTTGCCATTCGTAGACCTTGCGCCCACAGTTCATACAGAGACCACAGCGGACGCACTTCTTCTCGTCAACGGTCGGGTGCCAGTGAATCTGCTCTCTGGGTACTCCCGCAAACCAGGGCATCGTCGCTGCTCCTTTCTCACACACTAACAGCAGGCATCCCATCGGTTCCAGTGCGCTTGTTGGCAAGAAGGAAGGCCCGGGCGACGATCAAGACCAGAGCGATTATCACGTTCCGGGTGTTTCGCATCTGAGCCTATCGATCCTTGCGTAGCCAATGGAACGACCAAGGCATCAAAATACGCTCGTTTTGGTGGGCGCGGTGTTCCTTTTGCTTGGCAAGCTGCAATAGCTCCTTCATGTATATGGAGTCTCGCACGGAGCGCGCAGGAGACAGGGGCTGCCGCTCGCTTCTTACTGGGACGCGAGGTATGCGCGATACGCCTCGGCCAGTGCATCCTGGTAGGCCTGCTCCTCGGTCTCGGCGATCACGTGGTAGACTCTCACGACTTCGAGCAGGCGCTCTCCGGTATCGGGATGATCAGGGGCGAGCTCGTCTTCTTGACATTGGCGGAAGATGAGAGGCAAGCCGGCGATCTCGACCGTCTTCCCATTCACCTGGATCGTGCCCGCGGGGAGAGCGACCGCGCAGCCGCAGGAAGGGGACATCTCCGCAGGAACCGATCCGCTCACATCAGAAGCGGCAGCAGCTTGGTCGAGCGCCTCCGCGAGGCGAGCAGCAACCAGCTCCACTGCGGCGAGATCCGACCGCGTGAGTTTGCGGCCCGAGCGAGCACCGCTCAGGGGCGGCCTATCCCTCAGGATATCCGTGACGACGAGAGCCGCGCTGACTGCGCCCGAGTATGTCTCCGTGCCCCACTTGGCGCACTGCTTGTCACAGCCGTCTATGGTGATCGTCGGGTAGTTGCGCGCGAACTCCCGCTCGCCCTCCGCGCCGGCCAGAAAGAGCGGTAGGCAGATCGAGACCGTCTGGCCGGGCCGCAGGCGCTCCAGCACGCGCCGTACCGCCAACCGCGAGATGGTCCCTTCCGGTAGTTCCTCCCCCGCACACGAAATGATCCCGATCTTGATCGCCTGTTCTGCCACGGTTACTCTTCCTCTCCGTCGCACAGCGCGCGCACTTGAGCCGCGATCCCCTGCGCGAGCTCCTCCGTGATCGTCCAGCCATCCTCATCAAGCGTGGTGGCGGTGCCCGGGCGCGCGCCCTTGTGGTCCTTGAACCCGTCCACCACCCGCACGCTGTGGGCGATCTGCCCTCCCGCCAGTTCCACGTTCTTGTGGGAGCACAGCTTCGGGCAACCGTCGATGGTGATGCAGGGCTGAGTGCGAACCGCCTTGCGAGCCTGCTCCTCGCCTTTGACCAACAGCGCCAGGCACAACGTGTCCGAGGCCTCGGGCGCCAACTCGCCCACCACGCGAAACGCCACCTCGCGTGCGATCAGCCCGTGAACCTTGCCGATGCCGCTGCATGGGATCACGAGCACCTTCTTCTCAGACTTGGTCATCCGGTCGCCTCCGTGGTTCTCCGTGCTTCTCGCGCCTCTTTATGGGTGGTAGTCGGCGGCCTTCTGGCGCACAAGGGCGAGATAGGCCTCCCCATCCAGGAGAAGCGCTCGGTCGCTTTCGAGATCCTGCAGCTCAATCTCTGCGACCCACCCCCGAACGTACGGGTCCTCGTTGATGATCTCCGGCGACGCGGCGGCCGCGGCATTCACCGCCACGACGCGGCCGCTCACCGGAGAGATGATGTCAGAGACCGCCTTCACCGACTCCACGCTGCCGACCGCGTCGAACTGGCTGACCTCGGTGCCCACCTCCGGCAGCTCGCAGAAGGTGAGATCGGACATCTCCTGCTGCATGTAGTCGGAAATCCCGACCCGAGCCCGGTTGCCAGCGATGCGCGCCCAGCAGTGGTTCTCGTTGAACAGATAGCCCTTCATCGGGATCCGGAAGATGAACTTGTCGTGGGTGACGGTGGCATACTCGACCGGTTCGGAGAAGGCCGCCTCGGTGTCAAGCGTAGTCCCCTCGGCCGGAGCCGACAGCAGCCTCTCTGCGAGCCGCCGGCAGAGCGCGAGCCGCTCTGCGTCTGGGGTCAGAGCGTCGCCGGGCGACTCGCCCATTTCCTTCAGCGCCTCCGTCACCTGCAGCTTCCGGCTGACCTTCAGACTCCGCTCGGCCGCCAGCTTGGAAGCGCACCGAGTTCCGCATCCGTCGATCACGACCAGAGGAAGCTCCAGCGCCTTCGCATACAGCGCCGGGAGGTTGTTGTAGAGGACCGGGCAGATCAGCTCGCCCTGACAGGCCTCGACCAAGGCCAGCGCGATCTCGCGGGCAAGCGGCCCGGCCGGCTTGTCCAGGCCGTTGCAGGGCAGCACCGCGAACCGATCAGCCATTGCTGCCCTCCTCCCGCAGGCGCTTGATCAGCTCGATGATCTCCGGCTTGTTCGGGAAGGAGAGCGCGTCCGGCCCACAGGTCTTGGCGCAGGCGCGGCAGAACACGACGCAGTTCGCGGGGTTCGCGACGACAAGCTTCACCTCTCCCTCCCGGCGCTCGAACACCTGATGGGGACAGAACTTGTCGCACTCCATACAGAAGTCGCACTTGCTGTAGTCAATGGTCGGGAACCAGGGGATCTTCTCCCTGAGCACGCCCATGAAGGTCTCGTCGCTCATGCCGACGGTCCCTCACTCGCCGCCAGCGCATCGGCGACCTTCTGCACCGCCTCATCGGTGGTCATGTCCCGGATGTCCAGCGGTACGAGGTCGGCCTTGATGTCCATCCCAGCCGCCGCGAACGCGTCCCGGAACATCTTGTACTGCATGTTCGGGGCGCAGCCGGCGACGATGACCTTGCGGTGCGCCTGCAGCAGGTCGGCCAGGAACCGGTCGCCATCCTCTTCGCACAACTGCGGGTGGATGAAGCCATACTCGACCGGCAATTCGATCCGCACCCGATTGATGAAGTCCCAGATATCCATCTTCGAGAACCCCGGACACTTGCCGGTGCACACGCACATGATGAGGCCAGGCTTGCTGTTCTCCACCGCACATCCCTCGCTTAACTGCCGAGCAGCTTCTTGATCTCGTCGGGCGAGAGCACCCGCCCGGCCGCCTTGACCGCGCCGTCCACGGCGAGCGCGGGGGTGGCGAGGATGCGGAACTTCATGATCTCCTTGATGTCCTCGACCTTCTCGATCTCCGCCTCCGCGCCAGTCTCGGCGACCGCCTGCTGCACATTGGCCAGCAGTTGCTTGCAGCGTGGGCAGCCGGTGCCGAGAACCTGGATTTTCATAGGATATCCCTTCCGTCAGAAGATCAGGTTGAACAGAAACCCCACGATCATGATGCCGGTCGCGACGACCCCCAGGAATGCCGCGATCAACGGCCACCGCAAGACCTTGCGCAGAATGATGGTCTCCGGCAGCGACAAGCCGATCACCGCCATCATGAATGCCAGCGCGGTGCCCAGAGCGGCGCCTTTCTCGAGCAGCGCCTGAACCACCGGCACGATGCCGGCCGCGTTCGAATACATCGGCACGCCCAGCAGCACCGCCGCCGGCACCGACCACCACGCGCCCTTGCCCATGAACGAAGCCAGAAAGCCCTCGGGCACGTACCCGTGAATCCCTGCGCCGACCGCGATGCCGCCGACCACGTACGGCCACACCCGGCCGACGATGTCCCGCACCGCCTGGCGCCCCATCGCAAGGCGCGTTGACCAGTCGAGGCCGGTGTCCTCGACCGCAGCCCCGTCGCCGGCCTGCAATTCGTAGACCCATGGCTCGACATGCCGCTCCAGATGCAACCGCCCCATCACCCACCCCGCGACGATGGCGATCATCATGCCGGTCGAGACGTAAATGAGCGCGACCTTCCATCCGAACATCGCATAGAGCAGCACGATCGCGACTTCGTTGATCATCGGCGCGGCAATGAGGAACGAGAAGGTGACGCCGAGCGGGATACCCGTTTCGACGAAGCCCAGAAACAGCGGCACCGCGGAGCACGAGCAAAACGGGGTCACGATGCCCAGCCCAGCGGCGAGGACATTGCCCACGGATTCGCGGCGTCCGGCCAGCATCTGCCGGGTGCGTTCGGGGGTGAAGAACGTCCGGATGATGCCGACGCCGAACACCACCAGCACCAGCAGCATCAGCACCTTCGGCACCTCGAAGATCAGGAAGGCGATGCTGGATGACAAATGGGTGCCGTGGGGCAGCGCCAAGAGCCGGTAGGTGATGAAATCGGCGACCGGCAGCAGCGCCCGGTACAGCGCATACCAGACGGCGAGCATCAGCGCGAGGCGCGCGGGCAGAGGCAGCGCCGACCACAGCGAAACGACGCCACGCCGCTGCTGCCTGGTGATGATCGCCTGGTCGTTCATGTCAGTCATTTCGAGTGTCGTCCGCTTGCCGAAGCTAGCCCGCACGCGATACCGAGCGCGGCATACTGAGATCGCCCGCGCCTACCGCACCATCGCCGCAATGCGCTTCTGCGCCTCAGCATTGCTGCGGATCACGCCGTCAACACAGGCGAGGAAGCTCAGGATACAGGGTGTCTGGAGGTGGTAGAACACCTGCAAGCCCTCCTTGCGATCGGCCACGATGCCCGCGGCCTTCATCACCGCCAAGTGCTTGGACACCGTGGACATGTCGGAGCCAACGATCTCCTGCAGCTTACAGACGCACATCTCACCGTCGGCCAGCGCATCCACCATCGCCAGTCGGCTCGGGTGAGCCATGGCTTTCACAATGCGCGCTCGATGTTCATAGAGTTCTCGGGTCATCACGGTGACTGGCCTCCTGCCTAATTGGTAGTATAGCCAACTAGCCATCAAATGCAAACCCCTGGTGCGGAAAAAGTTGGTGCGGAAGAACTAGAAGTCTGGCTGAAAAGCCCATTTGTCGGGCCGGACCAAGGCGCTATCACGCACGATCCGGAGCAGCTGGCGGCCGAAAAGTTCACTTTTCGGCCGCCAGCTGCTAGCGCCCGCCGGTGCGCAGGACTCCGGCGAACTCCCGGGGCAACTCGGTGGCCTCAACCGCCTGCGCGGCGGCTTCGGCGTCGTATTCGACGCGGGGAAAGGTCGCGCGCACGCTCTCGCCCATCTCGATCAGGGCGTAGGTCGCTCGCGGATCGCCATCCTTCGGCTTTCCGGCCGTGCCCACGTTAACCAAGTCCACCGCCCCAATCCGCCGATGATAAGGCAGATGCGTGTGCCCGCACAGCACCACATCGGCATCCAGCCCCGATAACATCCGCGCCAGGCTCCGTTCCGGCCGATCCTCATACAGATACTCGTTGATCCGCCGCGGGCTGCCGTGCACGCAGAGGATCCGTCTCCCCGCGACCTCCAGCCGCAGTTCGCGCGGCAGCGACTGAAGCCACGCCTTGTTCTCGGCCGTCACTGCCTGCTGCGTCCAGCGGAGGGAACGATCCCCGCGCTCGATGTCCTCCGGCTTGATGTAGGCGCAGCCGCATTCTTCGCGGTCGAACCCGACGCCATCATCATAGTTGCCGGCGACGGTCGGGATGTTGTTTGCCCGGATCATCGCGACAACTTCGTTCGGGAACGCTCCGTAGCCCACCAGATCCCCCAGGCAGATCACCCCATCGGCATTGCGCCGGGCAATATCCTCCAGCACCGCGTCGAGCGCGTGCTTGTTGGCATGAACATCGGAGAATGCGGCAAGACGAGTCATCTTCGTTCTCAAATCGCTACAATCCGACGGTAGGCCCCTCGAAGACAGGCCTGCACATTTGCAGCAGGTGCTGATTGAGCTTGCGCTTGATCACTCGCTGAAGGAATTCGAGCGCGCCCTCGCGGTCGCCGTCGATCAGTATCTCCTCCAGCCGCACCTGTTCGGCTTCATCGAGTGTGACCGTCACGTTAGGCATTTTCGCTCCTTCGGCGCCGCGTACGGCCGTTGCCTGTTCCGCGGCGCCCTGGCCTGCCGAGCAGGGCACTCAGGTCTGCACCATTCTCCCCTCGGATAGGCGCAATTGGCGCTGCGCTCGCGCCGCGATCCGAGGGTCGTGCGTGACCATGACCACCGTCACCCCCTGCCGGTTGAGTTCCTCGAGCTCGCCGACCATCTCGTCAGCCAGCGCAGGATCCAGGTTGCCGGTCGGCTCATCGGCGAGTATCAGACGTGGGTTGTTGGCCAAGGTTCGCGCAAGCGCAACCCGTTGCTGCTGTCCGACGCTAAGCTCGGCCGGTTTGTGATGGAGCCGATCACCCAGCCCCACCTTGTCGAGCACTTGATTAGCTCTCTCGCGCTGTTCGGTCGGGGAGACGCCGCTGAGGTACAGCGGCAACTGCACATTCTCAAGGGCCGTCAGGTAAGGCACCAGGTTGAACGTCTGGAATACGAAGCCGATGGTTTTCAGCCGCAGCGCCGCAGCCTCCTCATGGGCGAGGTCATAGACCGAGCGTTCGTCCAGCCATACCGCTCCTTCCGATGGGCGGATTAGGCATCCCAAGGTCAGGAGCAGCGTGCTCTTGCCGCAGCCGCTCGGCCCCACGACGCTCACGAACTCGCCCTTGACGACCTCCAGGCTCACGTCGTCCAAAGCCAGCACTTCGCCCTCGCGCCGTCGGTATCGCTTGGTGAGATTCTCGGCTCGTATCACCGCAC
>Ga0315284_10005107_pt1 | contig 18652 bp, 10 predicted proteins | sample YL17G09_16_MG_FD_203696 | JGI IMG/M metagenome (GOLD analysis project Ga0315284, IMG submission 203696) | Sediment microbial communities from Yellowstone Lake, YNP, Wyoming, USA - YL17G09_16 | ecosystem: Environmental > Aquatic > Freshwater > Lake > Sediment | place: USA: Wyoming | collected... | reverse complement strand
TTTTGACGAGTATGTTGACTTGAAGCTCCAGAAAGCCCAATCAACAATCAAAACGGCCGACCTGCTTATGGCGTTGGCTGCTGTGGCCGCCATGTTTCTGAGCTACCTGCTGGTGTTTGTGATCTTCGATCAATGGATCATTCCGGGTGGATTCGGAATCGGGTTCCGTTGGTCGTTGCTACTCACGTTGATCGGGGCCACCGTGTTATGGCTGGCATGGAATGTAGGGCGTCCCTATTTTCGGTCCATTAATCGCCTGTTTGCCGCGAACGAGATTGAGAAAACGCAGCCGGAATTAAAAAGCAACCTGCTCAATCTCGTCGATTTACGATCCTCCAGCCGAGAGATCGATCCGGGTGTCAAACGCGCCCTCGAACGACATGCGGCGTTGCAACTCCAGCAAATCGACGTGACTGAGGCGGTTGACCATCGTCCGTTGATGAGAACGGCGTATGTCTTGCTCGCCGTAATCGCGATGTTCTGTCTGTATGCGATCTTCTCGCCGAAAAAAATTTCCAATTCGATCTGGCGCGGATTATTGCCGGCAGCCAATGTTGGGCTTTCGACCAACACAGAAATTGTGTCCGTTTTACCGGAAGATACCACCGTTCTGGCTCACTCGCAGCTGGAAATTAGTGCCGTCTTGAGGGGAGTGATTCCGGATGAACACAATGTGCGCATTTATTACACCTCAACCGATGGCGAGTTTCGAGATGTTCCGGTCACGATGCGCGCCGATGGCGAACTGCGATTTCAGGGAACGCTGATTGGTGAGAATGGCCAGGGGTTGCTGCAAGACATGACCTATTTCATCCGCGCCGGTGACGCCACATCAAAAACTTACCACGTCACAATTCAGCAACCGCCCTCGGCGAGCCCGGAAAAAGTGACGCTCGAGTTTCCAGCTTATATGAAACTGAACACCACAGAACAGGCGGGAGGGAACATCGAATCTTGGGAAGGAACAAACGTTACGCTGTCGGCACGCACCAACATGCCGATCAAGTCAGCGGAGATTCGGTTTTTAGATCTTGCCCAAGCCAAGGAGTTCAACGGGGACGAAATCCCGATGGTCGTCTCCTCCGATGGCCGCAACGTGGAGGCAAAATGGCGACTGTCCTTTGCTTCAGATGGCTCATCGTACGCACGGGCGTATCACATCAACTGCAAAACCGCGTCCGGCGTGGAAGATCCCCAGCCGATTCCGTACTCCATCCTGATTCGCCCCGATCTTCCACCGGAGATCGAACTGTTGGAACCTCGTGGAGACTTAGAAACTGCGGCCAATGCCGTCATTCCGATAGGCGTTCAGGCTCGTGACCCTGATTTTGAGTTGAGTCATATCGATCTTCACATCGAAAAAGGCGGCCTCTCGATCCTCAAAGATTCACTGTCAGAAAACAAGCAACCCCGTGCCAAAATCTCGCATGATTTGGACTTGGAGCCACTTGGACTGAAAGCGGGCGATGTGATCGAACTGTGGGTCGAAGCACTCGACAATAAACGACCCCGCGCCAATCGCAAGAACACTCCCCGATTGAAGGTCACGATCCTCAAACCGCTCAGCGAGACCGAGGTTCAAAAACAGTTGGCCGAGGATCACAAGCAACGAGATAAACTGATGGCGGACACGCAACAGGAGCAAAATGACGCCGCACGCGGCGAGAATGATCCGCAGCTCGCGAATGCGAGAAACTCGCCGCAATCGCCTCAGGAAACCCAACAATCGGAACGGCGGCCGATTGATCAAGACCAAAATTCCAAAGCGGAGACTGCGAATGATCCGGGACAATCGAAAACGCCGGGTACGTCTGGCGATCAGGCCGATCAACAGTCACGCTCCAGTGACAGTGGTAAAAACAACAAGACCGATTCCCGCGATGAGACGGACACCAAGTCTTCCCAAAAAGAGTCTTCCCAGGATCACTCCACCGGTTCCGAAAAAACGGCCAGAAAACAAAAGCCGATTAGCCCTGATGGTCCAGACGACGAGAAGGTGCTGGAAAAGTTGATTGAGAAGCTGGGCCAACCACCAAAATCAGACGCCCCCCCTCAAGACAAAAAAAACAACGAAGTCGGCCGAGGTTCCGAAAACGATTCACAACCACCTAACTCCGTTGAGAAACAGAACGGCGAGGCGAACGGCGAGGACGACGAAAACAAAAACGGCCCCCCCACGCCGTCCAAAGAGTCTCAGGGGAACAGCCCCCCGAGCGTCGATGGTCAGGATCAGGCAGCCCCCCCGTCGCCTCCCAATTCGCGGAATAAAACACGCCCCAAGGACGGGGAATCTGCGCGCCCTGAAAGTCCGCAAGAAAACGCTCGGCCGAGTACGGAAGCAAAATCATCGAAGCCTCCGACAAACGTGGACGAGGCCAACAAGAACCGAGCTGACGACGCCAATTCGAGCGAGTCACAGAAACCGAAAAGAAACACCGATTCCGAACGCAACGAACCCGATCAGATCGAAACGTCCAAGTCGAACTCCGGTCCCGCCAACAATCCAAAGTCGACGGATGGCGATCCCTCAAACGGCGACGATGGGGGGCAACATTCTCTCGATAAGACTCCGGAATCTGAAGCAGGCCGCAGTACCAAGCAGAACGTGGCCACGCCCGAAAAAAAATCCGCCGTCAAACAGCCAGGTCCTGGAAATCGCGCTGAGTCGCCTCCCGCGGGTGAAAGCACTCCGGACTCCACGCAGACCGGTGAACCCGCTCCCGGCAATCCGGGCGAACAGGTCGAAGACTCCATCGATTCCATAAAAAAAACTGCTGCCGGTACAGAAAAAGGGGTCGCCAAGCCTCAGAATGATCCCACGGCGAATCCCACGCCGAGCAAGGAGCAGGAGCTGACTCGCGATCCTCAAGAAAAGCCAGCGAATCGCCGCACTGAGACCACAGACATTGACTCCAATTCGCCCACAAAAAGTCCCGTGAAGACGCCCAAGACAACACCCAAAAAACGCCCCTCTTCCAAAACCGAGCAAGAGCCAACCGCCAGCGATGACGATTCACGGGAGGCGGTTGAGCACACGCAGAAACCCGACGGCATCGATCAATCCCTTCCAAACCCCGCGCGAGGAACCGAAGCGAAGAAATCGAGAACAGACAAAAAAGACAATTCCAACAGCGACCAACCGGGACGTAGCGACGCTGTGGAGCGTCTCGAAACACAACAGAAATCTAAATCAATACCGGATCAGACGGGTCAAAAACAGGGCTCCGAAGCCACGTCTGACACAGGCGATAACCCTGCGGAGAGTCGCTCAAAAAACGGCGATACGCGTGCTGATCCGAAAGACGTTTCCCAGAAGTCCACCGAGAGTAATCCCTCGGCGACGAATCCGCCGGATTCCGCCAACGATCAGGCAGGCAAGTCACCACGCAAAAAAACTTCGGGTCCATCAAAATCCGCCACCGGTCAAGGAGCGGATCAACAATTGAATCGACCCACACAACAGAGTCCAGAACAACCTCAGACGGATTCCAAGCAATCAGGAAAACGTGATCCAAGTGATCCGCAAAAAGGAAAGCCGGAGATGGGGAAAGGGCCAGCAGGGGAGGCGGGGAATGCGTCAGCAAGCGATTCGTTGACGAATCGCGGTTCTCCTTCAGGACTGCCGACGGGTGAACAACCCTCAGGCTCACAAAATGGTGCGGGCGGTCAGTCGGATGCGACGGGGAGCATTGCCAACGGCGATGGGAGTGGATCGGATTCTCCAATGGAAGACGGTGATGCGGCCAATTTGGAGTACAACAAACAAGCCACGGAATTGGTTCTGAAAAGACTTCAGGATGACTTTGAAAGAGGCGATGTTGATCCTGAGTTACTGGAACAATTGGGTTGGACCGAAGCAGAGATGAAGCGATTCACGGACCGGATCGGCAAGCATCTTCAGGACTTGAAATCCGTTGACGACTCCCCGCTCTCGACAGCGCGTCGTCAACAGTTTGAAGAAATGTTGAAGCTCATCAACCTGAAAAACAATGGCGTCCGCCGGACTGGCGAGAAGGCTCCAGCACGTGATGTGATCCAAATCGAATCTCACCGAGCAACGGTTCCACCGCACTATCGAAAAGCCTCCGAGCAATTCAGCAAGGATCTCTTGCGTCTGAAAAAAAACGAAACGCCATCCCGCCGTTAATGGTTTTCGGCGTGCTCTGATGATGCCCGAGTCCCTTGCGGAGCGTCTGACAGGCGGTTCGTATTGACCAGTTCCGCAAGGCATCTCTCCGTCGTCCGTCCGAGACTCCATCAAACCGGCCGTAAGCGACTCGAGCAACGACTGCTGAAAAATGCATCCGCTCGTGAACTGGCTGAAAAGCTCAATCCACCTTAGGGGAGCGGCAGCGGTATTTATTTGTTTCGCGTTGGTAATTTTGGAGGGCGCCTACTAGACAAGCTCCAGCATGATTTGTAAAACGGAGCGGACATCGTAGTCAAATTCATCGGGTGATTCTTAATTCTTGATCTGTTGAGAGTTTCTGAATGAGTGACATGTCTGAAGTAATGATTGAAGCCAATAGTCTTAGTAAATTTTACGGACCATTTGCGGCGACACAGAGCGTTTCGTTCTCTATTCCTCGAGGTCAAGTGGCTGCATTTCTCGGCCCCAACGGTGCCGGAAAATCGACGACGATGAAGCTTCTGACAGGCTTTCTTGCGCCGTCATCCGGCACTGCAAAAATCGGCGGCTTTGATGTCTCCACCGAGAGACTGCGGGCGGCTGAGATTTTGGGCTATCTTCCTGAAAATGGGCCGCTGTATCTGGAGATGACTCCGGCTGAAATTTTGCGATTTTTAGGATCGGCTCGCGGCATGTCCACGCGTCTCTTGCGAGATCGACTGGAGTTCGTGGCGACTAAATGTTCGCTTCAGGGGGTCTGGAGCAAGCCCATTTCCAAACTGTCGAAAGGGTTCCGACAACGAGTGGGAATGGCTCAAGCGTTATTGCACGATCCCCAAGTCCTAATCCTTGATGAGCCGACGAGTGGTCTTGACCCCAATCAGACTCATGATGTGCGTCAGTTGATTCTGGGTTTGGCAAAGACAAAAACAATTTTGCTTTCCACTCACATTCTGCAAGAGGTGAAAGCCGTTTGCAGTCGCGTGATTCTGATCAATGATGGATCCGTCGTGCTTGATGGTGACGTCAGTGAACTCGAGACCAATGGTCAAGGCATGGAAGCCCACTTCCGCCAATTGACCGGTGCAATGTGATAAGCCGGCTCCTCTGCCGCTCGAGTCCGTGCGGAAGTCAGTTGGCAAAACGATAAGTCGCTCTTCTCTAGGCCGACTTCGTCTGAATCCTTTTCCGGAGAAAAGGTGCCTAAGGCTGTGCCGAGGGCAATTTCGAACTGTGTGATTGATCTGAGATTTTCTTCGAGGTTTCTAGGCGATGCGAAGTCATGTTATCCTCGCGGTCTTCAAACGAAACTTCTGGAGCTATTTCTCCGGAATGATCGGCTACTTGTTTATCGTGGCCTTTGTGTTCGTGGGAGCTTTTGCCGCGTTTCAAGAGAAGTTCTTCACGAACAATCTCGCCACGCTGGACCAACTGAATGAATGGTTTCCACAACTGCTCCTGTTCATCGTCCCCGCAATCACGATGGGGGTCTGGTCCGAGGAACGAAAGCTGGGGACCGAGGAACTGCTCTTCACTCTGCCGATTTCCGACATTGAAGTCTTAATCGGAAAATATCTCGCGGTGGTTTCTGTCTATACCGTTGCGTTACTGTTTTCCCTGACTCACGCCGTGGTTCTAGGATGGATCGGTGAACCCGATTGGGGCCTGCTCTTTGCCAATTATCTTGGCTATTGGTTTGCCGGATGTGCGTTGCTCAGCGCCGGCATGGTTGCATCGTACCTGACAAGTAGCGCCACGGTTGCCTTCGTTCTGGCATCGATGATTTGTGTCGTTCCAATCATCATTGGATTTGTGCCAATCCCCTCTCCGTTGCTGGCGTTTTTGGGCAATGATCAATTTTTTGATCAACTCAGCCTGCCACGGCAATTTTCCGCCTTCGGCATAGGACTGATCGAAGGAAAGAACGTTCTGTATTTCGTCTCTTTTGCCGGATTTATGCTGTACTTGAATCTCGTTTTGATCGGCCAACGACATTGGAAAGGGGGCGTGCGAGGTGCCAGCATGGGTTGGCAATTTACAATCCGAGCGGTTTCTCTGGCATTGATTCTGGTCAGTGTCAATGTTTTGCTCTCTTCGAACAGCCCCACGATCGACATGACGGCGGAACGCGTCTTTACGGTCGCGCCCACGACCAATACCTTGCTGAAGAATCTCAGTGAAAAACGCCAGGTCACGATTCAAGCCTTCGTCAGTCGCGATGTTCCTCGCGATTATGCGCCAGTGAAAACCATGCTTCTGGGACTGCTCGCGCAATACGAACAAGCCAGTCGCCATCACATCACCGTTCGCATCGTACAAATTGATCCGGCCAGTCGGGAGGCCGAAGAAGCCAAAAAGTTTGGTATTGAAGGCCGGAAAGTTCAGTCGGACCGAGCCGGCCGATCACAAGTGGATGAGGTCTTTTTGGGAGCCGTGATCAACAGTGGCGCCAGCGAAGTCGTGATCCCCTTCTTCGACGTCGGCCTACCTTTGGAGTATGAACTCACACGCTCGGTGAATACGGTTGCAGCGGAGAAGCGGCGTCGAGTTGGTGTTTTGGAAACCGATGCCAAATTGAATGGTGGATTCGATATGAGTACTTTCCGCAGCTCTCCAGAGTGGCGGATCGTGACCGAACTGAAAAAACAATATGAGGTCGAAACGGTTTCGCCAGCCGCTCCGATTGATGAATCGAAATACGACGTGGTGATAGCCGTTTTGCCGTCCAGTCTCGGCCAAAATGAAATGACAAATTTTGTGGACTATGTTAAAAAGGGAAAACCCGTACTGATTTTTGATGATCCACTTCCGGCCACAAATCCTCAACTAGCGCCCAGCCAGCCCAAGCCCAAGGCCGGTGGCAACCCAATGATGCAAATGGGCTCCCCTCCGCCGGAGCAAAAGGCTGAAGGGGGACGAGCCACATCCCTTGTTAATGCACTCGGTATCCAATGGATTTACGATCAGGTCGTATTCGACACTACGGTCATGACGATGCATCCTGAATATTCCGACTTGCTACGTCCGGAAATTGTCGCCATTAGCCCAAAGAGTGGGAACCAAACAGCATTCTACCCTGACAGTGATGTCACCAGTGGCTTACAGGAAGTGTTCTTGTTCTTCTCGGGAACGATTCGCCCACGTGAGGGAAGCCCACTGGAATTCAAACCGCTGCTGCGGACCGGAAAACGCTCGGGCCTACTCGAATGGAAGGACCTCGTCACATCCGGATTTATGGGTGGCATTCAGATCAGTGACGACCCGCTGCGAATTATGGATAATGATGCGCACACGATTGCGGCTGAAATTGTCTCCCCGAAGGATGGGAAAGGAGACAAGATCAACGTGATTTACGTGGCTGATGCCGACATTATTTCTGATTGGTTCTTTTTCGTCCGTGAACGAAAACAGTTTCATCTCAATTTGGACAACGTGACGTTCGTACTGAATGCGGTCGATTATCTCGCAGACGACAAAGCTTATATCGCTCTTCGAAAACGCCGTCCAAAGCACCGAACACTGACAAAGGTTGAAGAGCAGACGGCAAAATTTATAGAAGTCGCCAATAAGCAGCGGCACCAAGCCGCCGACGAAGCGAAGCAGGCCTTGGAAGATGCCAAAAAACGTTTCGCAGAAAAGGTTGAAAAAATCAAAAAAGACGAAACCTTGGATGATGCGACACGGACTCAATCATTGCTCATCGCGCAGTCTGAAGAACAACGCAAAGTGGAAGTCGAAGAGGTCTCGATCAACCGAAATAAAGAGCGGAGCATCGATCAAAGTAAGATTGAGTCCGACCGAAATGTACGAACGGTGGAACGTGGTTACTATGCCGCGGCACTTCTTTTTCCGCCCATTCCGGCCATCGTGCTCGGAATCATCGTTTGGCTCATGCGACTTCGCGATGAACACAAAAACATCGTCCCGTCCCGCAGAGCACCTGCCAAAAAAACGTGAACATTACCGGCGTAACTTTAGAATCGATTGTTCGCCGCAGATGTTGAATTTGACCGTATCGTTGTTCGACAGTCCTACCGCAGAAGCGTCGCCATGAATGAATCACAACGGACATTTGCTTTCCTTATTCTCGCCATTATTTCCGTGGCCGCAGCCCGATTCGCCGGACCCGCAGTCCCGAAGCCGGTGGCTGAGATCACCGACGTTGGCAAATTGTTTTATCCCGACTTCACAGATGCGGACCTCGCCAAGTCGCTGCAGGTCACAAACTACAATGCCGAAACGGCAGAAGTTCGACCGTTCGGAGTGGTTCAAGGCAAAGACGGGCTGTGGCGAATTCCCACCCGTCACAATTATCCCGCTGACGGCAAAGATCGGCTTGCCAAGACGGCAACGTCGATGTTCGCCATCACGCGCGAAGCATTTGCAGGGCGCAGGGATAATGAACACGCCGAGTTCGGTGTCATCGATCCTCAGTCTGAGGGATCCCATGACCTGAAGGGAATCGGAAATCGAATTACCTTGAAAGATCAAAGTGGTAAAACGCTCTGCGACTTTATTATCGGCAAAGAAGTCAAAGGCCGGTCGGGTTACTTTTACCTCCGACGACCCGACGAGAAGGCAACCTATATTGCCAAACTTGATATCCAAGTTTCCACCAAATTTACGGACTGGATCGAATCCGATTTGCTGAAAATTGATGGGACTCGTTTGACAGAAATTGACATCGATACCAGTTCCGTTGATTTGGAACAGGGGGCAGTAGTTGAGGGCGATATGAGTCGTTTGTCGCGGACGGGTTCGAATGATCCGTGGAAACTACAAGGATTGGACGAGGCGACTGAAGAGGTCAACCAAGACGAAATTCGGAAACTGGTCAGTTCCTTAGATGATCTGAAAATCGTTGGTGTGCGACAGAAGCCCGCAAAATTGATGCAGAGCCTCCGTGAAGGAATACTTCAACGAGATCAGTTTACCGCAATGGACCTGCAGGAAAAGGGATTTTTCTTCGCCAAGGATCGTAAGTCGAATCGATCCGTACTGATTCCCAAAGACGGGCAGATGACTGTGATCACGGATCAAGGAATCGCCTACGATTTAAAGTTTGGTGACGTGTTCAATGGGAGTGAAACAGAAGTCGAAGTCGGTTTCGCAGCCAAAGACGACGCCACGGAGAAAACGCCCGATGCAACTAATTCGCCGCAAAAGAGTCGCTATCTTTTCGTGTTGGTTCACTTTAATGAATCCAGCCTCGGTGTTAAGCCGGAATCTCCCGTGAAACCAGAAGCACCCGCCACAGAGTCGGCAACGCCTACCAACGCAGACCCAACGGATGCGGCGACACCCGCGAATACCGCGGACGATCTGAAAAAGAAGTACGACGACGCGCTCAACAAGTACGAAGCAGATCTGTCAAAATATGACTCCGATTTAAAATCGTATGAGCAAAAAGTCAAAGACGGAGAAAAGTTGGTCAAGGAAATGAACAGTCGCTTTGCCGACTGGTATTACGTGGTTTCTGGAGAGAGTTTTGAAAATCTGCGTCAGGGGAAGAAGACCCTTGTCAAAGCCAAGGCAACCGATGTGCAACCGGCGGATCCGGCCGAGACTTCATCGCCCGCGAACTAATCTGACCCCGGACGGAATTTTTCTTAAATCATGCCCGTTTGCCTTAATGGCAAGCGGGCATCGGCTTTCCGTAGGTTGGGAATCTGTACAGTACGGCTGATGTGGTGAGATAGAAATCTATCTTCAACTGCCGATACAACAGTATGCTCCATGGTGACTACTGTACATTGAGAGAAGGATATCGAAATGGACCGTCGCAGTTTTTGTTGGGGGCTTTTCAGTACGACGGTGGTCTTCGATCGGCTGCTACTCGCCACACCGCCTCTTCCCATGTTGGCGAAACCAACCGTGCAATGGAACTACAACCTGAAGGCGGCGCACAAACTCGCCGTTGAACAAGAAAAACCTTTGTTGATTGTGTTTGGAGCGAGTTGGTGTACCTACTGCCACAAACTCGAACGCGAGACATTGGGAGACAAACGCGTTTCAACGATCGTCAATCGTAAGTTCATTCCTCTTCATTTGGACTTCGATCAAGACGCCAGAGTCGCCAAGGTTTTGGAAGTCGAACGCCTGCCCTGCACAGTGATTATCAACGCTGACGCCGATTTATTGCAAAAACGGGAAGGCTATCTGGACTGCAATCAATACCTGCGCACACTAGAATCCGCCTTAGAAAAAAGCAACCAAATCCAACAGACCAAGGGTTCTGCTGCCAGCTAGTCGCTGTGTGATAACAGTGGCACTGGCCGGGAAACCTCACCTCACCTCACCTCGTCCGAGCGGCGGCGCCCACCTGGAAAGAAACATTCCGCCTGTACAGGGGGGGGTGTTTCTTCGTGTTTATGTTCCGTCCGCGATGTTCCATCGGTCCGTGCAGAGGCAGTTCTGTTTGACGTCTTGAAGTCGGATTCGTCGCTCAAATCTGTGCGCGAATTTGAATCCTCGACTGCGGACCGGATCAGCACCGCCGACCGATTGCCTTCCATCAGGCTTGCGTCTGGGCGGCATGTTTTGTGTTCGGCCACGGACCTGTCTCATCCGGTTTGGCGGAGCCTCCGACGAAAACGCAGGTTGTCTTCGTGAAGTCGCCTAGCGAAGATGATTTCGGCGTAGATCGTCAACCGCGTCTGAGGCAACCATCTGTGTCACTCAGACCGAGGAGTTGCTCCGCTCGACTCAATCGCGTGACCAGAAACGGTCGCCGGCGGAGCAGACCGCGATGTTTTCAGGCCCACGACCCAGATCCGTCTGCGACGTGAGGCTACTGGATCACCGTCCTGTGGATGCAAATCGACCAGAGACAGAACCGAGTACTACGGCGATGCACCCCCTGTTCGGAACTCAAGTACCGACCGACCTTTGTTTCGGCTGCCGAGGAAAGCATCTGGAATCTTTGTTGCCGCAGACAACGGACCTCGTATCATCTGGAATAGACTGCGGAACGGCAGAGGCCGTTGAATGAATCGCAACGTCTCGTGGCGAGAAGAAAACAAACAGGCTGAAGCCGCTTCAGGCGGCTTTTCGAAAAAAAGGGATTTCAACAATTTTTTGTCGTATTGATAAGGAGAATACCCCGTGCTACCACAATCGATGAACTTCAGCTCGACCCCGATCCTGAACCTGATTGTTGCCCTCGCCCTTGGGACAGACGTGGTCGCCCAATCCGAATCTCCCTCGCCAAGAACGATCCTCGGTGCCGAGGATCAGCGAGTACAGACTACGCCACGGCAGGACAAGTCTGGCGGTCGACGCGGGCCTCGCACACCGAATAACTTCAATCCCCAAACCCCGCCGCAGAACTTCAACAACGACGGCCCTTGGAACCGTGATGTCATTGCGTATCGAGTGGTGGCGGGCGGCGCAGTCGTGAAGGCAACGACGTTCGAACGCGCCGGAGTGCCGACCATCGCTCGGATGACAGATGGTCGGATCATCCTTGCACACCAACACTTTCCGGAAAATGACCGTGAACACTTCGATAAAGTGGCCGTACATTTTTCCAGCGATGACGGCAGAACATGGACGACACCACAGGTCATCCAAATGTCAGGCCGACCGGAAGGAATGCGTTTTCCGTTTGATCCGACGCTCGTGCCGCTGCCCGACGGACGTGTGCGGCTTTATTTTAGCGGCAACATGAGCCAGACATTCGAACGAGGCACGCCGGCGATTCACTCCGCCATCTCCACGGATGGAGTGAACTACACCTACGAACCGGGCGTCCGGTTCCAACTCGCGAACCGCATGACCATTGACTGCGCGGCGGTGCTGCACCAAGACCTGTTCCATCTCTTCGTTCCTGACAATGGCGTGCTGTTGAGTCCCGGCCAGAGGCCGGGCTCTGAAGCTGCCGGCGATCGTCCGCGTGAAGGCGTTGGCTATCACGCCACGAGCCAGGACGGATTGAGCTTCACACGCATCGACGATGTCACAATCGATGGCCGCCGTCGCTGGCTGGGCAACGCCGAGTCTGACGGCGAACACATCACGTTCTATGGGACGGGCGAAGGCCTGAATACCGCAAGCAAGGCCAATGGTCGTCCGTCAGGCGGATTTTGGATGGCCACGAGTGCTGAGGGACAGAAATGGAACTTGGTGGCCAACCCGCTCATCAGCGGCGGTGACCCCGGCGCGGTGAAGACGCGGGATGGCGGATTGCTTGTTGTGATTACCGGTGAATCGCGACTGCGACCCGGCGGTCTACGGCGTGGTGGTACTGAAAACAATGTGCTCCCCACTCCTCCAAGGCGAGGGCCGGGTTGAAACTCACTAACACCGACAGCGGATATCCCTCACTGGACCCAAAGTTTGGCAGCAGGTTGCGTCGACTGTCTCCGTGCTGTTCACGCAACGGCCGACGTTCAAGCAAACAGGACCGCCTTCTGGCGGCGATTGAGTTCAAGCCGCTCCTGCGTTCGGCGGCATACGCATACGAGGCAATTTACAGCGTATCGATTCTGCGGGACAGGATGGCTACGGGTGATCCGTGGGGGCGTCTTCGGACCGGGAATCCCTGACCAAGTCCCGACACTGGAGATCCGTACTCTTGAAAAACGACAGAGGCGGCTGTGGGACAGATTCGCCTGATCCTCGTGTCGTTATGTGGCTCGTTTGACGCTTGGTCATGCGGCAGTTTTCTCGTAAGATCCTGGCATGAAACTCGGCCATCATGCTCTGGCACCAACCGAGGCATCTCGCTGGCCGGGTTGCATGGATTGCTGCCGTTCGATTGCAACCCACTTCGCGGATATTCCATTCTCGACTTGTTACGGCGACGAAGGGAGTCGCCGTCCCTTCTCACCGGTGACATCCGACGTCCAATTCGTTCCCTTGTGTTCTATGTCGACCAATCAAAGACCATCCTCCCGTCAGGCAACGTTCGTAGTCCCGTGCGTCGCGCGATGCCTCAATTCTGTGGAGTGATCATCAGGCAAGGAGATCCGATGCGACTTGCGATCAGTGGGACACACTCGATGGGGAAGACGACTCTGCTGAGTGATTGTTCCAAAGCATTCCCCGACTTCACGTGCGAGACCGAGGCCTACCGTTCCTTACGGAGTTTCAACCCGAATTTGTTTATCAGCCTTGGACGCCAAGCCGATAAACGCTCGATGTGGATTTTGCAGGGAAACCTCATGGGGAAACTCGTGAACCACCGGAAAGGTGACAAGGTGTTCTTCGATCGCGGCCCGGTCGATATGCTCCCCTACAGCCTTTACGCTTGGGAGGAGAAACAGACGGATCTGCACGAAGAATTTCTGGAATCGCTGAGGGACATCGCGCGGATCTACTGCAGGGAGTTTCTGGAGGCCATCCTGTTTGTACCGATTCAAGAGGACTATCTGATCGCGTTCGAGGACGACGGAGTTCGGCCCACCGACGATGGCTACCGTGAGCGCGTGGATGCCCACTTCAAGAACGCGTACAAGACGCTGGATCTCGGGATTCCGATCATTGAGATCCAGGGAACGAGGGCCGAACGGATCGCCACCATTGGAAAGTACATCGGCTGCCAGCCTTCGGTTCTGCCCCGGTAGAGCGGCCTGAGTTTGAACTCGACACGCGGCGGTCAGACGGGTGCAGCCTATCAGCCTGACTACGGAAAGACTGTCACGATGGACTGGAATAGGATGTCGGCCAACGAGAAGAATGCGGCATACAACAATGTCGCTGATGTTGGACCAGATTTCGTCGCGGACAAGACGCGGAGATGGCTCGAAGCCTCCACAAAACTGCGGGCCCAACACTCGAGGCATCTCAACCTAGCCTATGCCAACTACGAACGAACGGCTTGGGATTTCTATCCTGCGACCGATCCCAATGCGCCGTGCTATGTGTTTCTGCACGGCGGGTACTGGCAGCGAGGAAGTAAGGAGATTTATGCCTGCATGGTGCAAGGAGTATTGGCCCGCGGTTGGTCGGCGGCGTTGCCGGGATACACGCTGGCGCCCCTTGCCGGGTTGACACAGATAGTCGCCGAACTTCGCCGCGCACTCGACTGGTTCGGTGACCACGCTGCCGAGCACGGCATCACTGGTCCGCTGGTGTTGTCGGGTTGGTCAGCGGGAGGCCACCTCACGGCAACCTTGCTTGGTCATCCGATCGTGGCAGCGGGGCTCGCACTTTCGGGGGTTTTCGATTTGGCTCCGCTCCGAGATTCGCCGCATGTCAACGATCTGCTGCAACTTACCGACGAGGAGGTCGCGACGCTTTCCCCCGTCCGCATTCCTAGTGTCGACAAGCCATTATGCGTCGCGTATGGCACCGCAGAACTTCCGCATATGATTGCCAGCAGCCGCCAATTTCATACGCTGCGTGTTGCAGCGGGGTTGCATGGTGACTTGGTTCCGATCGTCGATTGCAATCACTTTACGATCCTCGATGAGTTGACGACTTCGGACAGTCTTTTGGTGGACACGATTTGCCGACTCGGCCGTTCTCTGAAGGGCTGATCGGCCAAGACGCTGTGCCGACGGCGACGGAGCGACACTCGAGAAACATCGACCAGCCCATCACGAAACCGCGCTACGGTTCGACCGCTCGGTGATCGTAGCCCAACGGCCCACCGGTAGAGGGCATTGCCACTGACGGCTCATTCAACGACAGGACCTATCCCAGATTAAGCACACATCTGAAGAGCGACGCGATGAGCATCTCGATCGACCTGGAAACGCTTAGCCCACCGTTCCAAGCGAAGTATTCGCCGGTGATGATCACGCCCATGCCCGGTGACTCTATTTGAATTGTGCCGATCGGCTTGCGCAGCGTCTGCGATGTTCGATACTGCTGCTCCTCATCTGGCGAATGAACGCGACATGGAGAGCTGGCTCGGCAACTGCTCAGAATCACATTTCTGGGTGACTGGAAATTTCGACTCCGGTTTGTTTAAGTGGAGCCTCATTGCAGATATCGAGGAGACATTCGGGGAGTCGAGGGGATGTGCGGCATTGTCGGTTTCTTGGCCAAGAATACTGATTTGCGCAGATCCCTAGGTGAGTTTGTGGTGCCGATGCTGACCTGCATGGGAGACCGCGGTCCAGACTCGGCTGGCTTGGCTGTCTTCGGTGATCCGGTAGATCCGGTAGATCCGGAGTTGCGGCGATTCAATCTGCACGCACCTGACCGCCGGTTTGATTGGCCGACATTCAAGGAACAGTTTGGTAATCGGCTCGGCGGACGGATTGAATTGAACGCTCTCGAAAATCATGCGGTGCTGATTTCGCCAGTAGAGCCGGTCCGTTTTCAAGCGTGGCTTACCGAGAGTTATCCCGCGTTGCATCTGCTTTCGACCGGCCGAGTGATGGACGTCTACAAAGACGAAGGCCATCCGACTGAGATCGCTCGGCGATATCACTTCAGCCAACTCACGGGGACTCACGGCGTGGGGCACACACGCATGGCGACCGAGTCAGCTGTGTCCCCTGCGCATGCACACCCCTTCACCGCCGGCGAGGATTTTTGTCTGGTCCACAATGGCTCTCTGTCGAATCCCCACAACGTACGCCGCAAGCTGGAAAAACGCGGTGTTTGCTTTGAGACCGACAACGACACCGAGGCCGCCTGCCGGTTCCTTGAATGGCGCATGAGCGAGGGAAACAGTTTAGAGTCGGCACTGCAGCAGGCGTTTGTGGAACTCGATGGATTCTATACGTTGTTGATGGCAACGGCAGATCAGTTGATCCTCGTTCGCGATGCGTTCGCCTGCAAGCCAGCCGTCGTCGCAGAAACCGCTGACTACGTCGCCATCTCCTCCGAATATCGCGCACTGGCGCATCTCCCCGGCGTGAAAGAAGCGAACATCTTCGAACCTGACCCAGAACAAATTTACTCATGGACCGCCTAATCCAGCTCGATTTGGGCCGCATCACGGTCCGTGAGCTCAACAATTATCTGCACCACGAACTGCCCACTAACCTGCCGGTACACGTCGAAATTCTGAATCCCAACGGAATGCATAGTCTCGCTGTCGGATTGAATGTGCCAGCGGAAATCGACATCCGTGGGCACGCCGGTTACTTCATCGCGGGGATGAACCAGAAAGCCAACGTCACCGTCCACGGCAACGTCGGCTGGAGCGTCGCCGAAAACATCATGTCTGGCACGGTTCGAGTCAAAGGCTGCGCCTCCGAGTGCGCCGGAGCGTCCGGTCACGGCGGATTGCTGTTCATCGAAAACGATGCCTCCTCCCGCTGTGGTATCTCTTTGAAAGGCGGCGAGATCATTGTCGGCGGCAGCGTGGGACACATGTCCGCTTTCATGGCTCAAGCTGGAACCTTGGTCGTCTGCGGCGATGCGGGTGCGAACCTCGGTGACTCGCTCTACGAAGCCACAATTTACGTGGGCGGCAAGATTCACAGTCTTGGTGCCGATGCCCAAGAAGAACCGATGACGGCAGCCGACATCGCACATGTTGCCGGGTTGCTGGAGCGGGTCGGAATCCGACGCGATGCCGCCGCATTCAAACGCGTCGCATCAAAGCGATCTCTTTACCATTGGCACGCAGACGCAGGACAAGAGTATTGAAATGGCTGACCACATCTCAGGCGAAGAAAGCTACTCGTACAACCGACACGCACTGGAGTACATCCAGCATGCCGCGGTGCACGGATTGTACGACATCCGCGGCTTGGGAGCCAAACGGAAACTGCCGACCTTCGACGACTTGGTGTTTCTCACGGCCTCGGCATCGCGTTATCCACTGGAGGGCTATCGCGAGAAGTGTATTTCGAAGACGGTCCTCGGCACGCGTTTCGCCAAGAAACCGATTGAGCTGAAAACTCCGGTGACGATTGCGGGCATGAGCTTCGGATCGCTCTCGGCCAACACCAAGGAAGCGATCGGACGGGCGGCGACGGAGATCGGGACTTCGACCACCACCGGCGACGGGGGAATGACTCCCGAAGAGCGGCAATCGTCAAAAACGCTGGTCTATCAATGTCTGCCGTCGCGATACGGCTTCAACCCCAACGATCTTCGCCAAGCAAACGCCATCGAACTAGTCATCGGCCAAGGCGCGAAGCCAGGCGGAGGTGGCATGTTACTGGGCCAGAAAGTCAGCGAACGCGTCGCTGGCATGAGGACACTTCCGCAGGGAATCGATCAACGCTCGGCCTGCCGGCATCCCGACTGGACCGGTCCGGACGATCTGACGATCAAGATCAACGAACTGCGGGAGATCACCGATTGGCAGATCCCAATCTACGTCAAGATGGGAGCGACACGAGTTCGCGAAGACGTGAAGTTGGCGGTGAAAGCCGGAGCGGATGTCGTCGTGATCGACGGTATGCAAGGCGGTACGGCCGCAACGCAGCAATGCTTCATCGAACATGCCGGGATCCCGACGCTCGCCGCGTTGCCGCTTGCTGTGCAAGCGCTCGAAGAGATGGACGTCTTCGGTACGGTGCAACTCATCATCTCCGGCGGCATCCGCTCCGGAGCCGATGTCGCCAAAGCCCTCGCCCTCGGAGCCGACGCCGTTGCGATTGGGCAAGCGGTGCTGATGGCTCTGGGCTGCAACAGTCCATCGTACTGCCACGAAGGCGAGCGCATCGATGCCACCGAGGATTACGAAAACCTCGGCACGGCTCCAGGCTATTGCCATCATTGCCATACCGGCCGCTGTCCCGTCGGAATCACCACACAGATTCCGGAACTCGAAGCTCGCATGACTCCCGACTGGGGAGCCAGGCGTCTCAAAAATTATCTGCAAGTGCTGACGATGGAGTTGACGACACTCGCCCGAGCTTGTGGCAAGTCCAACGTGCATCACTTGGAACGCGAAGACCTTGTTGCCCTGACGATCGAAGCCGCCGCAATGGCGAAAGTGCCACTCGCCGGAACCAATTGGATTCCTGGCCAATAATTTGTACTGCGGGGTGTTCGCTCCGTTTGCGTTTGCTGTTGAGCCGTTTTTTTAATCTCCACGCCAGAAACAATCCAAAAAACCAATGCGTACGGAAACCCCGCACACTCCACAGGAAACACCATGAACGACCGCAATGCTCTGCGCAAGCGTCTGGAGCAAGACAAGATTGAATTCATCCTCGTGCAATTCGTGGACGTTCACGGAGCTGCCAAAGGGAAGATGGTACCGGTGTCGTGTCTCGATGATGTGCTGGATACCGGAGCCGGATTCGCCGGCGCTGCAATGTGGGGCATCGGGCAAGGTCCGCATGGACATGACGTGATGGCTCGGATTGATCCCACCACTTGCACCCCGCTGGCGTGGATGCCGAACACGGCTCGATTCGCGGCCAATCTGTTTGTCGATCATCAACCGCATCCGTTTTGCTCACGGACTAATTTACAGCGGGTGTTGAACCAGGCCAAGGCCAAGGGTTACATCTTCAATGTCGGCATGGAACCGGAGCACTTTCTGGTGACGCGCGCTGCGGACGGTTCGATTCGCCCGTGGGATCCGGTGGGAGTCGATACGCTGGCGAAGCCGTGCTACGACTATCGCTCGATGTCCGCCGCAATGGGCTATCTGCAAGA
>Ga0315284_10005106_pt1 | contig 18653 bp, 20 predicted proteins | sample YL17G09_16_MG_FD_203696 | JGI IMG/M metagenome (GOLD analysis project Ga0315284, IMG submission 203696) | Sediment microbial communities from Yellowstone Lake, YNP, Wyoming, USA - YL17G09_16 | ecosystem: Environmental > Aquatic > Freshwater > Lake > Sediment | place: USA: Wyoming | collected... | reverse complement strand
TCGTAAATATCGTAAGCGTGTTTACTGTCTGCCTGGATCAATGGTCCTCCAAAACAAAAAAATGTCACATTTTGAAATAAATATCTTAGCCGATTATTGGACACAACCAAAAAATTTACAGCCCGATACGCACAATCTTTGCAGCTTCTGCCATATGCTTCAGTTTTGCAAATGCCACCTCGCGGGTCCGCATCCGCATGCCGCAATCCGGATCGAGCAGCATAACCCGTGGGTCAAATATCTCAATGCCTTTTTCGATCCGCTTTTTGATCTCGGCTACGCTTTCGACTGTATCACTGGATGAGTCCACACAACCGTACCCGATCATCCGCCCGGCAAGGTCACGGCGGGAGAGGAGATCGAGGTTGGCCGGGTTATTCGCAAACTCGAAATCCAGCACATTCACGTTGAACTTCAGGATTTCATCAAGAACATTCCCTAAATTCCCGCAGACATGCATACAGGTGGGAATCCGGAGGGCTGACGTGATGAGCCCGATTGCCTGTTTTCCGACCGCAAGATCAGCCATACCGGTGGAAAACATCGGCTCATCGATCTGCAACAGGGTTATCCCGGCTGCCTCCAGTGCTTTTGCCTCAGGAACCAGTGCAGCGGCAAGGTCCAGTGCAAGTTCCTCCTTGTTCCGGTATATCGGGGTACTGATGTGGAGCCCGTGGGCAAGCGTGGTGGGGCCAGTGATGATCCCTTTCACTTTCGGGGCTTTTGAGAGAGCATATTTTGTATCTCCCACGGTTATGGACCCGGCTGCAGGCTCAACTTTGCCGGTGATCTCCTGTCCTTTAACCCCGGGAAGTTTTGAGGCAAACGCCCCGATCATGTCTCCCCGCACCTGCCCGTCCGATATGATATCGATCCCTGCTGAGATCTGGTCGGATACCGCGGTTTCGACTGCGGAGTGGAGCGGATCAAAGAGACTTCTCAGGCCCCCGCCTTTCACTACCGGGTAACTCCCGACTACGGTTGTCGCCAGTACTTTATTGATAAAATACTCCTTTGACATAGATTATCCGAATAATTTTTCGTATAATCGAATTGACCGCGGCGATAAAAAATGTATGTGGTCAGGGAACAAGCCGGTGCATGTCACGAGGGAACAGCACAGCCTCGCGCACGTTTGAGAGCCCGAGCATTGTCATAACCAGCCGATCGGCTCCAAGGCCCCAGCCTGCATGGGGTGGCATGCCGTACCGGAACGGGCGCAGGTAGAACTCGAAACTCTCAGGATCCAGTCCTTTCTTTTTGATCTGCTGGACGAGGAGATCGTGCTGGTGGACACGCTGCGCCCCGCTCGATAATTCCATTCTCGGGTGCATGAGATCAAATGCCTTGCAGATGGAGGGATCGTTCTCGTGGGGCATGGCATAATAGGGACGGATCTGGCTTGGCCAGTCCACGATGAAGTAGTGCCCGCCCATTTCTGCACCAATTGCTCTCTCTGCTGCGGGACTGATATCATCGCCGTACTTGATCGGGTCCTCGATCTTTTTTGCAGCGATCCCGATTGCTTCGCGATATGGGAGCATCGGGAACGGGGCTTTTGGAACAACAAAATCATGTATCCCGATGGTGGTGAGCTGGTCTCCGCAGTTCTCGCTGACATACTCGTAGGTTTTTATGATCAGTGCTTCGAGGATGCGCATCACCTCGAGATGATCGGCATAGGAGACCTCGATATCGATCGACGTGGCCTCGTTTAAGTGCTTGGTCGTGTTGTGCTCCTCTGCCCGGAATATTGGACCGATCTCGTAGACCTTCTCAAATCCTGCTGCCATCATCCTCTGTTTGTAGAGCTGCGGGCTCTGGTTGAGAAATGCCTCTTTGTCAAAGTAGGCAATGGGGAACAGTTCGGTCCCGCCCTCAGTTGCGGCGGCAACGATCTTGGGGGTGGTGATATTGATGAATCCCTCGTGATGCAGGTACTGGTTGATAGCGTACGTTGCAGCGCTGCGGATCTGGAAGACGGCAGCGACCCGGGGTCTCCGGGCGTCAAGGAAGCGGGCGTCGAGCCGGGTATCGAGATCGGCCGGCACCTTCTCCACGACATCAAGGGGGAGTGGACTGTCGGCAAGGCTGATGATCTCAAATACATCCGGCACAAGTTCGCGCCCGCCCGGCGCCTTGTCAATCGCCTTTACTGTTCCAAAAACCCGGACAACCGATTCGCGGGAGACCTGTTTTGCTGCTGCAAGCACGGCTTCGGACGCTTTCTTCTTAGGGATAGTTATCTGGATGATACCGGTCCGGTCGCGGATCAAAAAGAAGGCAAGGCCACCGAGATCCCGGACCTCGTGGACCCAGCCACAAACTTCGGCCTGCCCGCTTTCCGGTGTAACTGATTGTATGGGAATGCGCATGATGAAATCCTATACCTATAGGGTGCAGGGGATAATGGATTTTATGGGAATATCCATATCGGTCTGACAGGATCATATATTCCGGCTGCAGAATCCGGGCAAAAATGTACGAAAAAAAAATTCTTTTTTAAATTCCCCGCATTTCCGGATAGAGCACATCCCCTCCCCCGGGCAGCTGGATCGTAGCGATCGTTGTATTGATCCGGCTTAAGGAATTTGCGAGGATCTGTTTTTGTGAAAGGGTGTAGAGCGTATCGCCGATGTAGAGCGAGCGTTTCACTTCGTTGGGCGAACCGTACCACGCATAGCCGCCCATCGTGCCGTGCTCAACGGTGCCCCGCAGGACAAAACCGGTCTCCGGTGTGACCCCGAACACGTATGCCCCGTACCAGATCCGCTGCTGGTCGCCGCTGTACTTCTCCGGCATATCGATCTGTTTGACAACCCGGGCCGGGATAACGAGCAGGTTTTTGTTCTTATCAAAGAGGAATGCCCGGTGATCTGTGAGTGCTGCAGAATCTGTACCGGAATCGCCGATCTCCACTTTATCGATCTGCTTCGGGTGCTCCACATCGGAGACATCGAAGAGCGCAAGCTTCAGCCCTTTTGTAGAGACACCGCCCCATTCGGTTGTTGCGGTTTCCTTGCCGATGCCGATGATATGGTTCTTGTCATAGGGATGCAGGTAATCGGAGTAGCCGGGGATCTTGAGTTTGCCGAGGATCTTCGGGCTGGCGGGGGTCGAGAGATCGATCACAAAGAACGGGTCGATGCGTTTGAACGTGACCATGTAGAGCCGGTCACCGATGAACCGGGTTGAGTAGATCTTCTCCTGCTCGGCGATGTGCGTGAGTGACCCGATCGTCTTCATCGCCCCGTCCAGCACAAAGACGTTGTTATACTCGTACTGTCCGCGGGTGGTCCAGACATCCGAAGTTGTCGCCACACGGAGGTTGCCACCATACTCGTCCATGGCAAACTGGTTCTTTAAGTATCCTGCCACCTCACCTTTTGCAAGGTAAGTGATCGCACCATTGTTGATCCCGATCTTATGGATCATGGTGGTGCTCTGGTCGATCTCGCGTTTGAGGATCGCCTCCTGTTCCCCGCTCTTCATCTCTGTGATGGCAGCCTGTTTGTCCGCCTCGCTCAGGGTGTTGAAATCTTCCACGAGAACTGGTGATGATACCCGTGCAATGCCGGCTACCGAACCAACAGACCCCTGCATAACATCTACCGCTGGCTGCGCTATGCCCCACATCGGACGGTAGATATTGTGGTACGTCTGGTAGCTCACGTACATCGCATCGGGTGAGACATAGAGGATATTTCCGCTGCCGACAAGGTACGTCTTTGCATCTTTCGTGGCACCGTTGCGGGCATCAAATGAAGTGACTGTGGTAAAGTCGTACTGCCGCTCGGGGTTATCGAAGTAGTAGACATCCGGTGTCGCGACAACCTTTGCATTCTCCCGCACTGCCGGGACGATGATCCGGTCATCATACGGGTACACCGACTCACGGGAGAGCAGGTATACGGTATCTCCAATCATCCTCGCGTTTACGTAATCGCCGTCAATGGAATAGTCTTTGAGCACCTTCGGGTGTGCCCGGTCACTGATATCGTAAAAGACTGCATGAGTGACCGGTGCGGAGCGGTAATACGGGTACCGCGGGGGCATCATGGCCATCTTTTCGGCAGAAGCGGGTACTGGCTGGTCTTCTGTGCCGGAAATTTCTTCCGAGCCGGTCTTCAGGAGCACAAGCCGGTCACCGCTGATGAAGATCTCGCGGGGCGTGTCTTCCAGTTCGGTCTTTGAGATGACAGAGGCGGATGCTGCCGGGTAGGCATCGACTATCGCAAGTGTGCTGCCCGAGATTATGTAGATATACCGGGCATCGTTCTTCACGAAGTCCGGTTCATCGACCCCGGCGACCTGCACATTGGTCTGTGAATAGTCAGCAGACCCGATTCCTCCGGCTGACGGGAGTGCGCTGGACAGGGAAGCACCCTTTGCTGATGACTCCTGTACTGCCATGGCCGGGACAGCATTCATGCGGTCCGTTGCCCATCCCCCGTTGGTGCTGTAGTATGAATCCTCTGCGAGCTGTGTGTTGTTCTTGATATACTCGCGGATTTCGTCCGCCGAGCTAAACTTTTTTATATCGCCTGACGGTGCTGTTACCGTTGAGCCCATGCAACCGCTGGCAATGACTACGGCCAGGATGAGCACGAGCGTGGTAAGGGCGACAAGGGTGAGTTTCCTGTGTGACATGATGTATCAATGACCCTATGCAGCTAAAGATAATCAAACTGGCGTTAACTGCGAAAAAATTGGTAGTATTGCAGGGATTTTCTTAAGCCAGCCAAAAATTTTTCAGTAGCAGGGGAGCGATAAATTACCTGAAAACTCTCGCTTACCGCAGGTGTTCAGGAATATCCTACTGGCCGGATAAGCGGAATAATGGTCCTGTGAAATTGTTTTTTTTAAAGAAAAGCACTCCACCGTCACTATCCTTACTCGTATTTTTGCCGGTCGTTGCATGCAGGACCTGATAATTTCCCGCACCTCTTCAGGAGAATATATACTATTTATATCCGGACACAAAATGAAAGTAAGGTGAATGCATGAAAAACGTTCATGAACCAACGTATTCCTTTGTCATCCTGACACTCGTTCTTATCGTGGTCAATACCATCATCGCCCGGCTCTGCGTGATTGCACTGCCCGGTGGGATTGCATTACCCGGGGGAGCGGCTGGTGTATCCACGCTGTATTTTGCTGTGGCCTTCATGATCCTCTTTACTCTCTGGTTCGGCGCATACGGTGCTATTGCCGCTTATGCCGGGACATTGATCGGGTCAGGGCTCCTCAATCCGGCAATACCCCCGGTCGTAGCGATATACTGGTCGATAGCCGGTCTCCTGCAGGTGCTTATTCCGCTTGTTGCGTTCCGCACATTTAAGGTAGATCTGACTCTTGAAAACCGGCGTGACTGGACTCTGCTGCTCCTGTTTGGGGTCCTGATCAACAATATTGTGGGTGCAGCATGGGGTGCCTCAACGCTTGCGTTGGGAAATGTAATTATTGCAAGCCAGATCGTGAGCGTCTTTACCCTCTGGCTTATCGGGAACATCATCGTCACGATCATTATCGTGCCGCTTGCGCTCCGGCACCTGACGCCAAAGGTCCAAAAATCAAAACTCTTTGTCAGGTATTACTGGGACTAAAACATTTTTTCCCATTGATTTTTTCTTCAGCTCACTTTTCAGGCAGTGAAGTATCTCCGGTTGATGAAGAACACGAGAGGTATCAGCAGGTAGACTGCCATTGACCATGACGGGGATGCAAATGAACAGGCAAATCCCAAAAAGGAAACGAACGGCATGACCAAAGCCCGGCGCATCCCGTATACCGCGTCCTGCTTACTGATCTCAACAGATGTGAGACCAGGATTATTTACAAGGTACCACCAGTGGATTAGAAATAGCACCCCGAGTATGAACAGGTTGGCATGGAACAGGTCAACAGCAACCTGCACTCCGGAATAATCCCCGCTGACATTTGTGGTAAATGGCATCAGCACGGTAAAGGCAAGTATGAACAGGGTGATCCGAACAATGGCAGGATCGATGATGCGGACAAAGTGAAACTGGCGGTGGTGGGCGAGCCAGAACGAGGCGAGTACAAAGAATGCGATTAAAAACGAAATGAATTCCGGTTGCATCGCAGCAATGCGGGCGGGGAGCTCAACACCGGCGTCAGATGCAGGGATCGGCTGGATTATGAAGCTCGTCACAAGCAGCGTCATCGCAAACGCAAAGATCCCGTCAAAAAGCGCCTCCAGCCTGTTCTTGGACAGGTGGTATTTGTCCGTGGTTTCCTGTCCGCTCATGTACTACACCCCTGCAGAGTAACAGACACTGTAATCGCTCTCATGAAAATGGGAATAGCCAGTGTTTATTTGTTTCCTGTTAACCTCCTGATGATAACGATGAATGGGACGAGAAGATAGGCCGACAGGGAATACGGGGGTGAAAAAAACGCCACCAGAATGCCGAGGAACGCAACGGACGGGATGGTTGCGAGGAGCCTGAACCGTTTCCCCTCAATAGCGATATCAAAATCAGTATCACAGATGTGGTGGCACCGGCAGATATACATCCATTGGCCAAGAAACAGCGCACCGACAATCAGGATATTTACATGGAAGAGAAGCACGGCGATCCGCACCCTGTCATACGCACCCGCCATGTCTGTGGTAAACGGGATCAGGACGATAAAGATGAGGATGGCAATATTGAACCTGAGGATGGTTGGATCAACGATCCTTATGTGATGAAACTGGCGGTGGTGTTCGATCCAGAAGAGGGCAAGTACCAGAAATGCAATGACAAATAAGACGAATTGCGGAATGAGTTTTACGAGATCTGCTGATAGATCAGCAGCGGTCTGGCTCACGGATGACTCTGGCACAGCGATCCCAAACATGAGGAGAGTCATGGCAAACGCAAAGATCGTGTCCACCATCGTTTCCAGCCGCCCTTTGGAGATCCGGTGGGGGTTATCCTGTTCTAATCCGCTCATACAGTATACTATTCTTTAAAACTGGTAAATCTTTCATTCTTTTCGTTCCTATCCTTATGGCATTCCTGGTAAGGAAAACATTACGACGAGAAGCTGACTTGAGCTCAAGGGTATCCATGGATTCGAATCCCGGCAGATATTGCCAACACCAATAAAGAGCAGCAGACTAACCCGAAGCATGACACCCTTTGCCATCAGGAATGTCGTTCATACCATTACCACTGGTGCTGTTTCTTTGTCGATTTGAATCTCTCCGGAACCCTTGAGAATGTAGCAGAGTTCTGTTGATTTTTTCAGCAGGTGAGGGAGCGTAGATTCGCCGGGCGGGATGATGGCATGAGCGACACTGCACTCCATATCCTGTGCCCTTGCTACCCTGTCGGGATGCAGCAGTTCACAGAGCATAGAGCGGTCGAGGACACGCTCATGGGTGGAATCGTCAGTATCACGGACGATCATGGAAGGTTCACCAGGTAACTGGTATGTAATTATGGGTAAAGAGCGTATTCCAGCAGTATACTTGTTCTGCTGCAGGTACAGGGATTTTTTGCCTTCGCATATCTTTTTACCTGACAGCAAACATCCTTACATGGAGAATGCATCATGAATATTATCGGCATCAACGGGAGCCCGAAAAGGGAAAAAAGCCAGACCCGCCTTCTTGTTATGGCGGTCCTTGAGGGAGCACGGCAGAGTGGAGCGGATGTAACGTTTGTGGACATCTGCGGTCTTGAAATTAAGTATTGTACAGCGTGCGGAACCTGTTACGCAAAGGGTGAATGTATCCATGATGACGATTTCCCGATGCTTCTGGAAAAGATGCTGGATGCTGATGGTATCGTGCTCGGCTCACCGAATTACATCAACTCGGTCACTGCCCAGCTCAAGACCCTGTTCGACCGGATGGCAGATGCGATCCACTGCCAGTCCTTTACCGGAAAGTACGGTTGTTCGGTCTCAACAGCTGGCGGCTCAATGGCAGACGAGGTCGCGGATTATATGAACGGAACGATGCTGCACCTCGGTGCTATGACTGTTGGCAGGGTTGGGGTGAATTTATCAGGAAATCCCGACGCGATCGTGCCGGCAGAAAAGCAGGCAAAAGAACTCGGCAGGAAACTTGTTGATGCGATCAGGACGAAGTGGAAGGATCCGGCGCAGCAGAAAATTCTGGCTGAACGAAAGGAGTACTTCAAGCGCATGGTGATGTTCAACAAAGATCTCTGGAAGCATGAGTACGATTACTGGAAGGATATGGGCGAGCTGTAACTCTTTTTTAAACAGGGTGCAGAAGACCTGCTTTTACCTGAAAATGGTACCCAAAAGGACACCGGGAAAAAAAGATACGTGAGTGTTATTGTGCAGTTCGTTTCTTTATCATTTCAAGCGCTTCGAATGCTTCCCGTCTTACGGCAATATTTTCATCCGTGAGAAGGCCGGTCAGGTGATCCACTGCTTTGTGGTCGCCGATCTCACCGAGCAGGAGCGCTGCACGCTTCCGCACATCACTCTGGTCATCCTTTAATACCATAATCAGGGGCGTGGTCGCAGGCTGCCCGAGCATCCAGAGGGCTTCCATTGCGCCGGTCCTCATTCTGGTATCTCCCTCGCGGAAAGCCTGCATGAGCGGGGCAATGGCAGGAACTCCAAGGGCAGCGAGTGCTTTAACGACTTCGATGCGGACCGACCTGTCAGGATCATCGAGTGCTTTCATGATGGGGGGGATTGCCCTGGTGTTCCCGATCTCCCCGAGCACTGCAACGGAACTCCTGCGGATACCCGGGTTCTGATCACCGAGCGATTTTATCAAAGAATCCATAGCGGGCTCGCCCATGGTTACGAGAGCGAGCGTTGCCCTCCGGCAGATATCCTCGTTGGGATCGATAAGTGCACGGATAAGCGGCTCTATGGATGACTCCCCGATGGAACAGAGTGTGGCCATCGCAGCCATCCGGACGTGCTCTTTTGCATCATTCAGGGTCTCGATGAGTGGCCCGACAGCCCGGGTATCCCCGGTATGGCCGAGTGCAACTGCCCCCTCATGCCGGACCATGGCATCAGGATCTTTGAGTGATTCAATGAGCTGGGGGACAGCCCGCGTCTCACCCATGATCCCGAGTGCCTGAACGGCACCTCTCCGGATAAACGGGTGGTTGTGTTTCACACCCTGAATAAGGGGTCCGACCGATGGCTCACCAATCAACTGGAGCGCCCGGATAATCTCCTGCCGGATATCATCCCCCGGCTCGTCCAGTGCCTCAATCAATGGTCCGACAGCCGGCTCACCAATCTTGCCGAGGGTATCTGCAGATCCCCTCCTGATGATCCAGTACTCATCCTTAAGTCCACGAATTAGCGGTTCGATGAAAGGCTCGCCGAGATCGCCAACTGATCGCACTGCACTCCAGCGTGTGTCAAGATCCCCCTCGATGAGAGCAGCGAGGAAGCGATCATAGCGCTCCTTTTGTACACGGACGCGTGATTCGGCCTCATCGCCCTTCCCAGACTTAAATAGGTTGAGGAATTTTTTTATAATGCCCATATGAGTTCTCCGAACGAATATTTGTATAAAACCTTCAAATAGGTATCGGATACCAGTGCCGGGTTTTAATCAGTCTTTGGAGGATTAAATCGGATTTTTTACCGATCTGTGCATTTAATAAAGAAATTTCGGAATACGGAAATTTTAGGGAATGTGAAACGGATGAAAACGCTGCAGCGACTAATACAGAGGGTATCGACCGGTTTTTATAAAAAAGGCAGGGAGATAATAGAGGTCCCTGGTAAGTATGTTATTAGTCTGATGCGAAACCGACCGTGAATTGTGTGGTACTGGAAGTTGTTTTTGGGATGTCATACACATACATTGTATAGGCTCCGGTAGGCATGGTAGTATCAAGGAGATACTTAAAACTCCAGGTTTTATCAGCCATTACCGACAGCGTACCCAGTTCAACACCGCTGGAATATCGGTCAGGCCCATACAATACCAGTAAAACATTCTGAGAGCCTGTTGTGCAACGGCCTGAAAACATGACAGAATCTCCTTTGGCCACTGAAAAACTATTGGAGGTAATTGAAACTGCTCCTCCGCCAGTGACGGAGAATTCTACCCTGCCAGATGTAGTTTTCCAGCCATCTTCCGCAAGAACCGTATATGAACCCGCCTGGACGGACTGCCCCGGATTCCAGGTGTAACTCCATGAACCGGCTTCATTGACATTTTGTTGAACCATGGATACCCCGTTCAAATATTTTCCCGGCCCGAATATTGTCAATAAAACTTTGTCACAGCCAACGCATGTACCGGAAAATCCTATGGAGTTTCCTACAACCATGGTACTTCTGCCTGACTGGATCGTAATTTTGGGAGTTGTCGTTGTTGCCGGAGTTATATCATGGGGAAGCTGGGTACCTGAAACCGGTGACAATGCTGCAAAAAAATTAGAAGTACCTGAAGGCACCGCAATGCCTGCTGACCAGCTCTGGTATCCAGGGTACCGGAATTCAAGCGTGTGGTTTCCCTGTTCCACATTGGCAATGGTGCCGGGTGTACTTCCCTGATATTGATTGTCGAGGTATACCTGGGCGCCGGAAGGTGATGAGGTAAGTTGAAGGGTTCCTTTCCCGGAATCCTGACCAGATATACACCCGGATATGAACACACAAAGTATTAAGATAAAAATAACCGTTTTTAAGATCACGTTTTTTTCCATATCTCTCACGATAACCGTTATTGTGCGGCATTATATAGGTTTGCAAAATACAGGTTTTAAAAAAACCGCGGGGATGCGGGGATCAGCGTGTCCCGGCAAGGTGGAGGATCTCCTGCGCAAGCGCGATACTTTTTTCCTCACTTGTCATGAGTGTATCAAACCTGACCGAGCCACTAATGTCCACCGGATCGCGGATATCCTGTACAAAAATATCGGGAATCCCTTCATAGCATTGTAACGTCCCAGCCGAACCCGGTTCAAATCCTGCAGCCTGCATAAGAGCCGCAGCAGGACCGCTGACCGGTGCATTGCCGATGAACGGGCTTACTGCGATCACTAATTTGTCCCGGATGGCAGATTTTATTCCCTCGCATGCAAGAATCGGAGAAATACTGGTGATCGGATTGGACGGCCCTATTACAACAGTATCACTTGCTTCGATCACAGCCAGAACCTCCTCGGTGGCTAAAGGAGGTTCATTGAAACTTCTCACCACCTGCTCTATTTCGATCTTTCCTTTTGCCCGGACCCAGTACTCCTGGAAGTGGATCAGGCCAAGATCGGTTTTTACCTGGGTTGTCACTTCGGTATCGGTCATCGGGAGAACTGTTTCACGAACGCCAAAGCGGTCGCAGAGAATTTTTGTGATGTTGGTCAGGCGCATCCCGTCCCGCATCATATTCCCGCGGGCGATATGAACGGCCCGGTCCTGGTCGCCGATTGTGATGAACTCGTCAATACCAAGCCGGGTAATCTCGTCATGGGTGGTGAAAGAATCGTTCCTGATCCCCCACCATGTGTCGGTATTGAGGATCCCGGCAAACAAGTACATAACCGTGTCAAGATCCGGCGAGAGGTGATTTCCCGAGATCCAGATATCCTCGGCCGTGTTCACGATGACAGAGATTTCATGACGGTCCATCACTTTCTGCATACCCCGCAGGAGCTTCGGGGTTCCTGTCCCACCTGAAAGGAACGTGATCATTACTCAATACTTTTATGCAATGTATATGAAGATTCTTTTAGTGAATCCGTGAAGATCATAAAAGACCCGGTCCATGGCTATGTTGAGGTGGAGGATTTTGCGCTTGCCCTGCTCGATTCCCCGGCGCTCCAGCGCCTCCGCTACATCAGGCAACTCGGTTTTTCGTATCTTGTATATCCCGGCGCCAATCATACGCGGTTTGAACACTCGCTTGGGACCATGTTTCTTGCGGACGTAGCTTCACGCCGGTTCGGGCTCCCTGATGATGAGCGCACGCTGGTAGTTGCTGCAGCCCTCCTCCATGATATCGGGCACGGACCCTTCTCCCACGCGAGTGAACCACTCATGGAGGAATTCCTGCATTGTACCCATGATGATATCGATGAGGTTGTTGAGGAAAAGGCAGGCGATCTGCTCCGTGCATCAGCGATTGATCCGGCCGAACTCTGCGCTGTTGTGAAAGGGAAACATTCCCTGTCAGGAATAATTCATGGGGATCTTGATGTGGACAGGATGGATTACCTTCTCCGGGATGCCTATTACACCGGTGCTCCCTACGGCTCAGTTGATGCACAACGCCTCATCCGGCACCTGGTCCGGACCGATGCGGGTACCGTGCTCGATGAGAATGGGGTGAACGCGGCAGAATCGCTCCTGATCGCCCGCACGCTGATGCGGCCAACGGTATACTTCCATCATGTGAGCAGGATTGGAGAGCGCATGTTCCAGCTCGCCGTACTGGAACATCTTGACGGGGCAAAAAAAGAGGGGTGTCAGCACCTCATGAGGATGGATGATGCAGCCTGTATGCATGCGTTGCGCACCTCAGAAAAACCTGTTGCCCGGGAACTCTCCCTCCGGCTGTATGAGCGCCGGCTCTATAAGCGGGCAATCTACGCGGGCAGCGACCAGGTGAGCACACCGCTGTTTGAGCAGGGTGCACCGATTGAAAAATGCCGGGAATTCGCTAAAAAGATCGCGTCGGAGGCCGGTCTCCTGCCGCACGAGGTCCTGGTGGATATACCCTCGATCCCGAGCGAGATGTCACTTGGAGTGCGGGTGAAAAACCGGCATACAGTTGTTGGTTTTAAAGAGATCTCCCCGCGCATCCAGATTCTCAATGCAACGCGGCGCGAACAGTGGCGCCTCGGTGTGTATACCCTCCCCCAACACAGGGAACTGGTTGCCGAAGCGGGTTTGGAGGTTCTGCACATTAAAAAACCGACACTGCAGGATACGCTGTTCTGATCCGGATAAGATTGCACACGGGGTGATTGAACTCGTGAAAATTTTTTAAGGGTTAACTACCAGTTAACACCTGATTCTAATCTTACAGGGGGCTTTTTCTTCGGCTTGCCCCCACCACTTTGGCGCTGCGATGAACGCCGCCGCCCCCGACGGGGCGCCCCCGCGGCGGTTTGACTAATAATGCTGCAACCTCCTTGCCCCGCCGTGCCTCGGAGAGGCCCTGAGGCGGTGGACACTCGTAACTAATCGATTTTAATGGTTCCGTGGTGAATTCAATTGGTTCATCTTCGTTTCTATGATAATGTAAAAAATCCGGATAGTGCTGTTTTTTTAAGCGTTCATTTGAGGCTAGTAGGAATACCGTGCCGGGTTCCTGCGGTAAATAAATAAACAATAATATATTCTTCTCCCCAAACACTCACCATAATAACCGTGGCAAAGAGGAACCCATAAATTCTGAGGTGAATGTGATGATAGAAGACTGGATTGTAGTAACATGCGGTGTGGTGGCAATTGTTGTTGTCATGGCCGTCACGTTGTTGAAACTTCGCAGTGCTGAGCGCAGGATGCATGAAAGCTCCCACAAACTCAAGGTCTATAATGATCTGCTGAATGCAATTACCGAGCTGAACCTTGCCAGCGGTGATCCTTACAAGATGGATATCGCAAAAAAGAACCTTGCCATGACGCTCAACCGTTTAAATCTCCTGGGAAGTTCCGGGGTGCTTAAAAGCACCAGTGACCTGTTGGACTTTTTGAACGAACACAAGGACAGGGATTACGACACACTCCGGTTGCACAATATTCTCAATACTCTCGTAATCGAAGCGCGGCGGGATCTTAACCCGTCGCATGCCCGCAGCGTTGAGGAAGCACACGTGCGGTACCGCTTCTTTGCGCCACCTAAAACAAAATGAATTTTTTCCAGAGTTATTGCTGCATAAACTCTTTTTATCCCGACTCCGACATTGGTATCACAAAGAGAGCGCGAGGTTGAGATGGTAAAAGAGTTTGTAATCGGCGTGACTGGTGCAAGCGGCGCCTGCTATGCCCGGCGCCTGCTTGAGGTGCTCTGCAGGGATGCAAAAGTGCATATCATTGTTTCTGAGGTTGCCCGGCAGATCGCTGCCCATGAAGGTGTCTCTTTTGACGGGTTCAAAGCGAGCTATCATCATATTGACCAGATGGCAGCCTCCATCGCGAGCGGATCCCACCGCTTTGACGGGATGGTAGTAATTCCCTGCAGCGCAAAGACGCTTGCGGCAATTGCGACCGGGTATGCAGACAACCTGATCACCCGGACTGCTGACGTCTGTTTAAAGGAGCACCGGAAATGCATTCTTGTCCCCCGGGAAACTCCGCTTTCAAAGATCCACTTAAAGAACATGCTCGCCGCAGAGGATGCCGGGGCTGTGATTATGCCGGCCTGCCCCGGGTTTTACCATCACCCAAAAACGATAGACGACTTAATAGACATGGTCGTCGCCCGCGTGCTTGACCACCTTGAAGTGGAACACACACTCATAAAACGCTGGAGCGGTTACGATGCGTGAATTCATAGACAAAATGCGGGAGCACGGGCTCGTTGTTGACGTTGATGAACCGGTTTCGGCTGACATGCAGGCGCCAAAGATGGCGGCTTCTACCGACAAACTCGTGTTTTTCCATAAGATTGGGGGGGCCCGTGCGGTGATGAATCTCACCGCGAGCCGGCGTGCTCTCTCGCTTGCTCTCGGTATCGAAGAGAACAGGATGGTAAAAACACTCGCCGATGCGAAATTTGACGGGAAAGTAAAAACTGCAGGTTCACTCACGATGAAAAAACCTGATCTGTCCACAATTCCCGTCATGCATCATTTCCCCAAGGATGCCGGGAAGTACCTTACCTCGGGGATTGTCTTTTCCCGGTTTGAAGGAGTGGAGAATGCATCGATCCACCGGATGCAGGTGCTGGACAGCCACCGGGTGGCCGCCCGGCTTGTTGAGGGACGGCACACGCACGTGATGCTGGGAAAAGCGCTGGCAAAGGGTGAGAAACTCCCCATTGCAGTAACGATCGGGACACACCCGGCCGTGACTTTTGCCAGCTGCACCCGCGTTCCTCCCGGTTTGGAGCTGAACTATGCGGCGGAACTCCTTGGCGGTGAAATTACCGTACGGCAATGCAGTAATGGTGTGCTTGTCCCGGACGCCGAGATAGTCCTGGAAGGATTTATCGGCGGGGAAGTAACCGAGGAGGGGCCCTTTGTAGATATCACCGGAACCTATGATCCCGTGCGACGGCAACCGGTGATTGAATTTACCGGAATGTACCTCAAACCGGATTTCATCTATCACGGTATCCTGCCCGGCGGCGATGAACACAAGATGCTGATGGGCGCTCCCTATGAGCCAAAGATTTACCGTGCGGTTGCCGGTGTAACTGAAGTGAAGAACGTAGTGCTGACCAAAGGAGGGTGCGGCTACCTCCACGCGGTAATCCAGATTAAAAAGAGTACGCAGGGGGATGCAAAGAACGCGATTATGGCAGCATTTGCCGCTCACACCTCACTCAAGCACGTTGTTATTGTAGACGAGGATATCGATCCCTGTGATCCCAATGACGTGGAGTATGCGATTGCGACCCGGGTGAGCGGTGACCGTGATATCATGGTGATCACCGGCGTCCGGGGCTCGTCGCTCGATCCCTGCCAGCTCGAGGACGGAACCAATGTCAAAGTCGGGGTCGATGCAACGATGGTGCTCGGGCGCGAGGATGACTTTTCACGTGCGAACTGGTGACCCCGATGCATCTTGATCCCGACGACGAGAAGATCCTTGCCGGTGAGCAGGGTGAGACCCGGCAGAAGATGCTGGAACTTCTCGTCGCTCTTGGCAAGGTTTTTGGTGCAGAACAGCTTGTCAGGATCCGTAGTGCACAGGTGAGCGGGGCTTCGTACAAGACGATCGGTGAATACGGGCTTGCATGGCTGTCGGGTCTTGATGCCCGGGCCGTGGTTCCGGCGGTGTTAAACCCGATTGGCATGCCGCGCGAACGCTGGCAGGAGATGGGGGTTGACCCTGCATTTGCTGAACGACAGCAGGCTGTGATCGCAGCATACGAGCGGCTCGGTGTGACCCTTGATTGCACCTGCACTCCCTATTACCTGCGCAAAACTTCGTTTGGTGATCATCTTGCATGGTCGGAATCGTCCGCTGTCAGTTACGCCAACTCGGTCATCGGGGCACGGACAAACCGCGAGGGGGGACCCGGTGCGCTTGCCGCTGCACTGGTTGGAAAAACTCCCTGTTATGGGCTGCACCTTGAAGAGAACCGCAGGCCTCAGCTGGTCATTGAAGTACAACCCGGTGAAAAGAACTGGAGTATTGCCCGTTACGGCGCGCTTGGCTATCTTGCCGGGAAACTGGTGGGCAATAAAATCCCCTTCTTCCGGGGCATCGCTCCCAATCCCGACCAGCTGAAAGCACTCGGCGCAGCAATGGCGGCAACCGGGGCAGTGGCGCTCTATCATGTCGAAGATGTAACCCCGGAGGCAAAGATGAAGCAGTTCAATCTGTCATCTCTTGAGGTTATCACGACAGAACCAGCAGAGATCGATGTACTCTTTACAGAAATCCCGGTTGATGCAGTTGCTGTCGGCTGTCCCCACTGCTCGCCCGCTGAACTTGTCCATATCGCGCGGCTTCTCGAAGGAAAAATTGTCACAAAACCCTTCTACGTCTTTGCCGCACAGGGAGTCATCGCTAACAACCAGAAGACCGTTGATACCATTGAGAAAAGCGGGGCCCGGGTCTTTGCCGACACCTGCATGGTGGTCTCACCGGTGATGGAACGATACCCGGCCATCATGGTGAACAGTGGCAAGGCGCTTGCCTATGTGCCGGATATGTGCGGTGCGGTGGCGCGAATCGGGACAATTGAAGATTGTGTGACCGTAGCGACATCGTAATCGCCGGCATCTTGTTCCCGGCACTTTTCGTACAATATCGTTTTTGGTAAGGCAAGATCCGAATAAAAAAAATGGATTGGTGATCACTTGAGAGAGAGCAGAATTTTTTTAATCTCCGCGACTGCAGCCGGCTCCGGGTTCTTTCCCGGGCCAACCTTCTCACCGTATGAAAGGATTTTCTGGACCGAATTTTTTTTCATACTGCCAAAGGGCAGATCATCCCAGATCTTCTGGTCAATTACATTCCAGGTGCATTGCAACAGGTGCCCGAGGAGATCGATCTCTTCCCGGGTAAATGAGCTCCAGTCGGTGCCAACGCCATGTTTTATTTTTTTTATTGTCTCCTCCACTCTCTTTTCACGGTGCACATGGTACAGCCGTCTTCCTACTTCTTTCTGCGACACATCAGGCATTTTTTAAACCCCCCGTCTCCCGCACACGAATGCGTGATCAGTTTTCTCATTACCCTCTCACGTGATAACCTTTCTGGCACCCCCTTTGGACAGGACTGTCGATAGCAAAAGAACGGGGAACCCCGGAATGAAGATAATAATGAGCAGGGATGTTGGGATAATGTTCCTGTTGTTCGATTGGTGTGTACTATGCCACAGGTGAAACACTATAAAAAATCATCAGCGTGCTGAAATGATCCTGACTGATTTTTAGAAAGCCACAGAACTGTAGTCTGGATCTCATCTGTGCTTTGAAGGCACAGCTACGGTTTTTTGGGAGTGTCATCTCACTCCTTAAAAATAAAAATCGTTTCCCATTAAAAATTTTTTATGAATAGTAAAAAAGGAGCAAAAAAAATATTGCTGTACTGAGAAGGGGATCCCGTTTCCCCCCACTCATCAGATGGATCCCCTGAGGATCCCGCAGATCTTATTGACCCCCTCCTCCTCCCGCAATTTCTTACTGTTTACATTGTTTCCGATACTGATGATCTCCTCCAGATCTTTTCTGGTCAGGCGGGTAAAGGAACTCTGTTCCCAGATTTGTCTCCCCACGGAAACCCACGCCTCTCCAAGGATGTAGTTCAGCGTTTTTATGTCCTGTGGTGAAAATGCAGATAAACAGGATCCCGGGTTGTGGCGGATCTTCTCTATTGCCGTCTCGACAGCTCTCTCCTTGTGCAGCTGAAAAATTCTTCTCCCCCGCTCGTCATTTGTTACATCTGGCATATCCATCCTCAACTTAATTTTGTGATTCTGATTAAATAGTCTTTCTTCGTTAAAATACCAGAATAAACTCCCGCTTTCGCTGTATTTCAGGGTTTGCGCTGGCAAGGCAGGACAATACTGGCAAGAGAGCATATTGCCGCAACCAGAAGAGGCGTTCGGGACGGCTAGTCATCCGTATGGAAACCCGGTAAAGGAAGGTGATAGTGTACGGAATTGTTCCCCCGGATAAAAAAAAGACCGTGCGCGTTCTCAATTCCGCGGTTTGCCCGGAGTCCGGATGACCCTCAGGGGTCGGTTAGTGTGGATGGCAACACCAGGCATGGTACTCCCGACGAGAAACCCCGTCAGTAAACCTTTCCCGTACGAGCTCATAAGAATCAGTGAGATGTCATCTGCATTTGCAAGGCTGATAATCTCGTCCGGCTGTCGACCCGGACGGATATGCATCTTTACTGAGAGCCCGGCACGAGTAAGATCGGTTTTTATTTCCTCAAGTTTCTTTGTTGCTTTAAAAAACATTTGACTCGATATCTTCATGAGTTTCCCCCTTCGTCACGACATGAAGTATATGTACCTCGGCCGATCCTTCAATATCCTTTATTGATGACAG
>Ga0315284_10005105_pt1 | contig 18653 bp, 19 predicted proteins | sample YL17G09_16_MG_FD_203696 | JGI IMG/M metagenome (GOLD analysis project Ga0315284, IMG submission 203696) | Sediment microbial communities from Yellowstone Lake, YNP, Wyoming, USA - YL17G09_16 | ecosystem: Environmental > Aquatic > Freshwater > Lake > Sediment | place: USA: Wyoming | collected... | reverse complement strand
CAAAAATGTTTCAACCACATCAATATAACCAAATTTAGATGCATAGCGGATCAAAAAATTATCATCATGCACATATCCAGCACGATATGGGAGACGACGATATTCATCTTGTCCGGGTGTAATTAACGGTGTGCTGGCCATAATCAGGTCTAGTAATTCAATATTTTCTGCATCAATTGCATCACGAATAGCATTGGATAAGTTGTTCATCTGATAACGTTTCATACATGTAGAGGACAATATCTTTTTATATGATTATTTTGGAGAGTTGTATGTGGTGTATATAATATTTAAATATCTATTATAATCATACGCGACATGATACAAATAAAACTCATTAGACACTCGGAACGATTGGATTTTACACATCCATTTTATTGGTTATTTTGTGTTGGACAATATTGGGCAGATTCACCATTAACAATTAATGGATATACGAGAGCACGAGAAAAGGGCGCAAAATTAATATCAGATGGATTTCGTCCAACACACATCTATTCTAGTCCATATGCAAGAACGATCGCTACATCCAGTGAAATACAATCATCATTTTCAAATTCAGAAATAGTAATCGAACCATTGCTTTCAGAGTTCCAGCCGAGATTTTCAGACCATACAAATATCTATCCAAATGGGATACCTACCATATGCAGCGATGATGAGATGACATTTAGTTTTCCAGAATCCCGTGTTAATTTCATTAAACGTGTCAAATTTATTGTTTATAAATTATTAAACAAACAGGATTCTGATTTTATTATGGTGAGTCATGGCGAAGTGATAAAAATGTTCATCAATTATTTGCAAGATAAATATCCAGATATAATTTTAGAACCAGGAAATACACCATATCTAACTACCTTAGCATTTACATTTGATAAAGATAAACAAGAAATTATCGAACATTCAATACGATTAGAATAACATAAAATATTAGCTCAATATAGAATATCATGTCCCATAAAATATCACGAAATGATCAATATGGTGATTTCATCCAAAATGCGAATACGATGCATACCAAGCCGTTTCCGGATTCATCAGGAACAGGTATTGGATCATTGGATGAATTCTCTGATACAATGGCGCCATTGCAATCTGCTTTTACCTGTAGTACCACCATGATGGATTTTCAAAAAAAAATGCATCATCGGATTTCACCAAAAGATACATTAGAAGCAGCTCATGAAGGTGCCACTCAGATTAAAGCTGATTTACTTGCACATAATGATTTGACAGATACATATAGTCCAGTTGATGCCGTAGCAAATGACGTAAATAACAAATTATCTAATTTATTAGGAAATAAACAGGCGTCGGCTCCCCCTAAAATAAATGATTCTCGGATCGATAACATTATTGATTCTGTGGTAAACCACCCTGAATATCAGAAACATACTATGCCACAATACGATGTAATACCTAATAATATGAGTATATTAAGAATCATCATCTGGATTATTTTATTTGCACTCATCATCTATGGTACATATTATATTTTATCAGACACTAGATATGATACAGTTGATATCACTGTACCAGAAACTGAAATTTGGAATTAATTAAATGATTAATCAATCATTTAATTAATTTTATTCAATAAGTCATCGCGAAAGATGATTTTTTTGGTAAATCAAAATAACGACGATCTCTTTCAGAATTATCCCAGGATCTAGGTGGTGGTAAATCATGATCTAGTATAGGTGGGTATTCATCATGCATGAAACATGAAAACGACTCCACTGGTTCTAGAATAGTTTTCAATTGATTCCCAAAATCGGCATGCGCATTGGTTTTTTCCAAATATAACTGGTCCAATTTATTAGAATCATGTTTGTCATATCCGGCATGACGATAGTATGGTTGTAACATCTCTACCTTCTTCTGCGTTTTTGAAAATTCAGCCAATGAATTATCATATTGTTTTGCAGTCATCTTCATTAAGACATATTTGGCATACACACCTGACATCTGATCGTTTAACATCTTTAGAAAATTCATGATACGATCTTCCAACATGACATTATTGTATTTCGGATTACAATTGTGTTTGTTTGGACCATAGATGTTGTCTATTCCAGATCCATGAGATGTATACTTTCCAATGATAATATACGAAGTCAACACATTCAAGATTTTAAAAGTGAGAATTTCTTTTAAACCCATAAAGTTGCATTTCCCATACTTTTCTTCTAATTTAAAAATGATGTCCACGATAGTTTTTGCCAAAAGCGACCAATCATTTTCTACCAAAAGAAATTTTTTCTGAAAAGATCTGATTAAAATTACGTCATCCTTGTGAAACTTGGATTCAGAAAAATCGTTTTTTCCTAAATTCTCAATTTGAGTAACCATGGCTTGTATCACAGATGCGAGGTCGTTGAGTTGGCGGGGTTTTCTGTCGTCTCCAAACCCTATTCTCATTTGTGGCAATTGAGCAACGCTTGAAAAGGTAGTAGTCATCGTAGTTAGTCTAGATAATATCCTGTAATTTATACTAGGTACTCCTAGATAATTATTTTTCAATTTTTTTTATAAAACATAAAACATAATGTCTATATAATAATCTAATGACAGACTGGGTAAAAAGTATATATAATGGCCCTATTAATTATGGAATCAAACAAATCAATTATATGATAACTAATATTATTACCATTATATTCAATTCATATAGTGATAAACTATTCAAGATTAATGATAAGATTATCGAGAAAAATGAATATGATAATGATCAAAATATATTTTATCTCTATCCAATTAAAATAGAAGAATGTATCCGTGATATGGGTCTTAATACTATCAAAATTAAATCTGGAATTATTGATGGAATTGTGATTCGTGTCCCGGCACTTGGGACATCATTTGTGAAAACTAATAGTTCATCACATACTGTATGTTCTGTAGATCGCATCCAAGTTATCCTCGATCTGGTGCAAATATCAGAACAGTTATCCATGTCAATGACCTTGATAAACGATTTTGAAAATACTAAATCAGATGATATGTTTGGTATGTTTCAAGAAATAAAATCATTATTACTACAATATTTTAATTCGATTTGCATAACAGTTAATATTGTTACTATTGTTATTCCTAATTATATATCCATCACATTACATAATATTACATTCCAAGAAAATATGATTACTATTTCGAATATTATTGTCACCAAACAGGATGATATGAATTGTCGGCTCATTTCGATAGATGGATTATCATTTCGAATCTCACAATATGATCTCGTAATAGATGCTATTGATGTTACACTATCATATGATAGCTATTTTCCTGAAATTTATTTAGAGACAAAATCTGATCCAACTTTTTTTCTGAAATGCCATATTAAAAAAATAGTAGTCAATCATGATTTGATTATTAATGATATTAATTTAGAAATGATTAATCATACCATCATACTTTACCACATGACTAATTTTTTTTTAATGGATATTGTGGTATCGATAATATGTAATGCAAATCATGTGCTAGTTTATGATAAGTCTACTAATATATGTACTTTTTTTGCAAAAATTTTGATAGAATGCAATGAATTAGACATATTATTTACACGGATAAAGTCGATGAAATGTATATTAGATAATCATCTAGCCAAGATCATCATGGTAAATGAATTCGATGAAACTACACCCAATAATCCAATTCAAATACAAAATCTTGATTTGGTATACAAATATTATGATATTCAAATAGTTATTCCAGTAATATATATTGCAGATTCTATAGAACTTGAAGATATCATTATCAAATACAATACCATTACAATGACTTGTAAAAAAATTATACATTCAACAGATCTTATATTATCCGATTTTATGGCGAAAAATAATGATTTTACCATCAATGTTATATCCATCAAATATACGACCACTGGTAACGTAACAGATATCGTCTTTCAGAATGGCAAATTAATAGGCATCATTCCATTAATAACATCAATCACGGAGATTATCAAAAAAATAAATCGTCCAAATACAGCTAATACTGAAGGTGTTACCACGGGACGAAATTCATCCCAGGCTAATACTGAAGGTGTTACCACGGGACGAAATTCATCCCAGGCTAATACTGAAGGTGTTACCACGGGACGAAATTCATCCCAGGCTAATACTGAAGGTGTTACCACGGGACGAAATTCATCCCAAGCTAATACTGAAGGTGTTACCACGGGACGAAATTCATCCCAGGCTAATACCGAAAGTATGACGAATATATATATTATTGATTCCCAGATCCAGTATTATCATCTAGTAATGTCGCATGAATTTAATTTTAATATTCATAAATCCATGATTTCCATATCAGAAATGCAACTATCAAATACCATACTAGATGTGGTATTGGATAATATACTGATAGCGACTATTTCGGCAAGTCAGATCAGTGCATGTCATAACACAATCGAATTAATCAAAATATATCTAGATCCTATGATGTGTGATAAATTAATGAAACTATGTGATATGATGATAGATAGTGATGACGAAGATCCTGATGAATCACCGGTATGCAGAACCCAAATGACGCAATCTATGACAGTATATAATATAGCGGAATTATTGGAGGACGAATCATTCTCCAACCGAATAGATCTAGAACAAAATGTGAAATTATTATTACAATCAGTAGATAATTTTCGAATGTTAATTATGGATGATTATCATATTCCGGTAACTGATTTTGGTGAATTACAATGGTCATTTGATATCAAAACCACGCATGTACATTTATTTGACAAGTTATCTAAACATGATAATGAGTTTCTCATTTTAATTCTGAAAAATGTTATATTAAAAAATAATTTACAAAAGCACACACATGAGATTAGATATAATTTGACCATTACATCATGTATTATTCTTGATACCCATTGTGAAAATCCAAAACAAAAGTATTTCTTAAAGAAAACATATGGAGTGGATAATTTTATGGATATGATAATCGTACATCGATCTGGTCACAACTATCAGGTCACGATTGATTTGCACCCAATAACATTCCATATTAATGAAGAGACGATGATACATATATTAAGTTTTTTTAGCACAAACAAAAAAATCGATAAGGTCGAAAAACAAACTCAATATATTACCTTCCAAAATAATCAGATTTATCTTACAATCAACTATTATCCGATTATTTTAGGGCATTCTGGTCAAGAAATGTTATCTCTGCAAAATTTTGAGGTTAATCTATCCAGTTCCAAACTGAATAACATTAATGGATTACCTCAATTATGTGACATATTGGCCAAAAAATGGATCGACGAAATAAATCCATACAATGTATTGCAATTTGTGCCAAATATCAAACTAGTTGAGCCAATTGCTACTCCAATATCTCATTTAGCGATGCTAACACAAAAATATTTCATGAATCCACATAATAGAAAAAACCTGAGAGAACTCATAAAAAAATTGTCCAAAGGCACGACGTTTGCCTCTAATATGATGAAACATGGAGTTAACCAAATATTTGATTTATTTATGTAAACTCATAATATAGTATTATGGAATATAAAAATGTTACAATCGGATTACAGATTTATGGTGTGTTTGTTCGGATGATGTATCTAGTTAGCGAAGTAAACAATGTATTAGAATCCCTCGGGGTTAGTTCGCGTAGACTAACTCCGAGGATTAGCCCACAATGGGTACCCAATGGACGAAAAATAACATATACCATCGAAAATACCGAATATATAATTTATTCAGATATACCTATCATTGTTCATAATCAAACTAGTATTAAGATTATGGACGAGCCATTATATAACAAAATATTGGCAAATATCATTTCACAAATTAGGAAGAATGGACTGACATTATACAAAGATAATGGGATTCTAATAGAATATATTGATGACACACCATTGATTAATTATGATAAACGTATTAATATCTTAATTGCTGACCAGACACCACGACAAGATAGTGTTCGAATGTTACTAGATATGTCGGATCAAGTAGTTGATCCGATAGTGAAAACAAAACTTATTTTCCAGATGAATGATTTAGTTGACCAAATTAATGTGGACATGAAATTTACATACGAAGACAAATATCATAGAATCTTGTTTTATCATGATGAAATTGGATTCATTTATTATTATATTATCACCGGTCACATGATAGCCAATCTGATGCCAATATTTACGTTGTATTTACAAAATGAGTATCTCAAAAATTATCCGAATACACATTCAGAAATAGATATCTATTTAATGGCCATGCAATTGGATATTAATTATTTATCTGTAATGTATGGCCTATGATACGATTTCATTTAGGATAAATGATAATAATTTACGATTATTATGATTGATAATATCTGTATGTTCTTTGGTGAAATTCAAGATATCTGTTTGGTTCAAAAAAATATGGACTTTTTCTGGAGGGATATCTGGATGGCACTGAATTCCATATATATTATTGTATTTAATTAAGTATGGCATCGAATCAAAATATGATAGCACGGTAATTTTATCATTCGGAACAACGTAATCGGAATGGCATCTTAAAATACATTCATAATCTAATATTTTAGTATCGTAATCAAGATTTAATTTACCAGAAGTTCTAATTTCACATCCTAAAACACGCCCAATCATATGACATCCAAGACAGATTCCAATGACAGGTTTTTGTATCATAATACATTGTTCAATTAATTGCATCACATTTCGTAATTCATCTGATATGTGACGATTATTACAAACACTTTGATGTCCGCCTAAGATAATGATGACAGAATATTTTCCCAAATCTAGCGTCATAACGTCTTTTTCGTACGAGTTTACGATTTCTATATTATCGTCTAGATACTCACCGATGAATGTCTGGATATAACCATTTTTTATTACTAATATCATATATGTTCCTTGAATAAAGAATATATATAATTTGCTGGTATGGGTGTAATTTATCTGTTATTTTAATTCAATGTTCCATGAAGTTTGAGGAATATGTCTAATCGTTCTTTCAGAATATTATTGTTATTTTCCAATGTTTCTAGATTAGATTTAATATCAAGAGTTCTCCATGAATTAAAAAATTTCGTGTTATGATAGGCAACTTTTTTGTTAATAGCAATTAGATCTGAATGGATATCTTTAATTATGATTGATAAATACAGGAGACTTAATTGGATAGGGTCTGTTATTTTGGACGATGTATCGTTAATTGTTGTAAAAATGAGCGATTTATTATTGATTCTTTCTTTAATATCTGTTGTATTAGATATTGTATATTTCTTCACAATCAGACTAATTAATTTGATATGATATTCAATGTCAAGACGTTTGATGTGGTTGATGGCATCTGGATTTTGATATTTATAAATAGATTTGATGACATTGCACATGCCACATGTCATTGTGCTTATACTGGTAATTACGCCGGAATATAATCCCTGAGTTAATAATGTATATGGTATCATTGCCATAGGTGCTTTAATAAGTTATTAGATAATAATTTATTAAGTGACATCCATTATACGATTAAATGAATTATTGAGATGAATTTTGTTCATATATTTTCGGGTAGCCGGAACATATCAAGATCCATCAAATATGCTCGAATTAATGACAATTCGTCGTTTCTAATATTATCCATGATGTATGGATAATATTATTGTAATAATAATCAATATATTTATTTATTCAACTTTCTTGGCACACTGTTTGGTAGTATCATCACGGAAACACAAAGTATCTGCCCATAAGATTTTGTAGCCAAAATATCCACCCATTGCGAGCATTACGATAATTAAAATAATGGCAATCCAAAACCATAAACTGGATGGTTCTGGACATACTTCAGACGCTTTCTTAAAAGATGACATTATTATATATTTTTAGATAATATTTTTTAGAACGAAATTAATTACTATGTTTTATGATATATATTCCAGAAAATACTACAGCTATTCCAATGGCTATCGGATCTAGATGTGTATATGGTTTGTTGGTAATATATGCTTCCTTCGGATCTGCCGGATTAATATAGATATCTACAACCTTTCCTTTAGGTAATGTATCCTTTTCATCTTGGGGAATAGTTGGGTTATCATACCATGGTTCAAAATAGGAATATTGATAACTAGTATGTGTCACATCATCAATAACATATGTAAATGCAACTCTTGTTCGGTATAAGAGAACACTCGAATAATTGGAGAAAATAAATCCTCCATAACCATCCATTTCAGATTTCTGTTCTACATAGGTATTGATAACTTTTCCAGCACCAGGATATTTATTCCATTTTTTGATTTGTTGGGTTTTATAAAAAGTTGCCAATTCAGTAATAATCAAAATTGCTCCAGTGATGATCAGAATCACTCCCGTCAAATGCCCAGCAGATGATAACACTTGTACAAAACTATCTTTGACGTTTTCAAAACTTTTACTCAGTTTTTTTACTTCATCCATTTATATATAAATGAATCGATTATTTATTTTCCCATTATGATATATAATACAATGTCTCATAATAAACCTAATTTTATAAAGGCACCTGCATCAAAACGAATTATCAATGCCGCTACTCGATCTAACAATTTTGTGAGTGGAAATACAAGTATCAAGAATGCTCGCCAATCATCATCTCATCATAAATGCGGTCATCATACATCATCCTATAATTATGCTAATAATATGGCCATTCATAATCAAATCGTGAATGATATTGCCAGTAATCAGGTAATTGTCGATATGAATACCAATATCAATGTTAAAATTGCATTCCATTTACTTGCCCCATTGGATTCATTTACAGTGGCGAATGTCACAGAACGTGCATTTGAAATAGTATCTTTAATTAATGATGATTTCAATAACTACTCATCTAATCCCAATACAATGAATAATTTCAAATACAAAAGTGTAGTAAATCAAGTATTTTTTAATGAAGTATATAAACAAAATACGTATTTGAGTCAAAGTTATCTGGATGTAATTCCAATGCAACCATCTAATATTACCTTTGAATTAGGACAAATCTATTATTATCCGGTGACATCCCAACTGAATTTAGGCCAATATGATGATATCGAAGAGGTCGAATTGGAATTCCAGGCGATTAAACAATTCATTAACCAAAATAATGCAGTTGCCATTGGTCCGGAAAATTTTTTGAATATCTGGATTGTCGATATGTCCAATACAGAAATTCTCGGATTTTCTAGTTTTCCATGGGAACCAATTGATTCTCTAAATGGCATCATCGTAAATAGAAATGTCTTTTTTCCAGAGCAATTAACAAACAACGGAGTGTTTTTCCCATATGATAGATACAAGACATTCACTCATGAAATTGGCCATTATTTTGGTTTGTTGCATATTTTCAATACGAGTACTGACGAAGCTCAATATGCAGCAATCAATTTGAATGATGACACACCGGCACAACTCGGTTTTAATGGCGGTGGAAACTATACTGGAGATTACATTGCAGATACTCCAATACAAACAGAACCTACGTATGATCCAACCGATCCAGTCACCAGTGAAGCATTATTAGTAGATCCAGCATATAATCCATTGTTTATGAATTTTATGGATCTGACTTATGATAAGTATATTACGAACTTTACTTATAACCAAGTTCAAAAAATGCGATATATGATTTTCACATATAGACCATTAATTAATAATAATTTATTATTGCCAGTACCAAAATTCAATCCAGTTACAAGAACTACCATTGGTGCGGTGGTTCCATTATCTGATATCAGTAGTGCTCGACGTGCCCGAGCAAGTAGAATTAATCATAATCCGGCGATGAGTTATCCGTCTAATTATGTATCGACACAATATTCATCCAAACAAGTTGCCAAATATGATAAATATGGTCTTCCTGCAAGAGTTGCTAATACACCAATTACGAATGATGATGTACAAATTGCTCCGAAAAAACGTTTTACTAGAACAAGACCATTGAAAAAATAAGTTTAGTTAGAGAATATATCCGATCTGTTTGAATATTATTTTATGATATAAATTATAATAGTATTCATATAATATGCGTAATAAATCTATCAAATCATCCCATTTAGTGTACTTATTTTATTGGTTTATCAAATTTATTGTCGGATTAGTAATCGATATCATTGTCACAATGTATAATATTACGTCCCATGAATTGAATTCTGTAAAAATATCTGATAGTGCATCCGAATCAAATTCAGATCCTCGCAAAAAAAGATCACGGTCATCGTCTTTGCCACGTGTTAAAAAGGCTCGAAAAAGATCATCATCTCTGCCATCATCATCGCCACATAAAAAAAACAGAAATAGATCGTCTTCGCTACCACCAACATCCCAACAAAAAAAACATGAATCCAGATTATTTACTAATGACCAAAAAAAGAAAACAAATTCTAATACTGCCGTCCATTATGGGGAATATGTGTGTACGGATTGTAATGATACCAACATAGAAAGCCGCAAAAATCGATTCGAACATCCTCGAAATTATGATGTATCCAAGATAAACAAAAATATCGCAGCCATACAACACATACCAGAAACAAAGCTAGATCCTATGCAAGAATATAAGAAAAAAATATTGGATCCTGCATATATGAGTATTTCTAAAAATACTTTTAATCGACCAAAATTAGAAGGTGGTACAAGTGACGATGCACATGAAATGCGATTAATATCCATCGCCAATAATATCTTAAAACGTCCAATGACAAGTGTCTATCATTAATTAATCTTTTATTAAAAACATTAATTGCTGATCTCCATCCAACATTAATTACTAATCGTAATATTGAATGGTTGTTCTCCATCTGGAACATTCACAAATTCAGTATCATCATTTGGACCTTTAGAAAATATATGCACAATATTGGTGGATAATAGATAGGTGTTAATCTGCCCTAAAACAGTTTTCTCAAATAGGGTTCTGTTATTGATACATAAGTTTTCTCGATCAAAATTAATATGAATATCGAATGATAATCGGATCAACTTATCCAATAAGATATGCGCACCATACTTGGCTGTTTTTGCCATGGCCAGAATATATTTCGTTAAATCAGTATCTATCTTGTTCTGGATGCTCGAATAGCATTTATTAAAATACTGATTGGTATGTGCGACAATCAATTTACATATTTTTACATTATTTGTATCCAATAAATGTTTTTCATCCGGACAATGTTTCATGATAATCTCATAAAAGATATTTTCATGATGTAATATCACAGACGTAATAAATTCTACAACATCATGTTCTAATGTCAATAGTTCTGGATCAATTTGTGTTTTGGGAAATACCATGGGTGTGGTATCAATTAAAGCTTCGGTTGACATGGTCTATGATGTGAATAATAGTACAATATCATATTATACTATTAAAATATCAATTTTTTATGGCGCATGACAAATAATCCCATATAATATGTGCCCATCAGAATCTGTCAAGGAGATACTTCGTCCTATTATATCCGGTATGCATTCACTGAAACGAATATCAAAAAAGTTTTGATGGATGGGATTTTGGGTAGGACTGATTCGAAGATCTCCATATTGATGGATTTTTAATGAATAGGTATTTAATGGAAGATTTGGTGATGTGAGATGGAGATACGATGGATATTGGGTCAATAATAGATATCTGTGATCGAACATACAAATGGCATGATTGATTTTATAAAAACAATATTTTGACATCTATATTATTTATTCACATAAATAGTGGAGTCCATTGTACAGAAACATAATGGGCATTTCCATCGGTTACTTCTTTTCATCCATTCTTTCCAGATAGCTTCTTTATAGACATGCATTTTTTTTTCACATTGATAATATCTATCAGATTCTAAAATAGAGTCGCCAATAATACCACATTTATGATCAATACCAATGTCTTGTGATTCAATCAGTTCTTCTACTAAATTGTATTTGATTTTTTCATCTTCTGTGAGACGACTTAGAACAGATGGATCTAGTTCTACAAAATATCGAATCATTTCGGATCGATTATGATTTTTTGCCATAGTAATAGCTTCATAATCTTGTTGTTGAATACAAACACCACCATTGATGAAATATTTAATGACATCTAAATGGGTGGTGTATCTAATACCACTCAAAAAGTAAGTAAAAATAACATCTGGTGCAGAATCAAATCCGTCTAATGGACAAAAATATTCTATGACATTAACATGATTATTCAAGATAGCTTGGACCATAATTTTTCCAATAACTTCATGCATATCAGGGAATGTATATGTCGCAATAATGAGTTTTAATAAATCTAGTTTCCCAACAGATGCTAGATAATAGACACATCGATAATTGTTATCATGAATTGACATTTGATGATTGATTAATTCAGTTAACATCTCATCTGCACCCATTTGAGCACATAACATCATAATTTGCGGTTGGTGATATGCCACATTTATTTTATATTCCAACATTTTACGGATGATATCATATTTTTTTTCGGTAATCGCCTGGGAAATGGCTATTGTCAAATCAATTTGGATAGTAATTACAGGAAAATCAATTGTCAATATCTTATCCCGAATCACTCCAATAGATAAGATGTCATCATCAATAATATTAGCATCTGTAACATAAACATCATGTTGTTGCTTATTGATACTCTGTTGAATGGTTTTATTATCTAGTAACTTGAGAATGACTTTTTTTCGCAGTGTCAATTGAGAATCACCGACAATATATGACCTTTTGACAGTATCTTGTAACTGTGAAACAAAATTATTTTCCATCGATATGATGTAATGATGATATTTTTTTAGATCAACACAACGAATTATATTTAAATAGATTATGATAATCTATTTAAATTTTTGATCAAGTAGAACACTTTCATAGTAATATTATTTTTTGGTAATATTCAACGTATCAACATCGTCGGATACTTTTTTGGGATTATATTGTTTCATTAATTTTACAAAGTTCTCTTCACTTGCTCCCTCCATTTTGGTAACATATTTGCCCTTACGAAAGAAACAGAATGATGGATATGCTTTGACGTTACAAGCACTCATAATCTCTTTCATGATATAATTATCACCATCGATTTTATAAAATCCTACATCTGGATTTTCTGATGAAAGTTTTTCGAAAATCGGTTGAAAACGTTTACACGGACCACACCACGTAGTAAAAAAATCAATAATCACTAATCCAGATGTTTCATCACCAATTGCTGTTTGAAAATCATCGATTGTTTTAATTTCAGAGACCATCTATATAATTATGTGATAATATATTTTTATGTGATATCTACTTTCTTGGTTTTTTTGTTTTCGATCCAGATGAGATTTTCTTCACTGTTTTTGTAGCAGCTTTTTTATTGGAAGCTTTAATGAGTTTCTGTCTTTCGGCATCTTCATTTTCTAATTGTGTGATATATTTTCGTTGATCAAGAATTTGTTTTTTCAGTTTATCACGGCGAATTTTGAATTTTTCCATCTTAGCTCTTGCTCGTTTGACGGCTTTTGGATCATCCTTTTGGGTACTAAGGATAATTTTAACGATTTGAGCTTCTTTTATGAGTCTAAGTGCACGTTCTTGAATGGTACGTAATTTGAGTTGTTCTGTAACAATATCTGTTTTTGGAGCGGTTGCCATTTTTATCAAATCCTCACTAATTTTCTTTGTTCCATAGTATCTAATTTGTTTTGTATTGGCACAATATTCAGGTCCTGCTCGAGAATATCCTCTTGGAACTGGTTCTTTGATACCACAATATGGTTTTAAGGCGTTTGTATCAACCTCTTTTTTTGTCTTAGTATCTTTTTTTACAGAATCCTTTTTGGTTGTTTTTTTCTTTTCCTTAGGCATAGTGATCTCATAGTAATAGAGATTTTTTTGAACGCAATTTATATTTATCAATAATTATTATTAAATATCAATCACTCATTTAACTAGATTCTTCGCTTCCTTCATCATCTTCAGATGATTCAACCTTCGTTTTAGTAGTTTTTGCAGGTGCTACTTTCTTTTTAGTATCTTTCTTTGGTGCAGCAGTAGCCTTAGCTTTGGCTGATTTAGATCCACCAGTTTCAATACCGTTCTTCTTCTTATGTTCAGCCCATGCTTCTGCAGCTAATTTCATGTTCTGCTTTTGATTATTTCCCGGATTCTTCTTCTTAATACGTTTCATCTCTTCAGCAACAAACAGATTATAGGCAGTTGGAGGCTTTTTTACCTTTTCTCCATTTTTGTCTGTTTTCTTAGCAGCTGGTTTCTTGGCAGCAGCTTTCTTAGCAGCTGGTTTCTTAGCTGCAACCTTTTTCTTTGGTGCAGGTTCTTCTGAAGCTTCAGATTCTTCTCCAGAAAGATTAGATTCCTCATTAGATTCATCTACAGATTCTTCCTTCTTCGCAGGAGCTTTCTTAGCAGCTGGCTTTTTAGCAGCGGCTTTTGCTTTCGGTTTAGGTTCTTCCTCAGATTCTTCCTCTGATAATTCCTTCTTCGCGACAACTTTCTTCGCAGCTGGTTTTTTAGCGGCTGCTTTTGCTTTCGGTTTAGGTTCTTCCTCAGATTCATCCTCAGATTCTTCTTTCTTAGCCGCAGCTTTCTTAGCTACTGGTTTTTTGGCGACAGCTTTACCTTTAGCAACTGGTTTTGGATCAGATGATTCGGATTCATCATCAGATTCACTAAATGATTCGACTACTTGATTTGCCTTGGCTTTTGATGCTGGTCCTTTCGTCATAACTTCTTCTTCAGATGAAAGATTTTCAGAATCAGAAACTGATTCGACAACTTTTTTGGTTTGTTTTTGAGCAACTTTCTTGGAAGACATAGTAGTATGAATTGTTATTGTGATATTTTTTTATATGACTTTGTATTAAGGCTCTTTTTTTTTCAATTTTTTTTATTCACATATCTAGATCCAAATATGTACATTGGAATATAACGCGAATCTAGATATCATAATCAGGGATAATTCCTGCGGCACATACATGTATCTATTATCAATTTTTCCGTTCTGAAATATATGTGAAAATGCATGCATTTTCATATATTTTCAGATAGCCGTTCTGAAATATATCTGCTATTAATATAGTTTATGAATGATAAGATCGGAATACTAGATCCTAAAGGGAATAATCCGAATCCATTAACAAATCAACCATATAGTGAATCATATACCAATCTCAGTTCGGATCCTGACAAAGGATGGTCTTTCTATCCAGCGTATACTAAATCGCGCGATATATTGAAATCATTACAGGATTACCAATTAACATTTATCATTTCAGGAACCGGATCTGGAAAAACTGTTTTGTTACCCAAATTCGCTTTGCACTATACTAATTACGAAGGGAAAGTTGGTGTGACTTTACCAAAAAAAAATGCTACTGTATCTGCAGCAGAATTTGCTGCCAAAACATTGGATGTACCAGTAGGTCAAGACGTGGGATATGTTCATAAAGGATCCCCGAAAGAAATGCTCAGTCCGAAAAGCAAATTAGTATATATGACAGATGGTACACTTGTGATGAAACAAGTACGAGATAAGTATTTGTCCGAATATAACGTGATTATCATTGACGAAGCACACGAAAGGAAAGTACAAATTGATGTTATTCTATTATTTTTGAAGGAAATATTACAGTCTGGAAAACGACCGGATTTGCGCGTCATTATCATGAGCGCTACTATTGATGGGAAAAAATATCAAAATTATTTTGATGGGGTGAAAAGTAACATTATTAATATTAGTGGAAAACCAAATTATGATATCGATGTACATTATCTGGATACACCAGTTACAAATTACATCAAAGAAGGTATTAGTACGATTGACGAAATACAAAAACATGACATTGGTGATAAATTATTTTTTATTACCACATCAGCAGAGGCGGTACAGGTATGTAAAAACATTAGACCAAAATATCCTAATATCTATTGCATTGAAGTGTATGCAGATATGGATCCGAAAAAACGATTATTTGCCGAGGAACGCGATACATTCCGTGAATTGGGTGATTATAACACAAAACTAGTGATTGCAACCAATGTCGCTGAATCATCGATTACAATTGATGGTCTCAAATATGTGATTGATTCATGTTACGAATTCCATAACTCGTATGATCCTAAAACAATGGGATATATTATGGAAAAGAAGATGATTACACAAGCACAGGCATTACAACGACGAGGTCGTGTGGGACGAACAGAACCAGGTATCTGTTATCATTTACTCACGAAACAGCAATTTGATGCATTAGAACAATACCCCGCACCAGATATCCTAGAACAGGATATTACGATTGATTTATTAAAGATAATCCAAACATCTGAAAACAAAACATACCATGATGGTATCACGATGTTAAATAAATTAATGGATGTTCCGCATAAAAAAAATATTGATGTTTCCCATGGACTATATAAATTATATTCTATTATTGATTCGAATGGCTCACTAACGAAAATTGGATCAGAAATTACGGAATTTAGCACGTTGAATTTAAATCAATCATTGTTTTTGATTTATTCATACCAATTGATGTGCGCACGGGAAGCAAGTTATATCATTGCCATGATAAATCTATTGAAGGGAAATATCGCAAACATATTTTATAAAGCGGATACGATTTGTGAATCAGATTGTGCTAAACAGTCATCCAAATCATTTTTAAAGAAGGTTGTTCAAAAAGAAGGTGATCATTTGACATTCCTGAAGATTTATAATGAATTTAAGGAAACATCTGATCAAAAAAAATGGGCAAACAAATTCGGTATCAGAATGGATGTATTGAATAAGGTTAAACGAGAAGCGGATCAAATGTATTACCGTGTTATCAATATCTCAAAGGCATATCAAGAATCCAGGGTAGCGAATGTAGATGTTAATCTAAGATTGGTCAAGGCTCTTTATCTGAGTCACCAACATATGATAGCCGAACGTATGACACCCATTTATCCTTCTGAGAAAAATGAGGCTGAGATACAAAGTAAATCAACAGTACATCATTTTTATACAAACAAGGAATTGATGAAAAAAACATTTATATATAATGAATTTATTCGAAATAGTGGCAAATGGGAATTTACGTGCGTTACGATAATAAATTAAACATAAAAGTGCCCCATACAAAATTATAATATGTGAATCAATATTAATTATATTATACTCAATGGAATGTAATATAAGGGTTGACAAAAAACAAATCAACTATAATTTCTATTCGATGAAAGATGCAATGGCTGCGGATATAGATTCTAAACGGATATTTATTATAGCTAATGAAAAGAAAAAAAAAGATGGTACGATTGGTAGATATTTTACAGCATTCCCCACATTTAATAATTTCATAGATGTTCGAAAAAAATACAAACATTGTCATGAGATTTTAATTGATCATCAACAAAATACTCCTGATCCAAGTGGGCGTTTGGTATTTGATTTTGATATTAAGGCAAAACGGATACCAGATGATTTTAATCGTCAGATTGAAAATACTGTTCTCGAAGTTGTGGATATTTATATGAAAAATGTCGATGCTACATTGTTTGAGTTTGTCTGGTCATCATCGAATAACCCACTAAAATTTTCAAAACATTTGACAGTAAAAAACATGTATTTTGATGATTGGATTACGATGTCAAAGATATTTTATACATTATTTAGTTTTGTATGGGATAGTAAATACTTTTGGATTAATTCACGTCATTTAATAGATTTTCAAATAGTTAAAAATAAAGCATCCCTTCGAATGGTAGGATCTAGCAAAATTGGTGGTAATATCCTGACGTTTGACAATGATAAATACACATTACCAGATTCACTAATCCGTATTTATGATAAACGCCAGAGAAAAAATGAACAACTTGTTACCAATAAAAATATAATCGAATCGGCATTTGATGATGTATTATGTGATATTAGTAACAAAAATGTATCATGTATTACTATCCGGTCATCCAATGATGTGACAATTCAAGCTCCTATCTATGATAATGTTGTTTATAAAATTGCATATGAGTTGTATGATGAAATTCAACCGAATACCTTTACCATGGGAAAAATCAATGGTACATTTATTTCACTATTTCGAAAAAAATCAAACAAATGTCTCATGTCTGGATGCCAACATGATGCAGATAATGCATATATCACTATTACCAAAAATGATGATTCATACTATGTTCGGTTTGGTTGTCATCGAAAATGTAATGCAGAAAAAAAGACTATCTATTTGGGATCCATCGATATTGCAGATCTTTCAGTCACACGAAGTGCTCAATTTAAAAAAATATCAAATTAATGATTATTTTGATATTTGAAGGTAGTTTTTCTATTGAAAGATTGTTTTTCTGTAGAATCACAAGATTGATTTTTTGACAGAGAATCGAACGATTGATTTTTAGCAGAAAAATAAAAGATTGATTTTTTGACAGAGAATTGAAAGGTTGATTTTTGACAGACTGATTTTCTGTGACGAATTACAAAACTGATTTTTTGATAGAGAATTGTAAGATTGATTTTTGACAGAGAGTTGAAAGATTGATTTTCTGTGACGAATTACAAAACTGATTTTTTGATAGAGAATTGTAATATCGATTTTTGACAGAGAGTTGAAAGATTGATTTTTAACAGAGAGTTGAAAGATTGATTTTT
>Ga0315284_10005104_pt1 | contig 18655 bp, 11 predicted proteins | sample YL17G09_16_MG_FD_203696 | JGI IMG/M metagenome (GOLD analysis project Ga0315284, IMG submission 203696) | Sediment microbial communities from Yellowstone Lake, YNP, Wyoming, USA - YL17G09_16 | ecosystem: Environmental > Aquatic > Freshwater > Lake > Sediment | place: USA: Wyoming | collected... | reverse complement strand
CCATTTCTTAAAAACGGAAAACCGTTGCTAGCAAATTCTACTTTTAGATATTGAGGGTCACCATTAAAATCAGACACCCCATCAATTTTTGAAATATAATTACAGTTAAATATTTGAGGATAACCATAACTATATCCAGATAAATATTGAGGTCCGCTTTCGACCAAATAGGTCACATAATAAGAATATCCAGTTTGAAGCAATCCAGTAGCATCTACAGTTGAAAGTGGGTATTTAGGTACCAATGTGCTGTCTAATTTTAGAGCTGGAAGTGTAAAGTTTCTGTTTGTTTTATAGGTTAATGCCGTAAGTAGCTCAATATTAGTAATAACTATTATTTTAAGCTTATGATAAACTCTACCTACAACAAGACCATTCAAAGAAGCACTATCTCTTAATGGTCTATAGCTTGTTCCTGCTAAATTATCAAATATTGTTGGCCCTGCTGCATCAGTGAGTTGTAGGCCCCAATTTACACCTTGACCTGCACTTGCTGCAGTATTATGCCACATAATAGTTGGCAAGTCAATTACAACAGTTCCTTCTATTAATTGCTCGGCATATGTATTTCCAGTGTAATTGTTACTGTAGTGTACAATTCCAATGTCTCTTGTTTCAGCTGAAAAGCCTAAATATTGTTTTGTTCCGTTATATTGAATTGAGCCATAGCTTACATATCCACTCATTGACATATCTGTACCTATAACTGAACTTGTATGAACAATGTTCATATTCCAAACTTTAGTCTGAACAGTAGTTGCAGAGCCATAATAAGTTTGTATTCCGTTATATGGATAAAAATAAGCATTTGAAAACTGAGAAGACGTTGATATTGTTGGGCCGAAATTTGGTAAATCTCTATCTAAATAAACAGTAGAAGTTCCAGTGCTAGCACTTAAAACCCTGTACCATAAAGCTACAGTTGGGTTTGCTGATAAAATATGATGAGCTGTTAAGGCTGTATATCCTGAAGTTGTTAATGTTACTCCGCTATTTTGGATTGATGGCCATTGAACAAACATTAAATCTCCACTTTTAGGGAAATATGTTCCGCCAGTCATTCCTATTGAAGTTCCTCCACCTGGAGTTGATGCTGAGTATGAAATTTTAGAATAACCAAGAGATTGAGTTAAGTCTATTCCCCAGTTTGATGATGAGCCTGTAAAAAAACCTACAGAGGTAGTACATGCTGAAACAATTTGTTTAGATGAGCCAACGCTTTGGAATGGCACTGGGGCGCTTCCGTCAAAGTTTTGAAGTGGTAATAACGGTTGAACATCTACTGGGCTTAAAATTCTATCTGAACATGATATATCATAGGTAAAGGTATTATCTATGCCATAATCTATCTCTCTATCCGATAATATAGATTTTGAGAAATTAAGTTGACCCAAGGAAAGTTTTTTTCTTCCTTCATCAGTAAGTTTTATGTTGATAAAAGTTATCGGTTCTTGTGGAAGATATGGCATGATTCTTAATTTTTTCTATAAATATGGTATAAAAAAAATAATTAAAGAGAAGCATAATATAAAGAGTTTACCTAAACTTTAATCGCATTTGATTTATAATTGAATTCTTTTTTGATAATATTTATGTAAAATAGATTTTAAAGTGGCCAACAACAATATACCTATAGCTAATTCAGCAGATACACTGTCGCTCTTTTTCAGGCCTGGTGAAGACAAACGTCTTGTTAACACCAATTCTGACTCTATTTTCACATTTGGTGATTTTAGGATTTATAGAGACAATTCGACCCAAGCGCTTACTTCTGAAACTCTTAGTCTGAGTTTTGGTTCATTTTCAACAAAAGACACCCTTGGTACAAATAATTTTACTCCGCCTCAATCTTATTCTGTTAATTATAGCGAATTAACCTCACCAGCGAATAGCCCATTTAGCTATTCTTATTTTGGTTCTTTCTATACAGAGGTTCTTTATGCCATTAACAATATTGTGGAGACGTTTCCATACGCCCTTTTATCTTTAAGTAGCACAGGAAATACAATATATGACTATATCACAAACTTTAATAACATAACTGGTCAAAAGACAGCCACATTTAAAATTCCTTATTCTACTTTAAAAAATCAGGGAAATATTATTGTAAACTCAGGCTCTAGTATTGATGGTGTTTATAGTTTGGTTGATAGTTTTACAGAGTTCTCAATACAAATGAGTGCTGCAACAACAACTGCAACAACACAAGTTATTAATATATTGTCTTATAATTTTTCAGCTGGAACAAATTCATATTTGGAATTTAAAATAAATGGACATCTTGAATATATATCAGGCCCAACAACCACACTACCAGTTTATATAAGGCCGACAAACGAAAGATTGGGTGAATATAATTTAAACATAAGCAAGTTAGAAAATAACTTACTTTATGGACAAAAATTAATTGTTCCAAATACAGAAGATGAGAGAATAGAAACCGAACAAATGTTTATATGGCCAAAAACAATTGATGGGTTCTCTCCAGATTCTTATGGAAGTGCATTTACAAATTATAAAAATAGCATTTTAAAAGCAGCAACTGACATTGATGATTCGAAAACGAACATTATGCTAAAGACCATGATTCCAGAAAACTTTACTGAAATGGATTCAAGTGGCCATATTTATAAAAATACGGTTCAGGCATATGCGCACGAATTTGATGAGATAAAACAATTTATTGATGGGATTGCTTATGCTCATAGTGTTGAATATAATGGGGAAGAAAGTGTTCCACAAAAATTCATGGGCAAACTATCAAATTTGCTTGGGTGGAAATTATCTGATTCATTTAATGAAGTAGATTTATTTGAATATCTTGCTGGCGATGCTGGCGGTGGAACTTCTTATTCTAAATTTAGTTTAGAAATATGGAAGAGAATTTTAGTAAATATTAATTGGCTTTACAAGAAAAAGGGAACAAGAGATGCATTGCAATTTATTTTTAAATTAATAGGCGCTCCAGATTGTTTATTAAACATAGATGAGTTTGTATATAAAATACAAAACGTTGGTCCAAACACATCCAATTCTGCTTTTACAAATTCGCCTAAAGTTAATGATAATGGATATGTTCAATATAGTGAGAGTAAATATATTTTCCAAGAAGGAGGAAAAGGAAGAGGTACTGGAGAAAAATATATTCAACAATGGACTCCTGAATTTGACCCGTTAAAATTAAATGATAATATAAAAACGTGGGTTGGAGACCCAGCTGTTTTTGGTTCTGAAGATACAATCAACACAAAAGAATTGTGTATGACATTAGACCCAGCTGCGGCTATTGAGTGTGATGTATTTGCATGGTATAAACAAACTGGTACATGTTGGGATTGGGGTAGTTATTTTCCTCCATTTAGTTCTAATACTGTTCCGTTTGAGTTTCTTGAGGGTTGTGAAAATATAAAACCAGAGAATATGTCTGCAATGACAATTTCTCAATGGATAAATTTTATTTACGCAAATTCAATAGACCCAAGAAATAGAAAAATAATTGGAAAGCCTCATACATCCTATATTTATCCACATTTAAGAAATATTTATTTGATGTATTATTATTGGAGCAATCCAAAATCAAATAAATTAACTTTTAAAAAATTAGATGGATTTTTAAATTTAATTGAAAGAGATTTTACTTTATATACACTTCAACTTGTTCCTGCTACAACTATTTTAGAATGTCAGGGTACAACAATTAGAAATACGGTATTTAATAGACAAAAATTTGTATACAAAGAAGGTATTAATGATGGTTCTGAATTTAGAGTAAAAATTCCAAGATATGAAGCTGAATTAACGCCAATAATATTAAGTGGTGCTATTAATGGTTATATACAAACATCTTTAATTCCAACTAAAATAATTGGTACGATAAATAATCCACTAAAAGTTAGTGTCATTCCTTATAAAATAACAGCCAATATAATAACTGGACTTAAAGCTGTAATTGAAGGGTATGCAATTGAGGCTACTGTAGAGCCTCCAACTTCATTGAGTATACCAGCAGGTCCACCACCATCAGTCCCATCAATATAATATGCCAATAGAAAGAGAAATAAGATTTGTAACAGCTGGAAGTAGTACTTCTACCTCTCAGGTATTTTATAATAATTACCTAGCAGACTCAACGCCTGTGGCGACTGAATATTTTTCTTTTTATAAACCTGGATATTATACATATGGAGGAACTCTTGATTATTATGGCCAGGACCCATATACTATATTTACAAATTTATCAAACCCTCCAATAAGATTTAAATTCACAGCCCATACAGAAAGCTTGACTGGAGATTCATATTTTATTCATGAAATATATAAGCTAGAATATGATATTTATAAATTATATAGTGATAATCAAATCGCTCGCAGTCAAGAATTGATTACTAAAGTTGACGAGGCTATTGGGTCTAACTTTCCGCCAATTCCATTTCCAAGCTCTTTAAATAAAAACTTTTCAAATTCAAACGAAGTGGGTATGGGTAATAACGCTATACCAGTGCCAGAAAAGTTTTTTGGACAACCACTTACCTTAGGAGATAAGAGTACTATACAAAATTATTTTAGTAACCCTTTAATTACAATAACAGCATCAACAAGCGCTATAACTGGAACTATATATGACCTAGTTTTAGAAGAGTATGTAAAAAAATTAGGTAACTATAAAGACGAATTTTTTACAAGCAAAGGGCAATATTTTATTAATACAAAAATGGTTTTTAATGTAGATTTAAATAAAGATTATACAAATTTTTATACAATCAAGACAGGAGAAACATCTGGAATTACCGAAACAATTATTATTACTGCAGCAACATTTGTTACTGGACAGACAATAGGCGTAAATGGACCTGACGCAACAACTACCATTACTGGATTTGAAGGTGTCACAATTACTGGAGTAACAATAATAACAGGAGTAACATCTTCCACAGAATCAATTGGAGTTAATAAACAAGATTGGGATAATACTCTTAAGATTGAGGCTACAAATAATTATTTACATACAATTAAAATTGGGCCTTTTGCTGGAATAAATGTTATTGGAAATTACTTCACTTATTTTATAGTTCCAGATAAACCAGTTATGGAATATCCAATAATGCAAGGACAACTAACCACGTTTACGCCAGAATTTAGATGGTCAAATGGAGATAAAGCAGATAGTTTTATTGTTCAAATAAATTATGATATTACAAATACTGGATTTACTGGAAGTAGTGTAATAAATTATCCAGTAGAAAAAAGCGAAAAAAATGCGCAAGTAATTCGAAGTAAAACAAAAGGCCCAACAGATGAAAGTGAGACAGAAAAAACAACTTACAATTTTCAACTACCGATGAAATCTAATAAATCATTTCTTTGGAGGGTTGGAAATCAATCTGAACTTATAGATGTATTTGATGTTAGAAGAGTTGTTGCTACATTTTCTGATTATTATTCTGCAATCAGTCAATCTCAGCCAGTTAAAACTTATGTTGTTACAGAGTCTGATAGTCCACACATTTCAGAGGTGGCTGGATTTGGTACCCCTCCTTCTCTTGATTATGAATCAGAGATAGCCGAATATACATTAAGTGGAACCGTAAGCGGAAGTACAGTTACAGGAGCTACAATTCAGCTTACATATCCAAATAGTGCTTATACCATTACGGTTACAAATCTATATGGAGAATATGCGTTTACTGGATTAGAAGCTGGAATTTACACATTAACAACAAATTATAGAGGATATCAACAGGATGTTAGAGCTATTAATATAACTTCAAATACGGTTGAGAACTTTAAGATACACTTACTTTGGGATAATGATGTGGATACTTGGGGTAAAATGGCTGGAGAAAGTTACTATACATAATTTTTGTTTGATATTTATATTAAAAAGATAAGAAATGATTGGAGAATTAATACCTACAGGTTTTACCTACGACCAGGGAAGAGTAGAAATAAATGACTCATTCAGTGGAACTGCAAATTTAAACAATTTATTGTTGGATGCAGATTTTTCTGGTGGTACTGGTGGTGGTGTAATTTATTCTGCAGGAACTGACCTTTATAATATCTTTTTAACAGCAGCAGGTGCAAATGACATCACAAGGGTTCAGCCTGGATTAAACACTTACACTGGCGGAACTGGAAACAATCCAACTGTAAATATTTCAGCTGCGACATTAACTTATTTATCAGCAACAACAATTTCAGGCGGAACAATTTATTCAGGCTCAACTGACCTTTATGATATTTTTTGTTCAGATTGTGGCGGAAGTGGATTTTCTGGACTAACAAGTTCAACTGGTTCAAATTCAATTATTGCAAATAATGGAACTGGAAATATAGCTAGCGGAACTTATGGTTTTGCTATAGGTAGTGGAACTACAGCAAGCGGAACTTCTTCGTATGCTGGTGGCAATACTACAAAATCAGACCTTTATGCGGAATGGGCTATGTCTAGCGGTATATTAGGCCAATATGGTTCTGTATCTTATTTTGGTAAAATTCCATTATTTTCAGGACCTACACAATTATTTTTAGATGGAGGTTCATTATCAAAAGAATTTTTAATACCTCTAAACACTTCTTATTATGTAAAATTACATATTGTAGGAGTTATAAATAGCGGTGTAACTAGTGGAGATACCTATGTAGGTACAGCAGAGGGTGTGATAAAAAACGTTGCTGGTACTGTATATTTTCCAGGCGGAACACCATTTGTTCAAACTATTTTTGCTCAAGAAGGTAGTTTTGCAGGTGGGGGATGGTCAGGAATTGACATAACGCCAACAACACCTCCAGGGTCTTTAAAAGTTGTAGTATATAGTCTTGATGCTGAGGATGTAAACTGGTTTATAAGAGCAGATTATACCTGTACAAATCAAATATTTTAATTATAATCCCTGAGATACATTAAAAAAGTTCTCGTTCAAATTAATATTTGTTCTTTCTTCTTTAATATCTAAATTTGCATTATTAAACTGAGATTTTGTTGTCAATAAATTGTATTGTTTATACAAATTATTATTCTCATCAAATACAGAAAATACTCCATTTGAAAAATCTCTTATAGCATTTCCAAATATACCATAACTTAAAGTTTTTATAGTTTGGTCAACCATCTCAACTTCCATCATAACTGGGTCAAAAAACGTATTTGATATAATAATTTTTTGTCCTGCCTTACCAAGGTCTGGCTTTTGTTCTGCAGTAATTAAACTCACCTCATCTGGAGTAAGAGTTAAAAACAATTGAGTACCATTAGGGTCCAATATATAAGAAATAGCGCTTGGGTTTGAAGATGAGCTGTTTGAGCTAACACTTACAAGGTCGCTACTTGTTACAATTCTATGAAAGTTTTTTATCTTAACTCCATTGTCATTAAAATATTCTATTTGATATCCTATTAAACTTCCAGTACTTTGAAATTGTAGTTTTGGTATAACAATACCTTTCTTCGAAATTTGCAATTCCTGGTCAGTGTTGGTTACAACAAAAGAACAATCTACAATAGTTGTATCAAATGATTTTGGCTTAATCAAAACAAGATAAAATCCAAGCCTATTAAAAGCAGAAGCTGGTAGTCTTAGTTTATAACCTCCATCAGCGCCCAACATTTTTCTGAACTCATTGGTTGTAATAGAGTTAAATAGAGGTACAAATTGAGTATCCCCTAGAGTTTCTCTATTTGATGAATAGGCGAAAAATATGTCGACATCATTAAAGTCTACATCTGCTAATTTTTTATTTCCATATACTCCTACTGCCATAATCTGTGTTTTTTATAAATAATAATTAATTTTTTTTATTAAGGTTCTACTTTAAATGGTAAAGATATGTAATTTAGACTATTATATACGCTATTGCTTCCATTGCATGTATAATATGATGTTGTGTTTGTTATTCCTGGTACAAACTCAAACGTATCATAAAGAGAAAGAGCAGCGTTAGAAGGTGTATAAAGTCCATAAGAAACTGCCGTAGGGTTATAGTTTAGGAAAATTATTCCAAGAACTGATATCTTCTGTTTATCTGTAGCATAAAACTGACTATAGCTTATAGAATTAGAAAATGATGCTACTGGCGGACATGTTGTCAAATTTGGCCTACCTGTATTTATGTTTTTATATTTACTCTTTAATCTATATTGATTTGTTGAGTTGGTTGGATTTGTACTCAACCCAGATAAAGAATACGTACCAAGAGTTAATGTTTTTGTTGTAGATTGTGCGTTATTTATATTTCTTAATTTAAACTCCATTGCTCCGCCAAATGCAGGGTAATTAGTTCCAATATAATTGTTTACCATTTCTATTTTATAATTAGCAAAATCAAATAACGTTGTGGTTGCGTTTTTATTAGCATTGGTTGATGCTGTTATAACATAATTATTAGAAGGTACGTCTATAATAATGGTTTGTCCAACATTAACTGGCTGTCCATTTATCATAGATTGGACCACTCCGTTATTTGTAATATTTACTTTAACAGAATTAATAGTAAATGGTTGAGAAGCATAAGGAGAAGGGCCGTTATAATCTTTATAGTTTACTGTAGACCCATATTTTATTAAATAATAATTATAGTTGCTTATAGTTAAGTTTTGATAGTTTCCAAAAAAATCTGGTTGTGGATTAACCTGCCTCATTAAAGTATTTGAAATGCTGTTTCCAAATTCACTGTATATATCACCAAAGTTTAAATGAACATATTTATACCCGCCAGTAGTATCTGTGATGCTTACGGTCATTAACTTCTTGTTGTTATCAATTAAACAATTTACAGGATTTTGTAATCCAAAAACTGCTTGTGTTGTATCTGCAACAACCAAATCTGTAAATGCTTGTATTGTATATGTTTTTTGAGTCTCTCCTGGAGCGAAAGTAAATGTTGTTATTGGACTACTAATCGCATATTCTACTCCAGGTACTGCTGGCGCTCCAGTTGTTGTATTTATCGAACTTAAAAGTGCTAAAGTAATAGATTCTACTCCAAAAGCTGGGCCGTCTAAATTTACAGAAATTTGAATTGTGTCTCCTTCTTTTATTGATGTAATTTGATTTGGTGGGATAGAAGTAAATGATGGAAATGTAACAGGAAATGAAGTAGCTGGAGCAACAACAGATAAAGATGCTGTTCTTAATACGGTAGAATCTTTTATTGATATAGTAGTTGTTGGGGCTGGTCCTGTATTTAAATTTATAGGATTGTTAATTTCAAGTTTAAACGATTCGTTGTTTTCAATTAAAAAATCTGTAGCAGCAAAGAAATTCATAAATTTATATTGCTCCCCTTCTGCCCATGCGAATGTAAATGGGTATGTTTTGTCTGCAGTAAAATCGGTCCCAAGTGTTGCGTTTATTGTAGTTAAATTTACAGTAGCTTCTTCTGTTCCAAATTCACTTGGCTTACCAAGGTCTAATCTAACCTGAAGACTATTTCCTTCTGTAACACTATAAGATTGAGCTTGAAATGAAACAGTATTTAATGGCCCTGGAAGTCCAGCATTTTCATTTGTTTCTAAATTTAGATTAACAAAACAATTAATTAAAGCATCAGAATAAGTTGGGTTTGTAGCACCTGTGAATGGCGGTGTAGCAATTGGGCCTCCACCAAACGCTTGAGAAAAGGCGCTGGCAAGTGCCCATATAATAATCCATATAGACAAATTCTGCGCATCAGCATTTTCTATATCAATCAATGATTGGGTGTAAGCACTAAATTCAGGATATAAACTTGCTGTTTTAGAAGATATAACAGTGTTACATAAGTCATATTTATATCTACTTAATTGATTGTTGCTTCTTTGAATATAAACTGGAACATAATAACTTTCATCTGTTGTAAATTCATTTAAAAAAGATTTTTGTTGAACTGAGTTTATAGAACCATATATGTCCTTTGTAATTCCAGTCATTTGTTTTGACGGGGCGTATCCATACCAAGGATGATTATATGTATATGCGATAGTCTGATTTGAACCAGTTAAGTTTTGCTGTATTACTGTAGTATTGGCTATTTGATTTCCTGATACTACATATTTCTGGTAATAATCATTAAAAACATTTGATAGTTTTTGATTTGAACTTATGATATTAAGAGCTTGTGCTGAAGTTGTATTTCCAGTTAAAAAAGTAAAAAAATCATTAGCTACTCTCTTGTTTTTTTCTTCATTTAAAAACCATTTTACGTTTGATGGGTTGACAAGGCCACCTCCGTTTTTATTAACATAAGCATAATAGCCATCTGTCAAAGTGAGTTCTGATGACCCACTTTGAGTAGAGGCTGAATACCTATCGTTTAATAAAATCTGAAATGATTGCATGTTATTTATTTATATCTATTCTAATTTTAAACGCTTTTGAAATAATGTTTGAGTTTAAGTATTTTAATCTATCAAGAGTATCTAAGTCAGTTTGATTACTTTGTCCCTTGTTCCATGGTAATTCAAACTTTCCTGTATTATCAAACCATAATTTTAAATTTACATCTGATAACGGAGCTACATCAGGTCTAACAGCTCTAATATAAGTTAGCATAGCCAAAGTTAAATCAGAACCGTTATTTACTTTATTTCTTTTTATTGTGTCAAAAAAACTAAACTCTATAAACCATGGATTTACTTCTTGTCTTTTCATTACAAATATATTGTCATCATGAGCTATGTCAACATATTCTAATAAGTTTCCAGTTCTTGTTATAAAAACAGGAAGATAGAAATCATTTTGAGGAAATGGGCTTAATGTTTTATTTTTTCCAACCTTATGAACAAAACCATATCCTTCTGGCATATCTGGAGAAGGAGATGTTCTTACTGGAATATTAAACTTATATATATTTTCTTCGTGTATTTCCATTTATAGGTCTCTTTTAATTAATAAGTCTTTTTTTATCCAATGTTTATTATATAAGAAATAAAAATCATTGTTTACTTCTATCGTATTTCCATCGCCATCAATTTCGTTTGTTTGAGTTCCATAATCTATAAAATTACCTTCTAAATCTTTAAAAACTAATTGTTGAGGAAATATTTGAGTGCTATAATTTATTCCATTTCCAGGTATTTGTATAAAAAGAAATTCATATGGACAATAATCAAATTCTATTAAATATTTTCCTATTTTTTTTCCAAATGCATTAACCTCATTGTAAACTAATGGAGTTGATGTTACTTGGAATAATGGTGCTGCTGTTTGGGAAGAAAGTATATTTAAAGCTATTCCGTCACTATGAACAACAGTCGAGCTTATTGTACCATAAATCCTAAAATTTCTTGAGGTGTTTCTTTCTTTTTCATATTGTTTGGCTACATCAAAAATATTTTCAAATTTTTCATCCCTAATTTCAGCAAACGTTTTATTTAAGTTTATATTAATAAACATATCCTCATTATCTCTTGAGATAATGTCTTTTTCACCTAATAATATTTTTTTTCTATTATCCATTTAAATAAAATTAATATTCATATAAACCAGCAGAGCCTTCTATTTCAACGCTATAAAGAGCATGGTCACCTTTCTTTTGTCCCCAAGCTGTAATACCATGTTGTTTTGTAGTCCAATTACTTCCTTTTTGCCCTTTTCCAGTTGTTTCTGAATTAATATACCATGTTGCTGGGGATGTGGTGGCTGCTACATACCAATCAATCGTTCTATTACCGCCATCTCCAGAGCCTGTTATATTTCCAGAATGGTCTACTGGAAAAAAACCATTATTATTAGGATATAAACTATAACTTTGTAGTTCTATATCTACACGGTAAGCCGCTGTAGTGTATTTATTTGTATTAGAATCAAATCCAGCATTCCCAGGAAATGTTAATGCGGTAGATTCAACTTCATTATTTAATACGGATGGTTGTGTTCCCCCTCCAGAATTTAACACAGACATAGATTGTCCAGGACTTAAAATAAATGTAGAGTTTGGACTATATACACTTGCTCCAACTTGAACATCTCCGTTAAATTTATTTGTTATTTTAGCATTTATATCTCCAATATTCGTAATAATTAAATGGTAACAGAAATCTGCATGTCCGCCAAATGATAAATTTACATATGTAGGTATTATAAAGTTTTCTGGAACACCAATATTGTCATATCCAGAATTAACTATTCTATAAATATCTATAGCTTCTTTAAAAGTTTTACTGCCTTCAAATTGGTCAAATGCAAGGGCATAGTTTTGGTCATCTAAATTCCAGGTTGTACATTGATGTCCAAGTATATTGAATCCGAATCCGTTTGATGAGCCTGCAGGAGAACTTGTTGGGCTTGAATTTTGTTGCCAATATAAATCCCATACCCATGGCCATGTATATACAAGATTCCAATCACGATATTTCATAAAATATCCATAACCACATTCTACTCTTTGAAATTTTTCTCCATTTGGAACTGAAGACATCCCAGCAAGAAGAGGGTAGTTTGTCCAAGGTCCAATTCCACTTCCTCCTGGACCAGTTCCTGTCCAATATGGTTCATATCCATTTGCATATATCTCATTCCACGAAACGCCTCTTTCATATTTATACATATAAGTTTCTGTTGTAACAAAAGCGATTCTATTTGGAAAATAAGTATTATCAAATTGTTGTAGGCCAAATCCGCCAGTAGGTTTTTTGTCAACAACAACATTAGCATCAACTGGAGAGCCAACAAGGTCACCATCAGAATATCTAGGTTCTTCTATTGGGTATGGAATGCTATTATAAGTTCTTTGACTAGAATAACCATATCTTTGCTTAATTGGTTTTGCTGGAATTCCATATTTTGTTGGATATGAAATGGTCCATGGCTTTTCAAATGGCCATAATCCTATCCCAGAAGAATCAGCACCTGAAACATTTCCTGAGGCATAACTTAAACCAAAATTACTTTGCATAAAATCTACACCATATTTTAATGCTCCAGTATCTCTATATGACCTACTTTTGTTTACAAAAACTCTAAATTGGTATGCTCCTAACCAAACTCCTTTTTGTGTTGTTGGCACACCATTACTATCAGTTCTAAAACCATTTGGGTCATACAAATTTGCTGGCAATTTAAGGACATGACACCCAAAACTAGAATATTGCAAATAAGTTCTTTTAGAACTAAATTCATTGAACCATATGTATTGAGAGCCAGACGCTCTATCAAGGTCGTCTGGTATTTGTGCAACTTCTAATTCTTTTATAGCAAATCCAGGATTTGTCATATCTCTCATTTCTATTTTTAGAGTATTTGCAGAATTTCTAGCTGTTGTTGTTTCTAATTTTTCTTTACCATATGCTCCAGGTGCAAAAATATATGTTGCCCATTTTCTTAAATCAAGATTAACAGAAATATTTAATTCGGTATATCCAGTTTGTGTTGTTCCCCACGCTGGAACAACATCCACTGGAACTTGATTATAATAATAACAAGGAAACTCTCCGATATTAGAATTATCATTTGGTGGAAATGGAAAATTATTTAATATTATTTCATCTTTAGACAATCCTTGTTTAAACAAATCAACTTCAAATACAACTATATTATTTCCTATTGGTGCATTATAAATTACAAACTCACCATTTTCATTTGTAATAGTTATAAATTTAAATTTTTCTGGAACGGATAATAAGTCAGAATTTGATTTTAGGAATTTCTGGTCTTCAAGATAAGTTATAGGTATATTTGATGTGGTTGCCGTTGCGGGGCTAAAATAAATATTAGGTCCAGAAGTTTCTTTTAGATTCATATAAAATCTATCTCCATTATCATCTAATGAGCTTGGAGTAGGAAATTCTTCACTTGGAGTAAAAATACCAATTGGGACATTCGCCATTGGTATTCTAATGCTATTCCCTTCTTCATCTTTTAATAATTGTATAGCCTCTAATTTTCCAAATAAAATACCAGTTCTTGCTTCTTGTTGTGGTATACTGTTTATTGGTGTATTATAAATATTAAGAGTATCTAATGTTTCGTAACTTCTGTTTAACTTAATATTGGCAAACATATCATCAACTAATTTTTCATTAAAGAAAACATATGTTTGATATCCGATTGGAATATTTGTTTGAGCTGTAAGAGTGGTAACTACATTATCGTTAAATCTTTGTCGGATACTATCTTTTTCATCATTTGATAATACCTTATTAAGAGTTTGAGAAAAACTATATCCAGTTACATAGTTATTTGTAGAAGACGATAATAATGTATTAAGATTGTAGTTGTTTACATTATTTAATTTCCATATTTCTTTTCCGCTATAATTTTCAAAATATAATGGCTGATTGTAATTATTAAAAACAAGATATGCTGGTTCCTCTAAAAGAGAAATTTGCTCAGGAGTTTTATTTGGTACAAAATAAAATACTGTTGTACCAGTCCTTGATTTTTTTAATAATATTTCTTCAGTAAACATAATTAATTTTAAGCTACTCTAACCATAATATCCTTATTTGGGAATTTAATTTCAAACATAGAAAGTGGTGTCCCAAAAATTGTGTTATCTATAAAGTCAATTTGAGTTCTAAATCCACCAGTTGCAACTATTATATTTTTATTTCCAGTTGCCTGAGAAATTAAAGTACTAGAATATCCACCAGCTTCCATGTTATAAAATCTAATATCAACCACATTTATAACACCTGGAACTTCTCTTAAAATATCTGTCAATTGAGACACATAAATATTTTGATTCATTTCCCATCTTTCTATATTAAGAAAGTTTTGTACTTGTGCAATTGTATTTGATTTTATCTCATTTAGATTAAAATCTTTATTTACATATAAATCAACTTCTACTTGAAGGTTTACAACCTTTCCATCATTTATCTCAATATAATCATTAATCATTCTAAACGGAACTAAAAATGCGGCTAAATTATTTTTTATATCACTTGTAGATTGTGAAATAAGAGTCCCGTCTGAAGACCTTGATAAAATATATAATTTAACTTTATTATCTTCTACTTCTCCATGAACTTTAAATGGTGCGCCAAATTTTCCTGGCATTTGATATGCTCTTGAAATATAATCTCCAAGAGTTACGGCTCTCATTTGAGATGCGAAGTTTGCTGCAATATTATTTCTAACTTCATCAATTGTAGGCAATCCAACACCACCAATAGCTGGAACTGGATTGTTTGCTCTTGATGAAGATAAAACCTTTTGAGTCTGAGCTGCATCCGAGCCATTTATAACAGCATCAATATTTGATACATCGTTCAGTGTGTTTGCTCCAACATTGCTCAATGTTCCTCCTCCAACTTTGTATTTTACAAATATTGTAGAGTTTGGTGGAACCATAACTCCAAGAGCAGTGTTGTTTAATATTTGTTGAATGGTGATATCATTAGATGGGCAATCCTGTCCTTCTAATTGGTCAAAAAAATCAGAATAAGCATCATAATCTCCAGTTCCACCACCAAATGTTATTTTACAAGAACCATCAGTTAAAAATTCTTTTATAAATCTTTTTTCAACTTCTATGTATTCTCCTATTCTAAAAGCAGAATCAATAGGAGCAACTCCAGTGTCCATAAATATTTTATTTGTAGGAAGGAAATCTACTTCCCAAAATTTAATGTTAAAGTCATTAAATTCTTGATAAGTTGGATTTCTAGTCATTCCTAAAGACTGAAATATTACAACGCTAACAATCTCCAATACATTATTTTCTGGAAGAGTCAATTGATAGAATGGTCCTGATTCTTCTGCGGTAATTTCTTTTTTAAATATTTTTGTGGCTCCTGCTTTAATTTTTTCACGTTTTATTATTCTGTATTTAATCAAATCTTGATTTCCGTTTAGTATTGGTTGTATAATTCTGTTTGCTATACCAGACTCACTAAAGTCTCTAGAAAAATCAATTTCAGAATTCGTCTCAAATACTTGTCCAGCACCCTTAATTTGAACTCCTGGCCTGAAAATTGGAAGATAGTCTGGGTCTGGACCATTTGCTGTAACAGGAACCTCAATTGTAATATCGGCTAATGTAAGAGCTGGTCTAACACCAGGGACTTGATATCCTAGGGTTTTAGCCAATCTGTATGCTGACTTTCTTTCTGATATACCATCAAGAAATAATTCATTAAACTTTTTATCAGCCACGTAAGACAATAAATCTCCAACATAGGCGTTAAGTTCTAATAAAGCCATACCAGGAGAAGACACGTTAAAGTCTTGCCATTGTTCTGGGAAAAAAGCTTTTAAGTAGTTAATCAAATCTTGTCTGATTGTAGCGTAATCCCTACTTAAATAATTTACTTGTACATTTTGAGTTGCCATTTTTTAATATTTTTAAAGTGGTGGTAAAATTTGAACGTCTATTTCAACAGAATCTTTCGCTCCTGCTAATTCTATTATTGAATACACTATTTTAGTTGTTAATAAATTCGTTGATTCATCGAAATCAAACAATACATCTTCAGTAACTACTTCAGGTATAAAAGTTGCTATTTTATCTAATAATTCACTTTTCAATTTATCTGCAGAAATCTCATCCCAAGGCTCAAAAATATAGTCATATAGAGGGGAGTAGAGATTATTATGCATAGGTCTTTGTCTCCTTTTTAGTGTAAGGAGTGCGATAAGGTTAGTTCTAACCTTTTCTGGAGTAGTCTTTGTGTATCTGTAAATTCCACCCTCAAAAGACTCTGAAAATGGAAATTTTATGCCTATAGCCATAGTTAATTTGTAATTTAAATATAAATAGATGGCCAAAAAAAATAAAGACATACAGATTTGCTTTAAAAAAATAATATAAAAGCCTATTTATAATAAAAAAAGTAATGGGAATCCTTAGAATCTATCCTGATAAAAACAATTCAATTGCAAGTGGGGTTTATAAGAATTTTAACTCTGGACAAAATGCTGTCACAGACCTTTGGTATGGAGGAGGCGGAACAGATACGGCCCCACAAAAAAGAAATTCATATAGCAGATTTATAGTTCATTTTGACATTGCTGATTTACAGAGTAAAATAGCCAATGTTGATATAAACACTGGCCTAACGATTACCTATAAACTAAAGATGAAAAACGCTATCCCAAAGGATAAAGTTTTGGAGTCAGAATACGAATTTGATATTTTGAACAAAAATATAGCAGCCTCTTTTGACCTTATTTGCTTCCCTATAAACAAAGATTTTGATGAAGGTAGGGGCTATGACCTTGGGAAAGAAGATTACCTTGTAAAGCAGATTGGAAACCCTTTAATTACAGGTTATTCTAACTGGAACTACGCCACATCAACAATGGCCTGGGATGCTCCTGGAGTTTATGTGGACCCGACTGGCTCTACAGCAGTTACATCATATTCAACTCAGCATTTTGACCTTGGAAATGAGGATATTGACATGGATATTACACCTATTGTTAATGGTTGGTTATTAAGCGGTAATACAAATTATGGATTAGGGGTGGCCTACAGAAGGGATTATGAATTATTGAGCACTGATACCAGATACATATCTTCATTCTTTACAAGTCATACAAATACGGCTTATAAGCCATTTATTGAGGTATCATATAACCAATCTTTTAAGGACGACAGGGCAGACGTAACAAATAACAGAGTTTGTAGATTGTTTTTATATACATTCAGCGGACACAATCCAACAAATTACTACTCAGCTTCAACGGTTTCTATAAAGACTTATGCTGGGGCCGATGTTTATACTGGACTTACACCAACCCAACTTGAGACTGGGGTTTATTATGTTGATGTGTGGATGAGCGGTGCATCAAAAGGACAGCAATATAAGGATGTGTGGTCTGCCGTTACGTTTAATCCTGGGTATGACCAGCAAGACTATACTCAATTCTTTACAATTCAGAACAATTTCTATTTTACAAATGCCCCCCAGGTAAATAATTATGCAATAACCCTATATGGTTTAGATAATGGCTCTATTGTAAACACAGAAGAGACAATAAGAATTTATGCTGATGTAAGAGTAAATTTTTCAACAAACTATCCTAAAAATCATTACGATTTACAATATAGATTGGTGATGAATAATCAAGAAGCTGTTATTCCATGGACTTCATTCAACTCAGCAGTGCTTAATAATTGCGTAAGTAATTATTTGGTTTTAGAAACCGAATGGTTATTGCAAAATCAAACTTATGAGTTACAATTAAGAATGAACGAATTAGGTACAGTTAGAACTTTACCAGAAAGTATTAAATTCAAAGTCTTAAGAAGTTTTTAATTAATCCTTACATGTTTTGAAATCAAGTTTTGTAACTGGCCACTAACAGTGTAGCTTTGCAATTCTATTGTTTCTGGTGTAGGAGTTAAAGGTGACTGCGGAGTGTGTATATGGGTATTTAATGCTCTAATCAATAAATCTAAAACTTTAATAAGTTCATCTCCAAATACTGTTGGATGTAATGTTCCAGCAAAATCACCAAAAGATTTTAGCTCTGGATTTGTTTCAAATCTTTCTAAACTTTTATCTCTAAATTTACCAACTGGAGAAAAAATATTTACATTCGTAGATTGTAGATTTGCTTGTGAAAATGTTTTTAAAGGCCCAGTCTTCACATTTTCAAACTGCTTAAGTTGAAGATATGATGGAGATTCAGTATTTACTTCAGTTGTATTTGGTTTGAATTTACCAGATACCAGATAAGCTTCTCTTGTTCTAAGAATTAAATCTGCATCATTTCTACCTTGTATTGCT
>Ga0315284_10005103_pt1 | contig 18661 bp, 21 predicted proteins | sample YL17G09_16_MG_FD_203696 | JGI IMG/M metagenome (GOLD analysis project Ga0315284, IMG submission 203696) | Sediment microbial communities from Yellowstone Lake, YNP, Wyoming, USA - YL17G09_16 | ecosystem: Environmental > Aquatic > Freshwater > Lake > Sediment | place: USA: Wyoming | collected... | reverse complement strand
ACATCTGGTCATTGATCTTGTCCCAGATTTCATCAGCGTTATCTTCATTCTCAAATTTGTAGATGTAGCGTTGTTCTCCGATTTCATCATCCTTGATGAAGAAGTTAGACTGGTAGATTGTTAGCCCAGTTGCGGCGGTAGTTGCAACAACAGCAGTATTATTTGGTTTGAGTGCCATGTTGCAGATGCATTGATCAGATTCATATTGTGCAAGGAACCCAGTATTTAGCGCAGCAGCTAGAGACATATTTGTAACTAGAACTGTTTGCCTGATTGCAGCAAGCATACGCTCTGCTTCTTTATCTACTTTGTTGTTTTCGTTAGTGTTATCCATAAGTAAATAGACTATCAAAAAAGTGTTGACTTGTCAATAGGATTGGTTTATTTTTATTTGAAATGAAGCATCCATTATACGAAGCCTACGAATCCTGCATGACTGCCTATGAGCAGTCTCGCTACATTCGTTCTATTGGACGCAAGACCTTTGCCAATCAGCTTCGGGAAACCCGCAAGAAGTTAGGGATGACAGTCAGGGAACTGGGTGACAAGATCGGCGTGACTGGATCGTTAATCAACCAGATCGAAGTAAATTCAAAGAGCATTCTGAAGAAAGAACAAGTAGATAAAGTGATCGAACTATGCACACCTTCCTCGAAATCGAAAACGGCAAGTACTACGTCCGAGTCAGTCCCTACTCTGCCAGTAACCCCAGTCCCATGCACGAACGAGGAAAGCCTTTCCCAGACAGCCTCAGACCAGAGTACGACTCACTGGAGTTGGCCTCCATCGGACTTCAAGAGTTAACAAACTACTATCAATGCTTAGTAGAAAAAAAGGTTTCAAAAAAACGGGGGCAAGGTTAAAGCCTGTTTCAGATAAGCGTAAGGTTCTAAACAAAGAATACTCTGAAGCGAGAAAGGAATACTTTACTACTCACCCAAACTGCGAGGTATGCGGGGCTGTAGCTACAGATATTCACCACAAAGCTAAGAGAGGAAAGAACCTTTCCAACCTAGAAATGTTTATGGCAACGTGCAGAACGTGTCATAATAGAATCCACGATAATCCTGCGTGGGCAAGAGAATTAGGATATTTAATATATGAGTTCAAATAATACATTCGTTTCAATGATCATCTGCGAGGGATACCATGTAGATGAAAACCAAGTTAAGATTCTTTTCCAACAGCAGTTCAATCAATGCTGGGTAAAGAAATCAGACATTAGAACCATTGAAACACTAGGCTTCCACGATGGACGCAAGTTCGTTCGTATAGTTATCCCAGAGGAAGTAGCAAACACGCTAGAGCTTCAAGGCATTCTGGATTAAAGCTATCCTTATGTGCTGGCTATGTGCAATCACCAGTCACCATTCTCATCAGAAGAATAGCTATCATCATCTGAGAAGGATTCGACTGGCTTTTCTTCTCTAGCCCAGAATCTATTTGTCGGAACAGCTTTATCGTTTCCGATAAAAACTAATCCAAACCTACGAGACATTTCGAGGCAGTATAGAAAGCTGTCCGCCAAATCGGGCGAGTATCCAGTGCGTCCCTTGTAGTCATCTTTAGTCTCTACAGAAATCTTCTTGGATTTAATGAAATACCTACGGATACAAAGTTCTCGCGCCAACTCAGACGCTGCACCAACCCCGTAGATGACTCGGCTCTTAAAGCCGTGATAGGCTGAGTACCAATATTCCGAGACAAGTCTATCATAAACATCCTTACACGGGCGTTTATCAACCTCTGCTGCCATACGCTCAGTAGGTTTACCCATAGAAGAAATGAGCGCGATAGAGTGACCGCTAGCATCGAATCTCAACCACTCGCGTATGATAGCTTGTGCGACTCGACCGCCATCACCCGATACGTCCATACCAAATTTGGTAGGCTGAACTCCAGAAGCCCGGCATAGCTCGACTACTTCTTTAGCTAGACCAACTTCAAACTCAGCAGCTTCACGGGCAGATAACTGAATGACTTTTTGTTTCTCCAACCACATAACACGATTACGAGTCCCGCGAATGTAACCTAGTTTAGCTATAGTAAGCACACACCTATCTCCACCAACCGTAAAAGCCGTATCAAATCCAGCAACCTTGTGGAAACCTTCTGAATCCCAAAGCGGTTCTTCGTCGGTATCAGCGTTACGAATCAGATCAGCGGTTAGAATGGTCTGGGCGAATCCCGATTTCGGCCACCAGCCAATAGCGTTACGAACATAGTCAATCGCATTCTCATCACCATAACACTGTTTGAGCATGACCTCTTGCTTCTTGCGATCCATCAAGAACGGGAACGGGGATGGTTCATGCTCTGGCGCGGCGAAGTTTGGTGAGCGCATACCATTGTAAAACAAGCAAACTCCAGTCTCCGTCTCCCACTTATCCATCTCTGGACTGACAGTATCAAAGTTAGAAGCACCTTTAGGCATAGCCCAGCGAGTGTGAGGATTGTCACCAGCAGACGGGTTTCCAATACCGATAAAGACTACATCATTGTTAGCGGATAAGTTAACACGGGCAGTAATCGCGCCTAGTTCCATTTCCGGCAACTCATCAAGGGCTAATCTAATCCGATCATTCTTACGTCCACGGGTAGTATCAATAGCCTTCTGCCCCTCGTTACCAGACTGGAAAGCGAGAGCCTTGATAGCATTTCGGTAGTCCTTATCCTCATCATTCGACCCACCGCCCCAAACGATCATGTGGCGATAGTCAATAAGCTTACCAAATTGAACAGCAGCGGACTTCCATAGTTTAGAAATGATACCCCAGATACGATCTTCGGACGCACCAAGAGTAGTAGTAGCAACCCAAGACGAAGTGCAATGTGGTGCAGAACACCAGTCAAGGTAGACCCAAAGACCAACTGGAAACGACTTTCCCATTGAGGCCGCGCCAGCCAAACAGATGTCATCATTATTGCAGAGTTCTTCCAGAGTTCTCAACAACTGAGTATTGGTATAACCTCGATTGACAATAGAAACTTCCGTGGGCCATTGAAGTTTTACTGCCTTCAAGAAATGCTCGTATGGAGTGAGTAATTTAAAATCTGAAAGATTTATATTGTGCTTATTGCAGTAATCTCTTCCGTATTCACCCTTGCTTATAGCGTAGCAGTATAGCTCTATACCTAGCTCATCCATGTTCTCAGGGAATTTGATACCGTACTTTTGGATGCCTGTGTTTCCAGAAAAAATTCTTGACATATCAATAATAAAATATATTTTCAAACGAAAGGCAAGATGAAACTCAAAAATAGAAACCTAGCTCCAGTCGGTGGGTGGTACTACAAATACGAGATCAAGCGTGATAAACTCACCTTTCCAGCTATTGTGTATGGAAGCACATGGAGCAGCTTGATTTCAAACATCCAAAAAGATTGCCGTTCTAATGGAGTTACCATTCCAGAAAACATTGAGCAAATTGTAGAGGATCAAATCTGCCAACGCCAACCAAGTGATCGTTGCTGGTACGCTGATGGATTGGGAGATAATATAGCCCAAGCAATTCATACTGTAGCGAGAGTAGCTGACAAGGTTCTTGGAACTAAATTTGAACATAAAGCAAGGGGATGTTCTTCTTGCAATCGCCGCAGGAATGCGCTTAACTCGTTATCGTAAACGATAAAATATTATGCTATCAATAGGAAACGACAACTTCTCACTAGCAACCTTAGATCAAGATGGCAAGCCGCCAGCAACACGAATTTCCAACGCTAATCACGCTTGGAATATCGCTAACCACTTGAGGCAAGCCAACATCGGACGCGAGAACAAGCGCATCCGCATTTACAAGGCTTACAAGATGTTCCCGCCGACAGGGTACAGTAGGCTTGCTGAAAAGCGATTGCCTTGGCAATCAGACGTTAACTATGGACAACTTGGATTTATCGTTGATAACCAAAAATCCAGTTACTACGATGTAATTACTGAGCGTCAGGCTTGCTGCACAATCAAAAGCAAGTTTGGTAATGAGAAGGAACGCCTTGTGAACTCTGAGAACATTGCAACGGCATTCGACCAAGCAATCCGCGAGTGGCCCGGCTACCTTTATAATACAGAGCAAGACCTAGAAGAAATGCTCTTGTACGGAAAAGGTATTGGAATGTGGGATAGTCCGCTAGGATGGATGCCAGAACACGTTTTCCTATCTGATCTCCTTTTCCCAGATGATATTCGTATTGACTTCTGTAACCTTGAAGAGTTTGTGCGCCGTGTCCGCCTGACTCCTTACGAGTTGTATAAGAAGATCGAAAACCGCGCTGCCGCTGAAGCGATGGGTTGGAATGTAGACGCAGCTATTGACGCTATCCGTTTCCACCGCTCATTCAATAACCACAGAAAGACCCGCGAAGACTTCTTTCGTACCATCAGCGAATCAGGATTCAACTGGTCACTTTCGGTAAACCAAAAGATTGATCTATATGAAGTATTCTGGAGAGAGTTTGATGGTAAGATCAGTAAGGCTATTGTTCTTCAAGATTACCAACCAATCGCTGACTACATTAACTCCAATGTAAAAGGGGCAGGAAAGATCAGCGAAGATGACATTAGAACCCAACACGGGTTTATGATGCTCAAGACTGGTGCATTTAACTCATGGGATGAGATCATGTATATGCTAACTGATTCAGTTGGTTCTGGTCTATTCCAAGACATCAAGAGCCAGGCTGAATCCGCTTTTGTTGCTTGCCGCCAGTACGACTTCACAATGAATAGCCTCGTTGATGCTGTTCGCCTTAACTCCATGTTAATGATCGAAGGACAAGGGCCAGATGCAACTAAGATGCTAAAACAAATGGAATGGTTGCCAATCAGCGTATTGCCAGATGGAGCTAAGTTCATTCAGAACCGATTCCAACTCCCAGTAGCAGAGAGCATGAGCTTCATGCAATTCTTCATGGGAGATATGTATAGAGGCATGGGTCAGTACCGCATCAACGCTCCTACGAGCGGGGGAAAACAACGAACCAAAGGCGAAGCAGAACTAGATGCGGCGGAATCAGCCAAACTCTCTGGAACACAGATTCGTCGTTTCAATGAGTGTCAAACATTGTACTTCAAACAACTCTACAAACGCTTCGTAAATGCTAAGTCCAGCGATGATGGATACGAATACGTTAAGAAGTTCTACGAAATCCTAGAAGAACTAGGAACACCCAAAGAAGCTGCTGCTTGGAAGAATATCACTAGCATCCGTTCTAACCTTATCAATGGTGCTGGTAGTCCGTCATTCAAGCTAATCACGGCTGAGAAGCTACTCCAGATCACAGCTATCACACCAGCCAACGAAGGGCAAGAGAACGCTGTTAAAGACGCTATTGCTGCCCTATCTGGACGTGACAACGTATCTAGGTATCGTAATACAAAGATACCTAAGATCACTGACGTTAATCGTGTGATTGGGTTTGAAAATGCAGGAATGACTGATGCGTTTGTTAATCCGCAGAACTTCCCTGTATTGCCAACTGATCCTCATATCGAACACGCTGTTGGTCACTTGCAGGATATGATGATGCAATTGCAGATGAACGCACAATCTATTCAAGAAGGTCAACCAGACATTGCTGATCTATCATTGGCAATGCGCTCGGTGAAATTCAAAGGTGGTCACATCATGGCTCACGTTGAGTACATCAGTAAGGATGAATCTAAAAAGGATTTCCTCAAGCAATTCATGCTAGGAATGCAAGAAGCTCAAGGGATGGCAGATCAAATTCAGTCTGTGTACCAAGAAATGGCACAAGCCGAAGCTCAGAAGCAAGGTCAGCCAAATTCCGAAGAAGACATCAAACTTCAATACCTCGCTGCCAAATCTGGTATCGACATCGACACCAAGAAACAACTTGCCGACATTGCGATTGGCAAGTCTTCCATCAGCCATGCTCAACGTACAGAGCAGCGCAAGGAACAAGGTATTACTCAACTCGCCCTACAGAAAGCCAAAGCTCGCCAAGAAATCCAAAAGGAAAAGGCGAAGATGGCAGCTATGCAGGGCGAGGAAACCGAAGAGGTTGAGACTCCAGAAGTAACCGAAGAGGTTGAGATGGAAACTAACATAACACCAATGCAACAATGACCACAGAAAAAGTAAAATCACTATGCGCTGCCATTACAGCACACGAAGATTGGAACAAACTACAAGCATACCTACTGCTAAACGTAAACCCACCAGACGGAGTAACCACACTAATCCATGCAATCAAAACTATTGATGCTATTGGAACAGAGGAACAAGGAGAGTTTAAAAAAACAAAATCTTCTTCAAGAAATAAAGAAACAAAAGACAGTACGATTGACCCAGACCTCGACGAAAACTAATTTATGGCAGACACAAACGACACAGCAGCAGTAATCAAGGAACTACAGGATAAACCCCAAGTTCCGATCAAAGGTAATACATCTGACTTCCTAAAGAAGTTCAGCAAACAACAAACCGACGATGGAAAGCCTAGTGGAACAAACATGGGTGATCCAATGCTGGGAATGCAAAGACACAATGAAGAAGAACCACCAGAAGAACCGACAGGAGTTAGCGAAGCTGAAATCACATCCGATAGAACGGGCAAGAAAAAAGGTTTCGTTGAAAGACAAATCGAAGAGAACCGCAAGCTCAAAGAAGAACTCGAAAAGTACAAGCGAGACGAGGTTCCAAAGTTTGAAACCAAAATCCAAGAACTGGAGCGATTGGTTGCCGAATCAACATCAACAAAAGAAACTAACCACTACCAAGAACAGCTTAACAAAGCGAGCCAAGAGAAGAATGAGGTTGAACAACAACTCTCAGAACAGATCAAAGACTTGCGTAGTAAGTTGGACTTCCATGATATTACGAGCAATCCAGACTTCAAAAAGACTTATCTTGAACCCATCAAGAATACTTATGATACTGCGAGACAGTTGCTATCGAATGATCCAACGCTTCTTTCAACATTCTCCCGTGCGGTTAATGCAAACGCCTCCATCTTCAATGCGGCATCCGAAGAAGATCGTAGAGCAGCAGAGACAGATCGAGATCAAGCGTTTGAAGAAATCACGAACTCGCTCTCGCAATTCAAGCAGTACCAGTTCGCAGAACAAGTCAACAGCTTCATCAAAGCAACTCAAGGGCATCACGCAGCTCTTGTCAACTTTGAAGAAACCAAGCAGAACATCATTCACACCACTAAACAAAAAGAGCAAGAGGGACGGAACAAGTATCTGAACCAGTGGCGCGAAAGCTACAAGAATACCCAGCAAGAGATCGACAATGCTACATCAGTACCTGACGTTGTTGCTGATTACATGAAAGAAAAGGGCATCAAGTATGATATTAGCCGCGATGAGGCTATTGCACTTTCAGCAACACAGCAGAGCAGTGAGCAAGCATCTGTAGAAGATATGAACCGCTTGATTCATCAAGGCCGGGCATATCAGAAGATTCAAGCTCAGTTAAAAGCCTACCAAGAGATGGTGAAAGAGAAGGATGATTATATCGCCCAGTTAAAAGGATCATCCCGCATGACTTCATCTCCTAGTACATCGGATTCCCAGAAGCCAAGAATGAGCATGACAGAGGGACTGGCAGCGAAGATCGCAAGGTTCTCGCCGCAAAATCGGTTAACAGCATAGCCCACATTCCTAATTCTGGTTGTCATAAGGGGGAGGTAGAATGCGCTACCTCCCCCAACTTTTTTTAAAATAATCTCTTGACACATTAATTAAGATCATTATCTTGCGTGTAAGAGATAGCCGAAATTATCGTTTACGATAATATTAGGGATTCAACCGCACTCTGGTTGGCGAGTTATCGACCTCGCATGAAAAACGATTTCTGGACAGATAAAAACTCTGGGTTGAGTCCAGCAGAGGAAACCAAGCACTCGCTTGCTATTCCTCATGGTTTAGTTTGCGGTGCAAAACCAAACTAAACTAAATAAAATAAAATCAATGAGCGATCAACTCTACTTCAATAGTTGTGCTGAGATTGACAGTTTCTTCCGCGAGGGCCGCGAATATTTCAACGACCTCTATGTTAAGAAACTCGTAACGAACTCTGCATATTTCACCCGTTTCGAGGAGCAAGCATGGCCTCTTAACCATACAACTGAACAGAAAGCATTCCGTTTCGGACGTGGATTCCACGATCCTTGCACACCTTTCCGTCAGATCACTGACACCTACTGCGAGACTGATTCTTGCGATAGCAAACCAGAAGTGATTCAACGCCCCGGCACTGAGTCCTACACTTTTGAATTGCTCCGTAAGGAAATGACCACTGACTGGATTTGCGTTGAGAGCTTGCTCTACCGCTTGTTCCCTGCTGAAGAAATCCTTCAGTTTGAAGAGTCGAATGCTCGTATCACCAAGAACGTCCACGAAGAGTTCCTTCGTTCCAACTACATCGGTGGTTCTGGACACAAATGGATGGGTATCACTACTGATGACGGAACTTATTGCGGCCTCGTTGACGATGGCGCATGGTTCGTTCCTGAGCATACCATCAACAACGAAGCTGGTTACGACCTCTGCGCACTTCGCGTTAAGATCGCCACTGCTGACCTTGGCAAGATTGCTTATCTCTCGCTTGATATGCTCGACGATGCACTCGTTGACCTCCAAGACGAAGATGACGCTTTCCGCCTTGATCTCCAAGACGCGACTGGTCAGCCTTTGCTCGACATCGTTATTCCTGACCCACAAGTTGGCCGTGCGCTTTACTTCCAAGCCAAGCGCAACAACGGTTACTGGGATGCAAACACGGATTTCGACGAGCGTCTTACTCGTTTGAAACTCGGCATCAATCGTATCATCGGCGACTACGCCTTCGGTTACGACATCAACTCCGCTCGTTTCAACGCTGACACGGCATTCAACGCCTCGCTTCCAGCTTTCAACGAAGCTGATCCTGCAACATGGCCTCGCCTCGTTCGCGTTCCTCGCTACATCAAGACCGTTCTTGAGCAAGGTTGCGCTTACATTCCTAACCGCGCTTACCGCAATGCCGACTTCGGTATCTCGGTAGCTATGGTTAACAAAGCCATGTGCAAATGGACAATGCCTTCCAATAGTGGATACGGCCAAGCCCAACAAATGACCCAGAACTACGCTGGTGATTGGGAATGGAAGAACCCAGATTGGGAGTGCAACCGCTGGCGCAAAACGGGCTTCTATCAAGCCCAGTTCCGTCTTGCCGCACAGGTAAAAGACCCAACCATCATGCACAGCTTCTTGCATCGTATGCCTAAGAGCAAGAACCTCTACGGTTCCTGCTGCGAAGTGCAGACCTATATCGTTCCTGAGAACAATCAGGACTGCTATAGCTGCGCTGGTGTAGGTGACATTGTTGTGCCTTCCTAAGTTAAACAGGGGGGAGGCGAAAGCCTCTCCCCACAACCTTAAATAAAATAATATGTCTAATTCACGACCACTCGCTTATGATCGGGTTAACCTTTTTGGCCCGATTGCCGTTAACCTTCTCGCTGCTGGAGACGCTGATCTTCTTGTTCTCAATGACCAAGATACTAAGTTCTTTCCAACTAGCATTGTATTGGAGACTGCCTATGCTCGCGGAACCACTGCCACCGATCCAATTGTGATCGTTGACAACGGAACCACTAGCGAAAACATCACAGCTTCACTCACCATCACTGACGCTCTTGATAACCAAGGCCGCTACAATCCACTTACGATTGCCGCTAACCCTTACGTTATCACTGGTTCTAGCAAACTCCGTTTGTTGAAATCAACTGTTGGTGCTGGACAAGCTACCGCAACTCGTTCCCGTACTTCGGGCGTTGCTACAATCGTAACTGGTGCTGTTCATGGTTTTTCCACGGGCGACACAATCACGATTGCAAGCATGACCGACACTACGTTCAATGACGTTCAAGCTGAAATCACCGTTACTAGCACAACTGCATTCACCTACGAAAACGCTGGTGTTGATGTTGTTTCTGGTGCAGATACTGCCGGACGTGTTGGCGCACTTTATGTGAACGCCTACGTTGTTGGTATCTACTACTAACCCATTCCCCATTATTGGGTGGGGAGGTCTTTAACCCTCCCTGCCCATAACCTTTTCTAAAACTATGGCTTGCTTTACATCTTTACCTTACCACAATAAATTCTATCCACTTCTGATTACGGTTTCGGCGGCGGCTGGCATTACTCCAATTTCTTTCGGTTGCTTTGACGCAGCCAGCGATGCCTCTAGGCTTTATCAATTTTATCTGGCCTTTGCTACAATCGGTGGACTTACCCCAGTAACTGAAAACTGCTTTGTACAAACAACGGAAGACCAGCAACTCTTTGTTCTTAACGAAGCAGTAGCTGCTGCGCTTCCTGTTACCTAATTATCGTTAACGATAACAATCTTATGGCAATCTCACAACCCTGCTTTACTGATCTAGCTCCAGATCAGCAGAACTTTAATATCTACGAGTCTTTAAAACAGATCGCAGGATTTGATATTCCTGCCTACGATCAGATTGATATTTCGTACTATGGTTCTACAAATAATATTGCAACAGTCCAGTATCTTAACGCTGGAGATGTTGTAGCAACACTAACCCTCACTTACGCCGTTCAGCCTCCGACAACTAATGACGCGAATCTGACTGGTGTAACTGTAGCCTACCCATAAAACATGGCACTTACATTCAATCCGTTCACTGGTAAATTGGATTTCGTTGGCTCAGGAGCATCCGCTATCGGATCAACAGGGGCCACAGGCCCATCTGGAGGCCCAACTGGCGCAACTGGCGTTGCTGGGGGTGACGGAGCCACTGGCGCGACTGGTGCAAGCGGAGCCACTGGCGCCACGGGCATTGGGGTGCAGGGCAGTACAGGGGCCACGGGTGTTGCTGGAAATGAGGGATCGACTGGAGCAACGGGATCGACTGGAGCAACAGGGGTAGCAGGAACAGACGGATCGACTGGCGCAACTGGAACCGCTGGAACAAACGGGGCTACAGGAGCCACTGGCATCTCTGGACAATCATCCACTTTTTATAACTACCAAGCAGACGCAAATGCAGTGTCTGGAGTGCCAACAACAGGACATCTTTACTGGAATAACGCATCTCAAATTTCAGCAACATCTGTAACTCTTTCTCACATTGACGCTTTAGGTAACGATATTGAAGTTTTCTTTCCTATTTTTAAAACTGGCGATACATTTGTAATCCAAGACCAATCTAATTCTAATAATTTCCAAAGATGGCAGATTTCGGCAACGCCAACTATTGTATTAAATAGTTACATTTCAATTCCCGCAACATTGGTTACATCCGCTGGAACTGGAACAACTGGATTTGCTAACAATCACCAGTTAATTTTTGCAATCGTAAGCAGTGGTTTGGTTGGAGCGACTGGCAGTACAGGGGCCACGGGCATTGCTGGGAGTAACGGAAGTACAGGGGCTACGGGAATCCAAGGGTCAACGGGCGCGACTGGAGTGGGAAGCACAGGAGCTACGGGCGTAGGTGCTAGTGGTTCTACAGGCGCGACTGGCCCTGCTGGAACAGCAACTCCAACTGACGTTCAAATTTTTACGTCTTCTGGAACATGGACAAAACCAGCAGGAGCAAGATCGGTTGATGTTACTTGTATCGCGGGTGGAGGCGGAGGCAGTAGCGGACGAGTTGCCGCTGGGCCACAAGGGGGAGGGGGAGGTGCTGGTTCTGGATTTACAGCACGAACAGGCATCCCTGCGTCTACATTAGGTGCGACTGAAACTGTAACTGTTGGTCTTGGAGGAGCAGGTGGCGCGGGAGTAACGGTCATTAACGGATCAACAAATATCGGATCCGCAGGCGGAAACTCTTCGTTTGGAACTTGGGCTACAGCAGGAGGAGGCAATGGCGCAAGCACAAGTGGTGCTGCTGGTGCGGCTAACGCAAGGGCTGCATGGCTAGGGGGATCAGGGGGTGTTGGAGGCAATAACTCCGTAGGAAGTGCTGGAAGCAACTCTCAATTGGCTCCCGCAGGAGGCGGAGGTGGTGGAGGACAAGATGGAACTCCAACATTGCAATATGCTGGTGGTGCTGGTGGTGCTGTTCTTGCAAATGCGCTTAGTGGCGGGACTTCTGCTGGAGGAACCTCTGGTGGTGGAGCAGGTGGCGCGGGATCAGTTGTTACTGGGTCTTACGTTCATGCTGGTGGTGGTGGAGGTGGTGGAGGAAGTTCGACCACAACAAACGGTGGTAATGGAGGTGCTGGAGCAAATTATGGTGGTGGTGGTGGCGGTGGTGGTTGTTGCGCTTTCGGTTTCACTTCGGGTGCAGGAGGAGCAGGAGCGAATGGGGTTATTGTGGTTACAACATATTTCTAATTTATGAACGGATACGCTTTATTGGATGAAGAAGGTGGTTGGCTAGTTAACACCATCGTCTGGAACGGAAATTTGCAAGATTGGCAATCTCCCGCTGGAACAATTGCAAAACGAATAGAAGAAGTCGATATTTCGCAACTTCCAGAAAGACCCGCAGATGCCATTTAGACTCGATCCAATTTCTGGCAGATTAACTTTCATGCAAGGAGCGGTTGCATCCTCAGTCATAAATGATACTGTAAATGACCTTCCAACAAGCCTACCAGACGGGACTACGGCATATAGCCCAAACGCAACGGGTTTTGGCAAACAAGGAACAAATAGCCAATCTATAGTTTATCCTAAAAGTGGAACATGGTATCGCGCAGATACTAACACAGAGGTAACTCCAGATGTCAATTCAATCTGGACTGTAGGTTCAAGGTACAACAACTACGATCCAAATTCTGGTGCTTTTAACGAGACTATCATTAGTGCTACAACGCTGAATGGAGTTCTTACACAAAACTCATTCATTGATATGCCAATCAATGGGCAGTTGATTCGTGTATATGTTAAGTACCAAGTCAAAGTTTCTCTTCGTGGAAATGGGAATCTTCCGTGTTTTATGTTCGCAAATGGATGGGGAGCAAGCGTTGCAGACTACACTAGCTATGCTGATCTTGGCTATGCCGTAATCCAATACGATTGGAGAGGTACATTTGGTGGAACAATCGCTCCATATCCAGCTAACTTAATGACTGTTTATCCGACAGCATTGACCCGGCTAAACCAGAATGTAAATCCTAACGCTAACTATGCTAGTCAAGCATCTGTTGCGACTATAGCTGATGTCCGCAACCAAGATATGTATTATTGGTTTGCAATGCCTCGTCGGGTATTAGCGTATGTAAAATCTTTAACAGCAGATATTGATATTACTAAAATCGGATTCTGGGGCAACTCATGGGGGGGTCAAATTGCTTATAATATGTCTATCGAACCAGACATTAAAGCTGTCATTGCTCAATACGGAAACGGATGGATTCACTGGTGGAAGACGTTCAATGTTTTGCCATACGCCTTGCCTTATGTTGAGCCAACTTTTACGGATGGTAACAACTATTACATAACAACTCTTGAGCCGCAATCCTACGCGAAAAGCTCAGCTGCACCCGTCCTGTGGCTAACAAGCACAAATGACTTTCATGGAAACTTTGACAGAGGATTCCGTAACTTTGAAATATCACCAGTAACTGGAAGTTATGCTTTCCGTGTAAATTCCAGTCACGACATCACTGGACTAACACAAAACATCCAGCTTTGGTTTGACCATAAACTAAAAGGAACAATTGCCACTTGGCCCAGCAATCCAAACACGATTCCTAGTCTTGTTACTTCTGGTGCAAATACAGGATACCCTAAAGTCACTGTAACCCCATCGGACGCAGCAAACATTTCAGCAATTCAAATCTACTATGCTCTTGAAACAGCAGATTGGCAAAATAGGACATGGTTAACTGCAACAACTGTAAACAATGGTGATGGCACTTGGAGTGCAGAAACTCCTTGTTTTAATATTAACGGATATGTCTTTTCTTACGCGCAGATCACCTATACAAACACCATTGTAGTTTGCAGTAAACAAGCTGCATTTATCCCATCCTCACTAGGTAATGCAGTTGCTGCTCCTAATAATTACTGGAGTCCTACAAACGCAAGCGCAACGATCAATCTTTGGCTGGATGGTGCAGATAACAATACACTCACACTAAACGGGCCACTTGTAACTCAATGGAGAGATAAGTCTAGCATAGCAAACCATGCTATTCCAAATTCTGGTGAGGAACCAGTTCTGGCTACAGTGAATGGAATGAATGCAATCCGCTTTACTGGGTTTAAACGTCTATTCTCAACAAACCAAGTCACTACTAGAGATTACAGAAACGTATTCATCGTATGCCAATACGAAGGTGGAACGGTATTTTACAATGGAGCGTATGGATACATGGCAGTATTTAGCGGCGCAATTGATGGAGGTTCGGCAAACGGCAACTGTTTCTTTGGAACTAGTCTCTCGCAATCATTTGCAAACAACACATTTTTAGGTGGCCCGTTCTTCTTGAATGCAACACAAGTGTCGGCAGATGGGACAAATCGGGTTGTATTACCACAACTTAATACCTCAATGGGATTTATCTCAGCCAACTCAGCATCAGCAGTGACTGTTGCAGGATATGGAATCGGAACACTGCGACAAATCTCTAACCCGTGGGATGGCGTGGTATGCGAAATCGTATCTTATGGCTCAACTCTAACCTTGACTGACAGACAAAAAATGGAAGGGTATATCGCATGGAAATGGAATTTAGTTTCCTTACTTCCATCTGGTCATCCATATAAAACAACAAGACCAACCGTATGAACGACAACGCCACCAGCCACGGAGTATTAGGAACGATCATATCGACCACAGGATTTATAGTCAGTATGTTACCAGAAATAGAAGCGTCAATTAGAGTCGCTGGCGGGATAATCAGTATTATTGCTGGTGTCCTAACGTGCATCTACATGACCAAACAAATAATCAAAAAATGAAACCAAAACAAATAGCAGTAGCAATGATATTATTATCGTTTATCTTCTTGGGCATGGCATTCTTAACGGGTTGTTCAGCACTTGGACAACCAAATATTTGTGTAGAAACACAATACGGAAAGTTCTGTTATGAGCTTCCAGAAATCAAAGGATTACAGAAATGAAAATCATAAATACACTACTCGCAAAATTCAGCGAGAACTCGACATGGCGTGGTATTATTCTGATTGCTACGGCAGTCGGAGTTAAGATCGAACCAGAACTCCAAGAAGCAATCCTCGTCGCAGGACTAGGGCTTGTTGGACTCATCAACGTCATTCGCAAAGGGTGATTGCTCCTAACTCCAGACCGCAGCAAGCGAAAGAGAAGACTTTGGCTATGGTCATTAAGTCTGGTATCGTTGATCGTGTTGCATTAGTAGGTATCCGTGGGTACTACAGGGATACTATGGGAGTTAAAGGAAAGAACGACCGGGGAATCTACGACGATGCAATTATAATTTTATCTCCAAGCGTCCATGCTACTTTCAATGCAAACACTGATCCAACGGTATATAAAAAAGGTATCGCGGTGCTCAAAACGGGCATTCATCGGTATCGTAAGGGGAATCATGGTATCTCTAAACCCGGAGGCGGCTACCCTGCGTTGCGACCTGCTAACCCAAAAGAGGAAGTGCCTGTTACAAGAGATGGTGAAGGTGATTCTATGGGGGTAGCAATCAACATTCATAAGGGTGGATACAATACGACTAGCTCGCTGGGATGCCAGACGATCTATCCCTCACAATGGGATGGGTTTATTAATCTAGTCTATTCAGAAATGAGTAGATACAACCAAAAGACAATTCCCTATCTATTAGTGGAAAACACTTGACTTAACCTAAAATATCGTTGACGATAAAATAAAATGAGCAATTGCAATGAGACTATTATAGTTGCAGGATATGCAAGAGCCGCAAGGGATTTCGCCCAAGCCGCTGCTCAATCTGCGTGTATTGCTCAAGAATCTATTGGAGCAAGCGGAGCGACTGGTGCTACGGGGGTGGGTGCCACAGGTGCAACTGGCCTTACGGGTTCTACTGGGCCATCTGGAGGGCCAACAGGAGCTACGGGAGCAACAGGCGAGGGAGCCACAGGAGCCACCGGGTTATCTGGCATTAACGGAACCACAGGCGCGACAGGTCTTCGCGGATCGACTGGGGCTACTGGCCTTACAGGATTGCAGGGTTCCACTGGACTTCAAGGTTCTACTGGATTAGGTGCTACGGGACTAACAGGAGCTACTGGTCAACAAGGAATGATAGGGCCAGATGGAGCTACTGGAAGTGTTGGCCCTCGCGGAGCAACTGGACTAACTGGTGGATTTGGAGCTACGGGTGCTACGGGTATTTTGGGAGTTGCCGGAGCCACTGGAGCCACTGGCGCAACTGGACCAACATTTACAACAAGAAGCGATTATGTTACAAGTCCAACTCCATATATTTATATTGGACGTGCGCCAACTGGAACAGCAGAATCAACAGCGTCATGGACAATTGAACGAAGCGAAACAGATAATGCTGGATCAATATTAAATACATTGACAGCAACTGGAGCTTGGACTAATAGATATTCACTCATTTACACATAATATGAAGCCGACCAACCCAATCACCATCGACGGCGAAACCTACGACATTTACGCCATCAACCTTGCGATCACATCCGTTGTAAACCCAGACGCAAGCGAAGATGCAAATGTTTCAATGCGCTTGCTTCCCACGCGGATTGCGAATGGCGAAGTCATCGTCGCTGAAGACTATGCTCGCGTTATGTTGCTGGGGAGTGTCGATAATGTCGATCTCGCAACGAAGACCGCCGTGGCTCAAATTTCTGCAAGCATTCAAGAATTTATCTACGCGAAGGGGCTGTAAAAAATGGCACTTATTGTTTCAGCAGCAACAGGCAACTTCAACGCTGGCGCAACTTGGGTCGGGGGCATTGTGCCGGGCGCAGCGGACGAAGCTCGCGCCTCCACGGGTCACACGATTACGATCACCGCAAACGTGACTTGCACCGAGTTGTCGAATGACGGCACAGGCATTTTTACATTGAATAGTGGAGTGACGCTCACCACCAATGTCACTAGCAAGTCCACAACCGCAACGCGCAACTGCCTTCAATTTACATCGGCGTCACCGTTGTCCGCTACGATTGTCGGGACTTGCACAGGAGGCACGGTTTCTACAGCGCAAGGTGTAGTCAATACCTCGACCGGGAGTCTTGCCATAACAGGCAACGTATCAGCGGGGGCTGGAACTTCTTCCGTTGGCGTCAATAATTCAAGCACAGGAACGGTGACGATAACGGGCAACATTACCGGAGGGGGGGGGAGTGGTGCTTTTGGGGTCAATAATTCAAGCACGGGAACGGTGACGATAACGGGCAACGCTACCGGTGGAACTGGAACCACCGCTTACGGCGTCAATAATTTAAGCACAGGAACGGTGACGATAACAGGCATTGCGACAGCTGGTAGCACTAATGGTGCAGAGGGCGCTAGAAATGCTGTGGGAGGCGTTTTAAATGTAGGCCGCGCGAAGGGAAACGACTTCGGAATTGGGAGCACTGGCATTGTTGCTGGGGTCGGCGTTGCGTCTGGTCAAACGAGCGTTACTAAAGTCAAGGAAATTGAATATGGCACTCGCGGTCAGTCTCCAACGAGCGGCCCAATATACCTGGATTCAGATCTAACGAATGTTGCAGTTTTTGTAAACTACCCAACCGGCACGAAAACATTATCCGATCCGAACAACACCGCTGGACTATCGCCAGCCGACACGGATGTGCGATCTGGCGTCGTATACAATAACGGAAACGACACCGGATCGGCCTACATCCCAGCCGCAGCAAGTGTTGGTTTTGGCGTGCCTGTAGATGCCACCACAGGCACGGCAGTTTTAACTGCATCAGCTATCTTTGATACACTTACAAGCACGATGACAACATCTGGTTCAATAGGCGAACGACTTGCTAACGTATCGACTGTAGCTGTAACTGGTCAGCAGATTACAAATGCACTTGGGTAATAACACTTGACTTAACCTAAAATATCGTTAACGATAAATATATTATGAGTTGCGGAAATTCCAGAAGTTCTAAATGCAATCCATGCGGCCCAAGTGAGGCGGCAATGAATGCGATTGCTGATCGTGCAGCTTACTACGCTCGTATAGCAATCGAGGCGGTTAATCAAGCCACAACTGAACCGGAAACTTGGGAATATGTTTCTGATGGAACTCAAACTACATTTAATATTTCCGAAGGCATAAGCCAAGTTAGCGGGGGATATATCGTTCACATTGATGGGGTGTATCAAAAGACATCAAATTATTCAATAAACAATACCGCACCTAAAACGCTTATCATGTCAACTCCAGTTCCAGCGGGATCGGAAATAACAATAACCACTCATTAAATATGCCACTAACTAAAGCAACACAAAATGTAGTCGAAGGAATTGTCTCGACTGGATCAACTGGAGTATCTGCTGGATCATTTCAAGTAGGACAGCAATACAAGATTACTTCTCTTGGAACAACCACACAACCGCAATGGAATACTATTGCTGGAACAACCGGACAGACTTATGTCGTAGGCTCGCTATTTACAGCGGCAACCAATGGAGCAAGTTCCGGTAATGGAGCGGCAGCAGTAGCAAGGACATTGGCAAACAGGTTTGCTGATGTGGTGAATGTGTTGGATTTTGGGGCTGATCCTACTGGAGCA
>Ga0315284_10005098_pt1 | contig 18675 bp, 19 predicted proteins | sample YL17G09_16_MG_FD_203696 | JGI IMG/M metagenome (GOLD analysis project Ga0315284, IMG submission 203696) | Sediment microbial communities from Yellowstone Lake, YNP, Wyoming, USA - YL17G09_16 | ecosystem: Environmental > Aquatic > Freshwater > Lake > Sediment | place: USA: Wyoming | collected... | reverse complement strand
TTGTAAAAAAGTTTGTAAAAGAGCTTTTAATGGTTGGATTTCTTCACCAGAATTTTCATTGAAAGTTAAAGATGGAAAAAAAGCAACATTGACTTTCACTGATGTTCGTAAATTTAGTTTATATCAAGTATACAATGAATTTAATAAAAAATTAAATTGTGATAGACGACTAATCGTAATTAAACAAAAAAACTATAATAAAGTTTTAAAAGAATTTAGTAAAAGAACTGGGTATTTAGAATTTGAAAAAACCCCAGAAATTGGAGAACATTGTCAAGTAGCTTTTAATTTATGTTCAGCAACATATAATCAAGCAACAAATATTATAACATTCGAAGTTTTAGTAGATAAATTTTTTATTGATGGAGTTATAAAACCTATCCAAAATATTAATGGTATTTATTGTCAGTGTAATTTAGATTTTATTGGAAAGGCTGGGACTGATTAGGAGGTTTATATTTAAAAAACGCGTAAAATTTATAAAAAATAAGAAAATATGAAATATTTTCTTATATAATATAATGGTTTGTAATTGTAATCCAGAAACAGTTTGTAAGAAAGTTTGTAAAAGAGGTTTTAACGGTTGGATTTCTTCACCAGTATTTTCATTGAAAGTTAAGGAATCTAAAAAAGCAACATTGACTTTCATTAATGTTCGTAAATTTAGTTTATATCAGGTATACAATGAATTTAATAAAAAACTAAATTGTGACCGAGAAGTTATTGTACTTAAAACAGAAAACTATAATAAAGTTTTAAAAAAATTTAATAAAAGAACTGGTTATTTAGAATTTGAACCAACCCCAGAAATTGGAGAACATTGTCAGATAGGTTTTAATTTATGTTCAGCAATATATAATCAAGCAACAAATAATATAACATTCGAAGTTTTAGTAGATAAATTTTTTGTTGATGGAGTTATAAAACCTATCCAGGACATTAATGGTATTTATTGTCAGTGTAATTTAGATTGGAAACCTTTAATCGGTGCAGTTCCATAGCAATAACTAGACAATTGAACCTTTTGGTTGTTTAACACTCCAATTAGGTCCAATCATATTGCGTAAAAAATAGGGGTCCGTTTTATCTGCCAATTCATTGCTATATACATACCCAGTTGTTCCTCTAACATCAAAATTCTGAGAAAAATCTCCATAATCATCGTAATTCCTAGGCATAATTCCGGAACTCCCCAAATTGGCAGCTACTCTTACATCTTCATTGATTGTATAAGTCAAGGATTTGTCAGGAATAGTCGGGGATTTAGTATACATTCGATTAAAATAGTCGTCAGCATTGAGTGGAGTAAGTCTTTTAGCAGGAGGTGGTGTTTTATCTTTTTTGTATTGGATTGGAATTCCTGCAATTAATTTTTGATAATTTATATTATGTTCCAAATTTAATAAATTCGGAGTTTTTCTAAATAAATAAATCCAATTTACATAATCTTGCATAGTCATTCCATCTGGATAACCAAATTTAAATGCATTCCGTTCTACAATTGTCATATCTTTTAAAGATGGATAATTTTGTCGGGGGTGCTCTAATTGAACAGTCCCTTTTGACTTATCATCCGGGAAAAAAGGATTTACATATACTTTATCCCGTGGCTCAAGTTTTATTTCTGCATCAGGAAATGCAAGAATATTCTCATATGTGATTTGGGATGGCATAAAAGTCTGAAATGTAGAATCCTTTATTTCTCTTTCCCATTCTTTTCCCATTTTGGCATTTACACTGGATTCTTCTTCTTCCTCTTCTGATACTGATTTATTATCAAATGTTTCTTTAAATGTTTCTTTAAATGTTTCTTTAATTCGATTCTGACTAAAAATACAAAACAATAATAATAATACTATGCAAATAATAAAAATATAAATCAAATAAATCATTATTAATTACTTAGAATAATATTTTCTATATTTCTATTAGATTATGTCAAATTTTACTTTAGAAACAAATAGAAATAATTCGCTTTCAATTATACCACGATTAACATTCCAAATGCCTCAATCAACATCTAGTGCAACACCATCAACAACAATTCCAATTTATTTTTGTCAAACTGGCTGCCAACTTGAATTTCAATTTACAAATATTACAAGTGCAACATTAAAAAATGATGGCACATATTTTACAATAATTCCTACTGAAAATTCTAATAATTATATAAATTGGAATGGAAGTGGTGTTAGTGGACAAAATATGACTCGATTTGATTTGAAAGAAATAAAATTTGTAGCTCCTGCAAAAGATGTTGTTGGCTCAATTACTTACAATAAATCTATCCAGTTTTATTTTACATTTGTAAATAGCACATATCCAAATATTATGATTGTTATAACAATTATTGGACAAGCTAATAATGTAGGAACAGCACAGACTGATGGATTTATTTTACTGAAAGCACTTGCACCTCAGATTCCAATACGAAATGAAGTAAAAACAGTGTCTAATTTAAGGAATATTAATTTGGGGAATTTATTACCTGCAAATAAATCCTTTTTTAGCACACTTATTAATGGAAACAGTATTCAATATATTTCCATGACAAGAATTATAGATATTCCTGAAAATTTTTTAGAATATATGATTTCGATGGTAGTCGGTGGAAAGCAAGCGTATGATAATAAAGTAAATACAAATAATAGGGAAATACCATCAAATCCACAGGGAACTATTATATTTTATACAGAAAATGTTAAACCAATCAATTCTGACCAAGCATATGTTTGTAATGCTAACTGCGACAGAGTTGTAGGAGATGCGACGTTATTACAGCCAACATTTGGAACAAGTAATACTTTATCAAATGGGGAAGGAAATATTGGAACTAAAACAGTTGGAGGTGCACAAACAGTAAAACCGACACAAGAAGAATGCGAAGAAGAATATGTTTTTCCTGGGTCACGAACATTAGTTAAAATAAATTCAGCAACAACCTCATCAGTTTCTGGTGATAAATCAAATGAAAAAAACCTATCAACAGAAGATTATATCACTTCAATTGTAAAGGGTATATTAATTACTCTTTTTTTGCTAATTATTATTTTTGGCAGTATAACAATACTTTTTTTTATGGCTAAAGCTTCTAATGTAAATTTTACTTTACAAAGTTTCTTTTCAAAAGAATTATGGAACAAGGAAAATTTATTGTTTATTTTTATTGGATTATTTGGTTTTTCTTCAATTGTTTCATTTACTATTGCTGCATTGATTGAACTTGTTAAAGAAATTGAAGACCCAAATACAAAAGATCCAAATAAATCAGAACAATCAAATTTAAATAAAAAAATAGGAAAAATAAAACCATGGGTATTATTAATTATTGGTGTTCTTTGTATTTATTTACCATGCTTGGTTTTTCTCTGGTTTATGTCAAAAAAATATTCGAATCTTTTAAATTATAATCGTTCAAATATAGAGTTATCAAATAATTATTTACAAAGAAATTCTAAATATAAATCAGAAATATCACTATTTAATAATCAAACAAGTAAAATATTAAATAATTATCAGAAAAATCCATCAGATTTTTTTAAACAAAATTCACAAGGTATAACTGATATTTTAAAAGCATCAAAACAATATAATGAATTATCACCAACTACAAAATCTATGTTAGAAAAAACGAATCCAAAACTCTCAAATTTATTTAACCCTGATAGCAAATTTATAAAAGATATTAAATCTTCAGATTATGAATCAAGCAAATTAATATTTAATAATTCAATTGATTCTTTAAAAACAGGATATAGTATAGTAACACCAAAATTAATTAAAGATTTTCAAACTGCACAAATACTAGACCCAAATAGTCAATATCTAAAAGATATAAATAAGAAAATGATTATTGGTAACATTGTTCCAAAAGAATTAGAACAATATATATATTCTATCAAATCTAAACCATAAAAAATAATCCAATTATAGATGACAACCAGTCATATATATTACTATTTGAAGTTATTTAGTAAATATTATTATTAAATAACTATTTATTGGCAATAAAATTATAATGGATATCCAATAGATGATTGTAAACCAACAACTTCACCATCTAATCCTTGTGCAGATTCTTGATTTGACCATGTTTTCACATTTCCGCACATTCCATTTAATTCATTGCGACTATCTCTCTTTCCACCAGAACCACTGCCACCACATCCAGACAAGCAAGATGTATCTTCATTGAATCCCTGTGGCTGCATATTACCACCTTGATTATCATAAGACTCCATTAAATTATCAAATGAACCCATTTGGTCACCATTTTGGTCACCCATTTGGTCACCAATTTGGTCACCCATTTGGTTACCCATTTGGTTACCCATTTGGTTACCCATTTGGTTACCTGTCATTGATTCAAAAACATTCATATCAGGTTGCATATTTTTACCAGTAGGTGCAGAATTTTGAATATTATTGATTTCCATTGACAATTGCTTTCTCTGGCACATCTGTATAATAGACACTAATAATATAGCCAGCATTAAACCAATTGCTGGGCAATATAATGCAACAAATGCAATAACAATTAAAAAGATGACTTTTACAATAATATTGTTGAAGAAACACAAAAATTTAAGTGGTAAAAATTTTAGAACAACAGCAGTCAGGACAATCAATATAACTATAATTGATCCTTCAATAATATGCCCTTGGACGGATTTTTCACCATAAGTGTATATTTGCTTAACCGTATTGGAAGATGCCTTCAATAATCTTCGTGATGCATTCATATTATATTTTAATGAATATTTTTATTTAGAATAAGTTAAAAAAATGATTTTTTATTCCCCAATAACCTAAACCAAAATAAAATGAAATCATATATTGGAAAAAGAGGATACGTCTTAATTAAAAAAAATTGGGACCCTAATATACTCAATCAAATTAAAAAAGAATTATTAGTCCAACCATTTCAATGCGGTGATTATGGTGAACCAGAAGAACCATTCCCAGTATATTCCGAAAATTCTCAAAAAATGTATATTCCTAAATATTATGGACTGGAGAAATTCGGGAAACCAAATGAAATAAAATTGGGTCCCGGTGAAAACATAGACTTAACATTCAAAGGCAGTATTAGGAGTCATCAATCAGAACCTATCTCTAAATGTATGGAGGCATTCCACACACAAACTAATGAAGGTGGAGGTGGTATTCTATCATTGCCATGTGGCGAAGGAAAAACAGCATGTGCCTGTTATCTTATTAGTCAATTGAAGAAGAAAACATTTGTGCTCGTCCATAAAGAATTCTTGTTGAACCAATGGGTTGAAAGAATCTCCGATTTTCTTCCTAATTCCAGAATTGGAAAAATACAAGGTGATGTTGTTGATATCGAAAATAAAGATATCGTTATTGGAATGATTCAAAGTATTTCTATGAAGCAATATCCCCTTGACTTATTTGACTCTTTTGGTTTCGTCATATTAGATGAATCCCACCGATGTCCAAGTCGGGTCTTTTCTAAAGCTCTTGCAAAAATTAATTGCACTTATATGTTGGGACTAAGTGCCACACCTAATCGAAAAGATGGTCTCACAAAAGTCCTCAAATGGTATATTGGTGACATTATTTTTCAAAGAGTTGGAAAAAGTGCTCTTAATAGTGAGCTTATTCGATATGTCTATTGCTGCAAAGACGAAGTCTACTGCAAAGAATTAACAGGATACTATGGAAAATTAAACTCAGCTGGGATGATTAATAATATTGCATCATTCATGCCAAGGACACATTTTATTGTTGAAAAAATAGTAGAATGCATAAGAGAAAGTAACCGCCAGGTTCTTATTCTGTCTGACCGAAAGGAACAACTCCGGGATATTGAACGTGCTATGGCAGAAAAAGGAATCGAAATAGGATACTATATCGGTGGAATGAAACAGTCCGCATTGGAAATATCTACAAAAAAAATGGCAATTCTAGCAACCTACCAAATGGCTGCAGAAGGGCTAGATATTTCCACAATTGATACAATTGTTCTTGCAACTCCTAAAACGGACATTGAGCAAGCAGTCGGCAGAATACGCCCCAAAACGGGTGACAGTGAACGCAATACTCCCCTAGTCATTGATATTGTGGATGAATTCTCTATTTTCGAGAACCAGGCGTTCAAAAGGCTGGCGTTCTACAAAAAGAAGAACTATGAAATCAAAACCACTAAAGTTGCAAAAGATGGTAAAGTTTTATCATCTTATTCTTATTCACCTTCTGCTGAGGAAGAGCTGCCATCAGAGCCATCAGGTCCAAAAAATCAAAAAAAAGGCTTCGGATTTTTTAAATCTAAACAACAATAAATTGATTTAACACTAACCTAAATAAGCCGTGTTATTTTTTCATTGAATTGTTCTATACTATACATTTCATCATCATCGTCTGATAAGTTATCATTTAATTTTTTTATAAAATTATTAATTCCACTCTCCTCCATTGAATTTGAATTGATCCAATTAACAATTAATTCTGAAAATATCTTTTGACAATTTGGATAATCTACTTCTAAATTGCTAAAATCATTCATCAACTTTTTCAACAAAAATACTTCGAATTCTTCTCCAAATTTCCCAAAATCACACCATAATTTTCCCAGAAGTTCAATCAAATATTGGCGTTTTGTATCATTTACATCCAATATTTCTTGAATTATTGAATTATAAAATAATGGATAATTTGGAATCTTTGCAAACATTTTCTTCACATTTTCATAGTCCTGATTTACTGGATATTCCGAAATAATACAATTCATATTTCGGTCCACTAACTCTGGATTCTTTATAGAGACTTCGTTTTCATCTGTATTCTCATTGGAACTCAAGGATGCTAATAAATCAAATGTATTGGAATGTTTTATTTCAATCTTAAAATATTCCTGCAATTTAAATTTCGTCTTAGCAGTTAGCCTCAACTGTGGCATTAATGCAATAATTTTATCTTCATAAAATTTTATATTCTGTTTGTCCAATTTATGAGTGCTCTTATTTAAAACATCAAACAGAAAAATAAATTGCTCAATTTCATGTGTTAATAGTAATTGAAGAAAAATATGATGAATTACTTTTTCATTGAAAATTCCACAATCAAATGTTGAAAACAAAAATTTCAAGAAATTATTATAGCGATTCTTTGAAAAAATATTCATTTCAAAATTATCCTCTGAATTTATTATTTCCAACTGATAAGTAGACCGATTCTTAAAACTTTCTTCTAGAAATGAGAAAAATGATAACTTATAATTATGACTCTCCATTGCATCTTCCAAAGCTTCTTCATTGGAATCAAACGGTCCATAATATTCCTCATCTTCTTTTTGAACCATTCGATTTAATGAATAGTAATATTGTCCATCTTTATTGTTAACAATATTGAACATCTTTTTCTGCCATTTTTTATTAATAATAAGTTCTTTCACTAATTTCGCATATAAGCCAATAAAATATGTATCTGTATGAATTTTATTTGAAATTTCTTGGGTCAATATTTCATAAGATTCATAATACATTAACCCCTCTAATTGGTCAATAAATTCCTTAACAATAATCGTAAACTTCTTCTCATTTAATTTATTCAAATTTGTAATAATAATTCGCCTTATTTTTTCAATATTATTCTCCGGTAACTGCTTGATATAGGAATTTGTCAAAAATTTCTCTATATCCTTCCTCTTAAATCGACTCTTCCTTTTCCAAGTATTTTGCTTTACATGCTTGCCCATAAATCTCCCATTCTTTCTAAAATTATTAACATCAGGAAATTTTATCTCTAGATTATCATAAAATTCCTTGAAATTATTTAGAAGTTCAACAGTATTACTATCTCCTTCTAATTTGGAAGAAATAAATGCAATTCTTTCTAGTGGATAATAATGTTCAATCTCTGGGATATTTTCAGCCATTATTTATTATAAATATTAAAAATCTTTTAAATTATCCTCATCCCCATCTAATTTTGGAGAATATCTTTCCCATTTTTTACAAATAATTTTCTGTAATTTTCCTGAAAACTCTTCACTACTATCTTTTGGTAATAAAGATGGTAAATTATCTATTGCAATAATATCTATCTTATCATTTATTTTGAAAACTGGTGCTTCAAATGTTGTCGCGCTATATTTTAACCTAATTGGATTATTTTTCGCATTTATATCACAACTAATATCAATAATAATGGATAATTTATCATATTTGATTAGTTGTTCATCAGATATAAATATTGTATTATCATCAGGGGACAATTTGATACAATTTATTATAATATGATGTTGAGTAAGAGGAGTAACATCACTTGCTCTTGAGTATCCATAAATATTGGGTAGTCCTAGGCGCTCTAAAATAAATCGGGATCCTCTTCCACATCTTCCATTTATTCCAATTATTCCAATACTTATTTTCCTAAAGAAATGCTTAAAATATTCAACTTCTTCAAAAAGAATAGATGCATCTTGATATGGTTTAAGGTTTTTAATATTTTGGTTAATTGACTTAAAATAATATTGCAATAGTCCAATTGCTGTTCCAATGAAACCAGCCCAAAATCCAAATGCAATAACGCGTTTTTTTTTACGATTTATGAAATACTCATAATCATATACAATAGCGCCAGCTTTCTCCAATTTTCCTATAATTTCTTCACTACCAATTTGATTTTTGAATATGTGCGTAAAGTAAAGATGGCACCATGGCAATAATTGGGGATTATTATAATCCAGTTCTTTGAGTCCAATTACAAGTGTATCATTTTTAGGCAATCCTAATTTGGTAAAATCTTCAATAATAATACAGCCTTCATTTTCATAGTCTTTATCTGGTATACAGCGTTGATTGGATTTTTCAACATAAATAATAAGACCTTCGTCTACACATTTTTTACAATCACTCGGAATAAGGGGCGTTCTAAATTCATAATTTTTATATTCTCTACGAATAACAATATTTTTTATTTTCATATTATATCATGGATCATTTTATTGGGAAAAATAGTTCAGATAAACACTTAAAATATAAGGAGTTTTATGGAAAAAATGAATTATATTGGGGAATTGGGCTAGAAAATGAGCTATATTTGGAATTTGATAAGAAGTATCAAGTAGATAAGAATTTTTTTTTGAATAATCATAAACGTGAAAGATATAGTGTAGACTATTACAAAAACTACATAGAAGAATATGTTAATTGTGGTTTTCTATATGTATCTTTTACACATACAGGTGAATTACCCGTTCTTATGAACAGCCATTCTCTTACAAAAACAGACAGGTTTAATCAATCAAAAACACTATATACGAAATTATGTGAGCCTAACCCGAAATACTGTGGGGAAACACTATGGGAATTAGCAATGAAAAATGTATATTTACGAGACAATTTCCAGAAGAATTTTACATTTGATGGAGATACAATTGAGATAATAAGCCAGAATTTTTATAATACTAATCATTCGAATGTGATGGAGGAATACAAAAAATCAAAGAAAGATTTTATTACAAATTTGAGGAGTGTTTTTTTAGAGAATGATATTCTACTGGACCATGGTGAAATTGGATTTATAACAGATAATCACCCATTTGCCATCTATCTTACCAATAAAAATAATATTGGAATATTCAATAATGGTACCATCCATTTTAATATTACATTACCCACTCAATTGCAAGAAGATGGGAGTATAGCTGATAAAGTTGAGTTTGTAAATGTGCACAAAAATTATATTAGAATTATTCAATTTATGGAGCCATTTTTTTTAGCAAAATATGGAAGTCCGGATCAATTTTCTAAAATTCAGTGCGATCATGCATTATTATTTTCGGCTTGTTCACAAAGATGCGCTGTTTCAAGATATATTGGTATAGGAACTTATGATTCTGATGATATGAAAACTGGTAAACTTTTACAAGATGATGCAAACTTATTTGATGTTGCTACTCAAGAATATGGTTGGTATAATGAGTATTATAAAAAGTGTGCATACACAAAAGGCGAAAAAATGGGATATGATATTAATTTTAATAAGCATTACAATCATGGCGTAGAAATCCGATTTTTTGACCATATTGCGGATGATGATAAAATTGAGGATGTCTTAGAAGATTTGATTTATTTGGGTGATTGGTCCCTAGAGAATGAAATATTTGAAAATCCTATAAAAAATGCTCAATGGAATGGGCTAATTGTAAAATGCATGAAATACGGCAAAAATACACAGTTAAGTTTTGAAGAGCTCGAACTATATAACACAATATTTAGAACTAAATTTTTGAATCAAGATATTTGCACATTGTACGATGAGATGATTGAAACAGCTTGTTCTACAAAGGGGAAGCTATTTTCAAAATATGCTATTAAAGAAGAAGAAATACAGATAAAAGTTGTTCGTCGCCGTCGGAAAAATAATGGATGTTGCGTAATTTCGTAAAAAAATGATTTAAAAAAGAATAGATAGTAATAAGGAATATAAAAAAATGAAACCGGTAAAATTAGGAAATGAGAAGGCATTACAAATTACAAATGCACTTCATATACAAGAATTGACTAATAAAATTAGTCAATATGGTATAGATATTGAATATAAGCGATATCATTTTTTAGACAAAAACCGCGCGAATGAATTAAAACAAAAGGAACACTCTTTTGTTTTGAACACGTATGGTGCAAAATATTTGCTATTTTTAACGTATGTGAATTTTAAGCCATATGCTCTTTATATCAACAGAAAAAATTCAACATTTTTTCTTGTCAAAACGCGTTTTGATATAAACTTATATCAAGATACTATGTTTGAAGGTGAAACTATAAAAATAAATGAGAAATGGTATTTCTATGTTGGCGACTGTTTGGTATATAAAAAAGTTAATATTATTGTTCAGTCATACGTAAAACGTTATGAAATTTTGGGAAATATTTTGGAGAATGATTATGTATCAGATTCCTATATGGAACCCTTCAAATTAATAAAAAAAGATAAATATGATTATGAGGATATAATTGGCGTGAAAAATAGGCTGATTGGAACATTGCCATTTCGTGTGAATGGATATGTATTTAAATGTCTAGAGAATGCATCATATGATATACTATATATATTTCCAGAATGCCGAAATAAACAGATTGATGATGAAAGCCCAAAAAACAGTGTTGGGGGGTCTGTCCAGCAGCCCGCTCAACAATCAGCTCAACATATTAAACAGTCTCAACAATCGACTCAACATATGCAATCAAAAGTGAAAGATGATGCAGTATTCTTAATGAAAAAGACTGAATTTCCGGATGTCTATGAAATTTATATGTTTGATAGTTCCAATTCTAAAAAAGCAAAAATTGGTTATGCAGGAATACCAAATATTGAATGTAGTGTTATGGTAAAAAATTGGTTTCTTGATAAGGAAGAAATTTATGCAAAATGTAAAAAGAATCCTGTGAATGAGAAGTGGATTCCTGTGCAATTAGTTTAGAAAGAATCATACTAACAATAACAGAATAATTTTTATAATATTTTTTGAATTCGTGTGAAACTTTGGTGATTTCAATCTTCGTCATCACTCCATGAAGCATCCCATTCAGTTCGAGAAAAACAGTTCTCACACTTTTTTAGGGATTTCAACTTTATGGAATGTAATATCTTAGCTCTGCAAATTCTGCAGATTTCATACACACGAGGATAAAAAAACTTTCCAAAGATATTTTCAGGAGCACTATTTCTCATGCTCTGGCAAAACTGCAAAAAGCTTATTTGAAAGGCATAGTGAGAGTTAAAATCCTGAGAACAAAACTGGTGAAATCCCCCAAAAAACTGTGGGTCTCCAACAATGTCAAGGAAACTCGTCAATGCATGAGAGAATGAAACACTCCTTCCTAGATCTAGATACCTTCCTTGCATGTTTAAAAAATGTACCCAGAATACTAGTAAAGAACTATCAACATTCTTCGCACCTTCCAAAAACAAGTCAAGAGTTTCGGCGTATAAGAAATCGCGCCTCTCATGAATGACAGAATGAAAAACAAAATTCAAGAAGGGATCTCCTGTCTGAATTATTGAACTCAACGTGACAATCCAGTAGAGCCCATATGCCCATATGCTCTTCCAGGATTCGTCATGATACGTACCCGACATTACTTGTAATCTTTGAATAAGTCCTGGCGTAATCCTTAAAGAATGAACCCTTCTTAAACGCTGAAGCATTTGAATTGAGTCAGAACAAGGAATCAGATTGAAACCAGGATAGTGCAATGGAAAAGAAAAATGGGCTTGGGAAGACATAAGCCTTCTGTCAGATTGGTCACATAAGGCTTCTAAAGATTCTTCGGCAAAAACCCTTCTAAGAAATAGCCATGTTTCAGGTTCAGTTTGACTCATTAACTCAAAAAATAAATCAACGATTCTCTCACAGGAATCATAATGGCTCATTCCAGGAAGCAATTGGTCTCTGAAGACTCGTTTTAGAATCCTAAAAGACTTGTTGAGTCGCTTGAAACTTCTAGTTCTTGAAAACCTAAAAAAAAGCTTTTTGCAAACCTCATATGAACAACCCTCGACCATTCTCAGAAACAGTAGGTTTCTGCTCTTAAAGATCTCCCGAAATTCTCGGCACAAAATTGCTAACCTTAAATCTTCATTACATGAAGAGGACAGGCGTTGTAATGCACGTGGGTCAGGAAGTTCTAACAGCAAAAAGAACCAGCGTGTCTGAAGATGTTTCGAGGAGTTGATAACTTTCAAAGTTCGGTTGTATAAAACGATTCTGATAGCAGGTGGCACTTCTGAATGAGCAATGTATGAAGTAAAAACTCGCATGCATCTTTCAATTTCAGGTGCTCCAATTTGATGCACCATCTGATTGACAATTCTTCTCAGTATAATTTGGATAATTCTGAAAGAAATCTGCCTATTATTAGACCTGCTAAAATATTGCAACAGGACTTTCAAAGACCCACTACGCATGGTCATTCTTTGCAAATCATTTGTTGTGAAAAAAGGAACAACTTGTGTTTCTCCTAAAATCGCAAGAAATAATTGACGAAATTGCGAATCATCGATGTGTTGACCATTGAAAAAATGGTTACACATCAAGATAGGCTTGAATATAGAAAACACTTCTGGATTTACTCCAGAAAGTGATAAAGAAAATGGAAAAGTTTTTGGCATTTTGCCTTAATTAATAAAAATTTATAATTTTTTACTATCAATTTTTATGCAAAAATCATAGTCATCTAATTGGCATTAACTTCCGCAATAAACTGACACAAGGACTCATAATTGTCAAATCCGTTCATCAGACAACAAATCAATGAATTGGTCCATCTTTTTGGGTGGAGCTGAAAGGAAAAGCCAAATTCCTGTTTGTATTTTGCATGCAATTCTACCCAAGCTTGATAGTCTTGGTGGTTCGAAATCACCATCTTGTCATACTCATGTTCCGCAAAGTCAAAGCAATTTTCATCACACGTTCTCTCATACTGGTTGATTGTATGCAAATATAGTTGTAGAAAGTGATTAGTGCTATGTTCCTGAAGAATAGACACAAAGAATGCAATTCTCTGCGATTGTGGTGAAAGGGTTTTTTCTGCCATGACCTGAGCCATATTAGGTGAAATCTCAGAAACAATGCAATATATCATATTAATGATCACCCATTTGGCACACGAGCATGCATAGCGACCTTGATATCTCGGAGAAATTTTCAAACCAAGTTTGTAGAGTCGTGGAAGCATCCATTTGAACATGGGCTCATATTTGTCAATGATTTTTTGGTAATCACTGCCAAAGTTTCTGCAAAGGAATTCCTCAACATCACTGTCACCAATAAAATGGGCTAAGACAGCCCGGTCATCAACAGAGATTATCGCGAATATTTGGATGAAATCGAGTATTAATCGAATGGAGCCTTTGGGTAGTCGTTTGGGATAGGGTTTATAGTCATTTGCTGCATTGACTTTCGCCTGAATGACCATAATGACAAGAAATTTGCTAAAGTCGGCTTCACCAACTTTAACAAGATAGCGCGGACCATGGTACAGCGCAGAAAGAATAAGAAGCGTGTGCTTCAGATTTGGATTCATGTTGAATTACTCACAAAAAAAACTATCAAAATTTACCATCATTTTTTAATTCTTTGTAAAAGCTTGAATAGCTTTGTGTAACATTGATGATTCTTCTAGTCTCCAAGCACCACGACTCTGAGCAACTTGCACAGCATTTACAAATATAGTTAAAGCTGCTTTTTGTTCAAGAGGCTCATTTGTATATTCAACACCAAAAATAAGATTCTCACTTTTATTTTCCATTATATTATTTTAATAAATAATATTTTCTTTAAATATAATATGGAAAAAATATCTAAAAAAATTATAATAAAAAATATAAATATATTGATTCAAATATTTATAGATAGTATTAAATATGCAACCAGTAAAACGAATTTATCTATAAAATTAAATAAAATATTACTAAGACAGTTCACATATAATATATCTGGTGAATTAGGCACTTATTCTGGTAAAAAAACTTTATTTTCTAGAATAATATTTTCGCGGCAGAAATTTTATAATAGTGAACCAAAAATTAAACTAGAAAATACAAATACAAATATAATTATAATAAAATATACTTATGAAAACTATACTATTACACAAAAGCTTTATTTAGAAAATTTAAAAATAAATTATTTTTCAGAAGTAGTGACTAAAAATAAAAATAAAAAAGCACAAAAAGGTGGACAAGGTTATTCAGTAATGGTAGAAGATACACCTATTGCCGGAAAACCAGTTATACGTTCATATTATGATTGTTGCCGTCCTATATTTAGTGGTGGAAAAGCTGATTCAGGATATTATTTAGATGTTGGAGGAAATCATTTAGTAGTTCAACCACAGTATCGAGCATATTAATTTTTTTTCTCTATTATTGATATAATGCCTACGAAATCAAAATCTTCTAAAACAGGGGGTGGGAATTTTGGATATGTTGAGCAATTCAATTATCCATTATCACCTTGTTATAAAAATCAGGTAAAAGCAGGCTGGCACTCTGGTGGGGATGGTTCTTGTTCAAAAAAACCAGTAGAAGGTTATATAACTGAATCACAAATGAATGGTGGTGGATTTTTGGATTGGTTATTAGGCGATAGTAAGAAAAAGAAGACTAGCACTTCTTCAAAGAAGAAGTCTAGTAGCACCACCAGTACTTCTGCCAAAAAGAAAAAGAAGCCATCTAAAAAATAATGTATAATATTCTTATCATCATAAATATAAGAATATTCTCTCCATTTCTATTTTTATGCTTATTCAAAACATATTGAATATTTTGGAGTTATTGGAGAACAATTTTTCAATTATGCACACAGATGCTTCTTATATTTGCGGCTTTATTGGAAAATTTAAAAATTTATAAAAAAAGATATTTGTGAGGTTTAGATTGCTTACATCCATAAACTTTTCGACAGAATATGATTACTTACTATGATTTAGAAAATCTGAATTTTTTTTCGATTGGGGTAAAAAAACTTAGAATTTGTTTGCCCCATAATCGGGGATGAATTTGATTTGGTGTTTTTTTAGTTCCATTATACAATTTATAAAATTGCTCATATGTTATCCATTCAACTGTTCGATTTATTTTATCTAGTTTTTCAGAATCTCCAATTATTTTGAAATCAAGATGTATATTATCTGGTAATTTTGCAATAATAACAAAATATTTAGCCCGTTCTTGATAAATATTTTTAATAATATTTTCCTGAATAAGCATTTTTAATTCTTTTGTATTATCTAAATATATTTTTTCTGGTTTTGTAGAATCATAAAAACCATAATTTAATTCTTCCCCCAATTCTCTGGCAATTGTTTCTACTGTAGTTTGGTCATTTAAATCAATTTTACCACCAAAATCAGAATATTCATCTTGTTTTTCTTTTTCTTTTTTTTTCTGCATTAAAACATATTTTTTACCATTTTCTTCTTTCACAAATAGTATTCCAGCTGCTAAAATAGGGTTTTCAATATTATTATCATAATAAAAGCATTTTCGCTGCTTATTGGGCTCTCCATTTTTTCCTTTTTGTATTGTAATTTGGCTCATATTTGTATCTTTCATTCTTATAATATATTACTATAAAAATATTATGAGTAAAATAAATCATTTTTATTTTACTTACAAAAGATATAAGACTACAAAATGATAGTTATTCAAACAAGCCGCATATTTGTAGTTCCAGAAGTTCAAGAAATTCCTGTAATAAATATTCCAATTAAAGCTAAAATTGAACTAAAAAAAGAGCAATTAGAATATACTAAAAAAGCTGTCAAGTATTTTATACCCGAATTTTACATTTAGACATTTGACATATTAAAACGGAACTCTTGTTTTTGTGGAAATCCTTTACCATTTCGGAGATCATCGGAATGATGTAATTCAGGAGTGTCCTGTGGGGGCTCTTTTGCATTAAAAATTGAATAAGTACCACCCATGCCTTCATATCCAGCTAATCCTCCAAAATCTCCGCCATTCATAGGCATTTCATTTTTGTAATTCCAATAATTGGAAGTTGGTTCTAAATGGTTGCCTATTTTTTGCTTTGGAATTAACCATGCTGGGTCACTTTTAACATCCTCTATAATAGAGTCCTTCGAATCATCTTTGGGGACTTTCTCAATAGTGCCACCTGGGGGATTATCATATGAATAAAATTTGCGAAGGTCCATAACATTTGAGGTAAAATTGGGTGTATTGAAGTCTTGAGTATAAAAATTAGCTGGATTAATATTTTCATAGACTTTTTCTGAATTTTGATTCTGAAATTCTTCTTTTATTTCTTCTCTGTTTGGTATAATAATTTTATCAACTTTCTCTTCAAATCTTACTTTTTTTTCAGAAAATAGAAAATATCTCCAAATAAATACAATAATGACAATAATGAGGCATATTGAAAGAATAATTCTAATCATTAAAAATATAAGATAAAAAAAAATCAGAAAATAATTTTATAATAATAATATAATGAGTACCATAGATTACGAGAGTGAATGCTTAGGAACTATGATTGAACGATTTTTAGATGATGGAGTTATTGATTCCGATGAAGTTATAGAATTAGTCCAATTTGCAATGGAAGCCGTCGAAAAGAAAACGGAGTTAAGTGGGGCAGAAAAGAAAAAAACAGCAATAGCAATTTTAAAAAGTTTTATGGAGAGTCGAGTAAATAACTGGTCTGAATTGGAGAAATTGATAAGCAAAGCAATAGATTTTGGCGTAGATGTTTCGAAACACGGAATAAGTAAAATCATAATATCTTCGATTACAATTACGGACACAAAAGCTGTATTTAATTTAATTTATAGTAGCACAATCTCTAAAATAAATGAGAAATATCCACTTGCCGATGATATTATTAATAATTTGTTCGATATTGCCAAATATATACTTGAACTCATTGAGGGTCAAACTCAGTTAAAGGAGAACGAGAAGAAGATTTTAATTAAGAAAATTCTTAATCATATTGTTCAAACTGCAAGTGTTAGTTTCACTGATGAACAGAAGGAAACATTAAAATCTAGCATAGACTCTACAGTGTCTTTGATTACAATTGGATGGAGAAGTATTGATAGTGGAAAATTAAATATTCGTCCAGAAGAAGTTATAAGTATTTTTACATGCTGTTTTCAGTGGGTTTCAAAATGTTTTAGGAAGAATCCAGTGGCTGTCCCTGCTGCTTTACCGAAAGTGACTGAACCAACGGCTGCACCTACCACAGCTGTAGAACTAGAAATAGTGTCTGTTTTAATGCCTATGTCAGAATCTCAAGAATTAAATGCAGTTCCTGTAGAAATTGAATCTGAAAAAGAATTTCCTAAAGTTTTGCTTGAATAAATAACAGGTGTTCTGTTAGAATCGGATGTCTCTTCTTCGATTCGAAATATACCGAATATTCACAGTAATTTCTGGGAATATCCGTCATTTTTGAGAAAATAATTTGTATTTCCTCTGTGCATTTGAATACAATATCTTCATACAATTCTTCGACCCAATAAGTTTTAAATCCGGCAAAATCATCATTCAATATTTGCTGTGTTTTCTGATAAAACTCCCAATAATCCTCTAGTTTTTCAAGTGTATTACTGGTAATTATATAGCCATAGCAGCTTCCATCTTGGAATATTTTGAAGAATTTATTGTGAATTGCATATAATTTATGCCCATTTTTAATTGAGGGAATTGTGGGGAATTTTTCAGTGAATTCTTTTAATATTTCTTCAAATTGGGAAATTGAAATGGAAAAATCAAAATTTTTTGGTTCTCCGAGTTCTCCCAGTTGGGAATCCCGATGGGATAAATAATATTTGTATTTTTCTTCCATTTAATATAGATAATATTGAGATGATTTTAAATTCACTTTTTGGGGGGAGAACAACTACCGTTTAATCGAAATGACTTTGTCATTTCGATTCAATAGAGAAATACTCTACGAGTATTTCTCTGTTCCCCCCTTACCCCCCATGTCCGTGAGCACCCCCGGACCCCCGAAATGGACGACCTTTGTTGAGTTATTGTTTGGTTGCACACTAGGGTCGCCAAAGAAGAGGGTTGATTGTTTGGTTGCACACTAGGGTCGCTAAAGAAGAGGGTTGATTGTTTGGTTGCACACTAGGGTCCCCAAAGAAGAGGGTTGATTGTTTGGTTGCA
>Ga0315284_10005097_pt1 | contig 18676 bp, 17 predicted proteins | sample YL17G09_16_MG_FD_203696 | JGI IMG/M metagenome (GOLD analysis project Ga0315284, IMG submission 203696) | Sediment microbial communities from Yellowstone Lake, YNP, Wyoming, USA - YL17G09_16 | ecosystem: Environmental > Aquatic > Freshwater > Lake > Sediment | place: USA: Wyoming | collected... | reverse complement strand
TTTAAACCAATAGTCTTTCGCCAGACTATCTGTGAAATGTTTTAAATCGCTCTTAGAATTTTGCTTAAACCATATTTCTAAGAGATACTTCCTAACTATTTCGTCTCTTATGTCAGCTGGCAACATTTCAACCAGCCTATCTACAATCCTGTCGATGCTACGGTATTTTTCGATGCTTTTTTGTGTAGCCTTATCTAGGCCGTATCGTTCGTAGTCGAAGGATTTTACGAACTCTTGTACTTGATCTTCACTAAAATCAGGACTTGTATGAAACTCAGGTCCTAATCGAGGAAAGAACTCTAACACCATTATTGCGTCGTGACTTGCATCTTTCTTAATCCGGTCTGACATGTTTTGGATTAGGTGATTTACCACTTCATCCGCGCTATTCAGGCCATCTAGCCAGTTAGTGCTCATTCCTCACCCCTATACTAAAACTATCAATACATTTAGGACAAAATCTATATTTTTATATTTATACCCTGCAAAGATATTATTATTCTGTCTAATTAGTGGATTTACCGATTGCTTGCTCGATTCTTTTGATCATCTCTTCAGTAAGAAGCATCTGAGAACTTGTAATTATTTCAGATGAATTCAAATAAGCCTCAAGCATTTTAAGACCACGAGATGCTCTATCGTGAGACATTTGTACTATCATGGTCAATCTTAGTCTCTTTTGTAAATCGTCGTTATTTGTTGTGGGTTGTATTTTCTTTAAAAACTCTTGATTGAAGTCGTAAAGTGCTTGTTCATCAATCTTTAAAGCTTTAACATCATCGTACGTTTTTTGGGGTACTTGGCAACCCACCATCAGACAACAAGCTATTGTAATTAATGATAAGGTTCTTACAAAGTGTGTCATTGATACTTTCTCCTTCCGCTTGCCCGAGCAGATTAATTAAACTGCTTTCTTGCATAAAATTTATAATATTAACAATATAACCAACTTGTTGATCAGCCCCAAAATATGTTACCAGGCGATTGTGAGCCGAGGCCATACGATCGAAGCGTTGCTCAACATCCATTGTTTTAAGAGCTAAAGCCTCAACTTGCTTGTCATTTTGAGGTTTGACACTATTTAGGAGCATAGTAGCCACTCGTTTTTGAATGACTATGTTCTCTTTAATCATACCTAAATTATCATAAACGGGTTGTGGTGTTTTACATCCTGCCACAAATAGGCACAAGAACCCCAATAACCAAACTTTCATAAACTTACTCCTTACTTTACTTACTTAGCTATTTTCATTCCAAGATTTATAGCAACTTGCAGAACTTTAAGGGTAACATCAACAATTGACTTCCTCTTATCATTCAAATCAATTGCTTCTTGGAGTGAATTAAAAATCTTTTCTACATCTTGCTTATTGAGAGTGTCCATCATTTTATTTAGATCATCACTACTAATCTTGGACCAATCTACCTGGATTCCATCTGGAAAAGCATCAAAGAAGTCATCATTGTCGCCCATCTTACTCTCCTCTTAGTCCTTTGTAGTAATTTCCTAAACTTTTATTTTCTAGTCGTTTTCTCTGCATGATCTCTTGTGCCTTTTGGCGCATTGTCATAAGACGACGAAGAGTAGCATCACTGTCTGAATTTAAGGCACGTTTTTCCTCTTCGGTCACATTACCTGCTACAACTGCTCCATTAGCTAATAGAGTTTTTTGTTGAGTTTGACACTTATAATATTCAGCTTCGTTCCTAAATTTTGGTGGATTTTGTTCTTGTCGACGACGAGCCTCTTCTTTATCAATACGCTCCTGGATTAATTTATTCATCTTAGCCCTCATATTATCAGGAGTTGCTTTGATGGGAATAAACTGATCACCAGAAACTGGAACGAGTTCGTCTTTTTTCTCGTCTGTCATATTATAGCCACATGAATTGAATTTCATTAATTAGAACTGATGGTGGAGCTGTTACTATTGCAATAATTGGACCATTCGGTTCTGTTGTTACACGAGCATCTCTACCACAATAAAGTGGTGCCATCAATGGATACTCAACCACTGGATCAAATTGATCAGTACTGAAAATACCACGGAAAATATGCAGACTTACCTTTCCACTTCCTGCAGTGGTGTCTTCGCCAGGAAGGTCAGGAATTTGGAAAGCATAAGAACAAAACACCTCGAATCCTGTCTTATTTGGATCTGATGGATCTACCACATTCAATACACTTCCTGCTGGAACCTGAACTACACCATTTCGTGGGTTCAGTAGAACATCCATATTAGAAACAAATGTATTAGGAATAATGTTTGTATTATTTAGAAATCCCATAGTATCGACTGTGGAAATCAAATTACCATAGCCATCTGGAACACCTGTTGCCTTTATGAATACTCTTTCGTCCATTGATGGTTTGCTATACGCTTCTGTTTTCACATCATCAATGACTCCAAGAGGAGGTACATTACATCCATCACTAGTAGAAACGAAAATGTCTCCACCAAGTTCAATCAAACCACCTATCATTCCTGCTTGGAATTCTATTGTTGGATCAATTGGCCAAATACCAGTAGTTAAGCCGCTTGTGTATAGTGGACGTAGTACCATTAGATTTCCTCTACTTCTTCTTGTGCTTTTTTATCTCTTCTTTCATTATATTAAAGCATTCCTCACACATACCATGAGAACCTGGAACCTTTACTTCGACTGTATTAATCTCTTTACCTGGTCTCTTTACAGGACACCATAAACATGGCTCTCTGTATTGAGCAAGAATTTTATTAGCTAAAGCTATTCGTTGCTTTCTTCTCTCTTTGTATGTCATAATATAACTCAAAGTTAATTATGGGGACCAAGTTTTCAGGCTTGGTCCCCAGTAAATTTAAATTATGCAACCACTACGAAGGGTACTGTCTTATCAACACGGAAAGCAATTACTGTGTCATTGCTGGCGAAAACCTTTTCAGCGATTTCGGCTTCGTTACCACTAAAGCCTTGACCATCAACAACCCACTTGCGATTCTTTGCACCAACAACACCGATTTCCTCGGCTGACTTGCGACGTGGTGGATTAACAAGGACGTCCATCAAAATATCAGCATGGACTGCATCAAGATGTGCCTCAACGTCTGAAGCAGCAACGAACTTGTTGCATACATTGCAATGACGAATAGATGGGGCAAGATACTTTGCCTGTAGAACGGCAAGATTTGTGCCAACATCTGCATTAGGCAGTCTTACGATTTTAAAGCGAGAATTGTTTCTCTCACCAGTTCCCCAATTGAATCCGTCTGCACGGACGTCAATAATATCACCAGCGTCATAGTCACCAAGATTTTCATTACAAAGTAGAAATTCCATGTTTACCTCCTTAAAAATGAACCAAAAATTTACCTACTTATTTTTTATCTCTGTTTTAGAGATTTTGACACCTTACTTACTTACGAATATTTTTCGTATATTTCTACAATACTATTAGGGGGAATGGTTAGTTCCAACTTTTCAGCAAGGTAAGACCCTTTAAGTATTAGAAATGTACGGAGTGTTTTTTTATCAAGTATTCCAGAAACATGTCCTTGTTTGTTAAAGACCAATGTTTTGTGCTTTATGGCCTGTTCTGCAAGTGACGTTGAGACAACCTGCTTGGAATCCCGATCATACCAAAATTGACATATAGTGAACGGAAATCCCGATATTACTTTTTCTACATTATTGCCCAAGTAGTCACCGTAAACCAGCTGAACCTCTTTTCCCTTAAGAATAGCATTATAGATTATACTAACATTGTTTTTAGTATGATGATGCTTTAACTTTGCATTCAGTTGTTTACCTATCTTGTGGATGTCATTTTCAGAAAAGATAAAAATGTCATAGTCTTTGGGCTCTCTACCCATAACCACATCACGACAGCATCCACCACAGACAACACCTCGTTTGCCTATGAATTCTGCAAGTGTTTTTATAATATCAATGGGTTTCATTACTTTCTTTTGGAACCTCTCATGATCCGTTGGAACCAAGATGTAGAATCTTCACCAGGTAAGAGATCGCCAGTATCATAATCACCAAGATCTTCTGCACAAAGTAAAAATTCCATTGTTTACCTCCTTAAAAATTAAACCACACTATAGCTATCTGGATCTATTTCAATTCCGTCATCTACCATTTTGCCAGTACCTGTATCGACATTACCTGGCACTCTCAACATCCTTGGGAATCTCCCACATCCAGAGGCCTTGAACAACTTGTTAGAGTTCTTATAGCGTGCTGTGTAGTTCCAGCAGAGAGGAATCTGATCAAACTGATCTGCACCAATGTCAAAAACAAAGCCCACACGAGAGGTACCATCAATATCATTTGTAACTTCTGCTATGGTGACACCCTTCAATAGAAGTGCAGAACCAGCTTTGAGATGTAAATCTTCAGAGCCAGAAGTAACATTCACAAAGTTAGCAGTTGAGTAGGCAATGTTTCGTAGGCTGGCCGTTAGAGCCTCTGTATTACTTGTAGCATCATTGGTACCCTTAACTGCTGCGCCAAGATAGCAAACAGTAGGACTACTGACGATGGCCAAATAGTTGTTTTGTGATGTAACAGCACCATTTAAGCAAGAACTTCCTGCCGCTGTAGATTTAATATAGAGAGTGCAATTTTCAATCTTTATCTTAGATCCTGCTGCAGCTGCTCCATCAACAGCAGAGGTGCCCAAGTAGTATATGATACAATTTTTAACTATATGAAAACCAGCACCAGAACCACCTATAGTAAGGATTCCATAAGAAGGAGCAAAATTATGCACATTCCTCTCAATCAACCAAGGAGTACTAGCGGGCACATTGTTAAGTCGAATATTCCTTATGGAAAGCCCTGGCCCTATCGTAACAAAGCCAACACCATTAGAGGTTATTGTGTTCATATACGCCTTTAAGGTATCCCAAACACCACCACATCCATGCCCTGATGCGGCACGAATGATGATATAGTGAGTAGCATCAACTGTCCAGTTGGCATTACTAAGAGTAACATTCCCAGCACCGGTTTGTGTAGGGTCGCTGTAAACCTCTGCGATTTGTATAGTGTTATTTCCAGCTGCTGTGATATTTGCCCTTTGACCTATATCCCAACTCGAAAGAGAGGTATAATCTGGCGATCCGAGTCCATCAGGTTTGATCGATTTGATTACTGTAGTTGTCATTAAAATATCTCCTATTCAATCCTACCTATTTTGTATACTCTGATTTGGGACTCTCTCTGTGTGATTTGCCCTTTTCAGTACATCCCTCATAACTTGGATTGGTATATGAGCAGAAGGTCTCCCAGGCCATAGCATAACTTTTTGCATCAGAGATTTCTGGTTTATCTCGACGAATAGCATCAGCCATTTCTTTCACCTTTTTTGGGACTTCACCATGATCATCCTTGTTTTCCGCAGCCAATTTTGTAAAAGAACGGATCTTCGTCTTCGCCTCAAGATCCTTGAGCCCTTGAAGGATACTGGGATCTTTAATCATACCACACAACTTTCCCTCTACCCAGTCTAAGTCAATCTTTCCCTCGGTATCTAGTTTTCTTGCTCTATCACGAGAAATTGACATCACTGGTTTGCCATCCTGATATAACATAACGAATCCCGGTCTCTCCATAGGTCCACGCACCCCTGTTGGATCAGTCATTCGTGTTTCCCGAGCTTCCTGTTCTCTTGCCTTTTCTGCAGAAGACAATCCCAATGGACCTTTGCCATATGGTTCATACGGACCAGGTAGGGCTGCCTTCTTTTCCTTTGCCTTTGTTCCTTCTTTCTTTTCCATTTCCTTTAATTCGCTGTGTTCCATTACGTCTAGCTTCTTGTAGTAGTCATCATTTTCTGCTAAATGATCTTTTGCTATTTCTCTGGCGAGCTTCTCGTCATTCGTATGTTCCATTTCAACCTTGACGCCCTTTTCTACTTCTTCAAGGTCAAATTGATCATCTGGTTTACTATCAGATAGACCACCTTCGATTTGGTCATCACAAGCCTTCTTGGCAATTCTTCCTTGACCCCATGGATCACCTGCTAGCATCTTTGCACAATAAGTGCAGAATTGCGGCTTTTCCCTCTTTTTCCTGTCAAATAACACATCGGCACCACATTGCTGGCAGTTCAATACACCAATTTCTCGACCAGAAGTAGGTGGCTCAATCCGCTTTGTTACTTCTTCGATTTCTTCTGGAGAAAGTTCTGGTAGTTTCGTTGGTAGATTTGGCAGTTTAGCAAATTGAGCAACCTTGAGTGAGGATGTCTTCGACCATGGATCTTTTCCACAATATGCACACCACTTCGGTTTTCCTTGAGCTTTGTCGTAAAGGAATTTGTTATTACAAAGAGCACAACTAGCCTCACCAACATCACGCCTTGGCTGCTTGACTGGTCCAATTCTTTCTACCGCTTTTTCAATTTCTTCTGGAGAAATTTGTGGCAGTTTTTGTTGAGCTTGTTTTTTGAGTTCTTCAAAAATATTTGTTACTTGGTCAGCTATCTCTGGCTGTCCCTTTTCATCAAGCATGTCTGCAATCTTTAACAGTTGATTAACCGACTTTGCAGAACATCCACAACCACCACAACCGCAAGGTGATTCTGGAACAACATCTACTACTGGCTTTGGATCAACATCTACAACCACTTCTTGTGGAAGTTCAGGAACTTGTGGCATAAGACGATTCTCAAGACCCTTTAGCTTATTTTGGATACCACCACCACCTTGGAATGCTTGTGGAAAATCCATCATCCCATCCTGTGGAATGATCAAAAGAATGACTTCTTGTTGCATGTCTTTTGGAAGATCAACAAATTGTGCTTTTACAATTTCTGACACCTCATTTGCTTCCACTATCTTACCTTTATTATGTAGAGATTCACCAATCCTATAAAGAGAAACAAGTGATTTTACAGCAAAGTGCTTTTGAGATATTTCATCAGCGATTTTTCGTTGATCTGGAGAAAGACTGGTATAAATTTCACGAGCCTCATCAAACTTCTCATTTATAAGAGCATCTTTAAGTTTAGAGAGAGGATTTTGATTTACGATTTCTTTTGCTTGTTCGATTATTGATGTAGGTTCTTTCATTTCTTGCCATTCTGTATTAGCAATTACTTTAAGTTTATTAGCAACATCTGACATTCCTTTTTCTTGCATCTTACTAGCAAGAGCAAGAATTTTTTGAGAAGTTGCAGCACTAACCGGTGCCATATAAAGAAGCTCAGCATATTTCTTCACAAGAGTTTTAAGATCATCAACATCATAGTCATGACTATCAAGATAATGAAGAACCTTACCAAAATCCCGCAGGAAATCAGCTGTCCTTTTGTGAAGTTCTTCTCTTTTTACTTCACTTTTATGTACTCTTTTGAATTCATCAAGACTATGAGCAAAAGGAAGAAATACTTTCATAGAATCGGGAGGAAGTTCTAGCTGAGAATGTTGTGCAACAAGTTGCTCAGCAGGAACAAGAAGTTCATCCATTTCTCGACTCTCTTGCTTGGGACTCTCTTTTAACAAGCCAGGGGATACTGGTTCCACAGGAACCTCTTTTTCCAGCACAGCTTCTGTCTCTTGTTGAGCTGTCTTGATCTTTTTCTTCATATGTCCTCTCCTATCTCGTATCACTTGCTTTTGAGTTGGTGTCATTGATTCGTAAATTTGATGAGCCCTTTCGTATTGTTTACGCTGAAGAGCTTCGGTATATTTATCAAAAATAGAATGTTTTTGGAATTGATCTTCTAAAACAATATCTTCCCTTTCGTCCTCTGGAATATGTTCAGGATGGAAAGTGGCTGGATCAATCGGATAGTCTTGTTCTTTAAGTTGTAAGGCAATTAGGTAGGTATCATTAGGAGATAATTTTTGTTGATAGCTAAAATATTCTAAAGCTTCATCAAGATCCCAAGGTTCTTCTCCTTCTTGAAGAAGTTGTTCATGAGCATCATAATAATCAACAAAGTCAATTACTAGATTTCCTATTCTTTGACTATACTTGGCTGCCTTTTTGTTCATTTATTTGTCTCAATTGCTCCAATTGCTTCTTTGCTTTTTGTTCTTCAAATCTCTGTTTATATCCACGATTTCTTGAATTTATCACCTTCTGTCTTTCGGAACGAATCACATTTTGTAGAGAACCAATCGCTTGACTTATGTTGGCAATCTCTAAACTATTTTCACTTTTATTTTGGCTTAAATGTGCTTGAATTTGTCCTAAAACAGTAATTGATTCTTGCAAAAGATGCACATAGTTGCTATCGCTTACACGTGTCATTTATTTCTCCATAGTTTCAGAAGTTAGTATGTTCATAGTACATAAGAAAAATCGATAGTTTTATAAAGAAAAAAAAGAAGGGGATGTTGTTTAAACATCCCCTTCCTGACAACTACATCAACGTGACAATTAACGCCAGTTGAGCTTGCTTAGCTTGTCTGTAAGATTCTCTTGATCTGCATCAACGAGTCCTACACGAACGGCACCGGCTGACTTCTTAAGTGGGCGATCTACTTTGGCATCCTTGACCACGTTTGTGTGATCAATGACGTCTTCGAAAGCCTCAAAGCCAGGGGTATCCATAGCGACGAGACGTTCTACCTGAGACTCAAGAGACTCGGGTGACTTTTCAATCTGACCAATTTCCTGCTGCTTCAGAGCAACCTTGTAGGCCCTCTTCATACGATTCTTGAGCTCGTGACTCTCAGCAGTACTTTTCTTGCCAGCGAATTCGTCTGTCATTTCTTTGCCAAAAGACTTGGCGGCGGGGTCGGAAGAATTACCAGTTGAACTCTCATTGAAGAGTTCCTTGTAATAAGCCTTGGCCTCGTTATCGACTTCGGCCTTGCTCATTAGACCCTTGATGGCTTCATGACGGAGATTCCGGCGATCAGAAAGTGTTGCCTTCTTCTCTTCCTTCTTCTCCTCAGCCTTGGGCTCTTCCTTCTTCTCCTCTTTCTTCTCTTCCTTGCTGCACTCGCAAGCAAAAGCGGGCTTGTTGCACTTTTCGCACATTGGCTTTTCGGCCTTTACGACCTTGGAGTCCTTTGTCTTGGCAACCAGTTCACCACGGGGTTGCTTCTCAGCAACTTCGAGATCAGCATCTTGTTGCTCTTTCACTGTCTCAATATGTGCATCACCCTCTACATCTGGAATGTCGGTCCCACCTGATGGATGGGCTTCACCAACCATGTCGCTGTCGGTGAGGTTGTAGAGCTTAGAAAGTTCAGAAGCGAGGGCATACCGGGATGCCTTACGATCGGCTAGAGAAGCTTCTTTCTTCTCCTCTTTTTTCTCTTCCTTCTTTTCCTCTTTTTCTTCCTTCTTCTCTTCCTTCTTACCTTCGAGCTTTGCTTCGGCTTCGTCAAGCTTATCCTCGGCCTCGTCAATCTTGGCCTTGGCTTCTTCTTTTGCCTCTGCTACCTTTTCGATTTTTGGTGTGGCTGGCTTATCCTTGCCAAGAATTGTGCTGGATCTCTTTAGAAGACTACCAGCATCCTTCATAGCTTCACGAGCGACGATCGCGAGTCTATTTTGGAGTTTCTTGTCAGCTTTCGCCATTTCAATCTTCTCGCCGAGACCCTTTAGTTCATCACCGGCCTCGCCAAGATCCATGGATGTCTCGAGCGAATCAACAGTACCTTCTGCTTCTTCGCCTTCATTTAGAGCGCGTAGTTCATGAAGGGCATCTTCAATCTTATCTACTACTTGTGTAATTTGCTCCTTTACGCTGAGTTCTTTGCCTTCTTCTGGCATTGGCTCGCCTAGAGCTGGCCCTTCAAGACCCGGCTCTTCACCGACGGGGGGAAGAGCCTCTAGCGGAGGGGGGACAGGGGGTAACTCCTGTGCTTTCTTGGCAAGTGCCTTGGCCTGATTAATCTGGGCCTTCACTTCGTCAATACCAAGTTCCTTTACAGCACGAATTAAGTTTTTGCCGTACTCTTCGGAAGCAATCCAATCCCAATTGGTAATTTGTGGATTCTCTTCGTGGGCCTTGAAGAGGTCTTCGGCGTAAAGTTCGCCGGCTGTTGCTGTGATAATTGGTGTCTCGCCAGCAAATACTGTCCAAGAAGACTGGGCCTTCTTGTCAGATGTTACGAAACGAGCGCGAATCTTTGCACGGTGGAGCTGTTCCTTCACCTTTAGATCGTCACCAGCAAGACCATCACTGCCTGGCTCCATGCCTTGGCCGACCATATGCTTGTCTTCTTTTTCGCGGATTGTTTCTGCATCTTCCTTATCGTATGGAAGAGCAGCGGGATCGTTTAGACCACCACCACCTTGGAAATAAGCTTTTTGAATGATAGCCTGACGAATCTTCCGACGCTCCTCAATACTAGCGCGATGAAGTTCTTCCTTCACCTTGAGATCGTCATCAGCGAGACCATCGCTGCCTGGTTCCATACCTTGGCCAACCATCTGCTTATCTTCTTTTTCACGAATCGATTCTGCGTCTTCCTTATCGTATGGAAGAGCGCTGGGGTCATTAAGACCACCGCCGCCTTGGAAATATGCCTTCTTACCATTAGTCATGGATAAACCTCCTTCAATAATGGATCCATTACAATTATATAGCGCTATTTTGCTCTCTGGCTTATTTGAGAGCTGTAATCCTAGCTTGAGGGCTACGTTGTTACGTGCCTCACGACGCTTTTCTACCTCAACGTCATTGGTATTAATCTCTGAACAATCGCAATTTGTCTCCTTATTATCATTGACATTTTTCTTTTCGGCCTGTAAATCTTGTACTTGTGCTTGAATTTTATGAAGTTCATCACGCATTCTCTCTGCTTCAATAGGGTTAATACAACTATTTAGCTTTGATTCGCGCTCTTGAATCTGCCTATTCAGAGCAGCAAGAACTGTTTTTATCTTTGCCTTTGGATCAGCACCAGTGCTAACCACTGAAATCTCGATGAAGTTGAGACCATTGTTAATCTCATACACTGGTCTGCTGCCTGCACGAGCAAGACCCTTATTTTGTTTTACATGGTCACAGTAATCAACTTCTGTTACCGCTCTGTTACCACATTCTGAACACAATGAATACTGAACCTGGGTACCCATTGATACATCGTTTGAGTATCCCATTTCTATTTGACGAGCAAGTTCTGGATAAGCGATTCTATCACAAGCAACCAGAATATCAACACCTTTTGCAGATGGATCCCAGCTGGCATCAAGAATTATACCACGAATTTTCTCAACATCGTCACTTGCATGATTCACGAAAAGACCACGACCAATAAATGTCTCGAATGCCTTTACCACCTTCTTGTTGCCATCAGAACCAACGATTTCTACATCCTTTAATAGTTCTGATTCTGGAAAAGCATCACCATTTTGGTTGATGTAAGGAAGAATGCCCTTTTGGGAATGCCAAAGACCATCTTGCCACTTCTCAACCTTATTTCCACATTTTTCACACTTTCCGTTGCAGCTCTTAATGAGATGTCCATCACCGGAAAATGTTTTTAGTACTGGATCATAGTTGGCCGCTTCCATAGCATGAATAGCTCGAGCAGCGAAATAAACGAATTCGCTTGACCTTGGGAATTCACGCTTAATGTTAGAGGTAAGCTGTTTAAAGCGCTGCATGTTGGACTCCGAATTCAGCGCTATTTCAGGACTTACAATTTTTACGGACTCTAAAGTTGCGACTGCATATTTTTTAAGCATAATATTTTTATCCTATCGAGACCATAACTCCTGCTTTACATTTAAAATATCGATAGTTCAAATCTTTTTTATTGAATTTTTATCCGAATGGGCTCGTTCTCAAACAATTTGTGAGCATAGTCATTCCACTCTTTGTATGCCTGGAAATACTCTTGGGCTTTCTCTGCCCTCTTGAGAACTTCTTCATACTTCTGACGTTGAGCACCCTGCGAATGACGCCACTTCATGTTATTAATCATGTCTTTAAATTCGACAATAGACATCTCATCGAAAGCCGATTCTGACTTTGGTTCGTCAATTTGTGGATTCTTTAATTGACTGAATGGTGTCTCTTGTTTTGGAACCTCTGCTTTTGGAGCATCGGTCTTTGTCTCTGCCTTGGGGGCATCTGCTTTTGGAGCATCAACCTTTGTCTCTGGTGCCTTGGCAACTGGTGCCTTGGCAACTGGAGCCTCATCTACTACTTCAATTGTAGCGGGTGGTTCAGCAACAGCAACTGGTGCTTCAGCCGCAAAACCTTGTGGTAGGCTTTGGAGAAGTGTGTCAGCCATCTTTGCCTCTTCTGTGGCTCCCTTGGAGTCAAGACTATCAGCAACTTTTACCAATGTACTGACAACCTTACTAATCCACCCCCTCTTGGGCTCTTTCTTTGCAGCAGCTTGTGCTACCTTTTCGTCCTCAACCATTGTCTTAATGATTTCAGTGATTTCGTTTGCGCTCTCGAAATCTCCCTTTTCATCAAGTAGGTCAGCAATTTTCAAAAGTTCGCCAACATTTGTCATTCCTATACCTCCTTTAGATGCAGCCAACATTAATTCAGGTTCAGCGTGATACTGTTTTATCGCTTCTTTCACTGCTTCCTCTGATGTATAAATTGTTCCAGTAGCAATATCAATAAAACGTGTAAATTCAGGAAGAATTCGGAAGTTCTCCGCTTTCCTGTATGTTCTTATGATACTGCTCATTTTTTTTAAGTTTGTGTTGATAAATTGCTTTAAATTCTCACTTTGAAGACCAGTAGAAGATGTGAATAGACCAGTAACTGGGAAATCCCAGATCAATCCTCTTATCTTCTTGATCATTTCAACAACTATAGGGACATCATGTGAAGACTCACCAGTTGCTTCACCATAATTAATTTTGGTGGGCTCCACAATAACAACAGAAGGGGCAAGTTCAGGAGCTGTGTATTCAACTTTCCCTGGATGTCCTTCTTCAAATATTTCTGGTAGCTTCTTATAAAAGTCTATATATTCAGCTGGTGGCTCGTTTGTCCCCTCCCATTTCGGGCGGTTCTTTTCTATATATTCAGTTCTCGATTTTGTACCAGTCTCTTTTTGGAGCCTTCGAGACATTACTGGATATTTCCGCACACCATACCAGAAAATGTGCTTGTTTGCTCTTGGATCAAAAGCAATACCACCGACCACATAAAACTCGGTCGCCTTTTTAATGGTAAGTGTGGGATGTTCAGGCATTACTCTTTTTTCTCTTCTGGCTTCTCTTCTGGAGTTTGTATTTCTGGTGCTTTTGGTGCTTCAGGAAACATAACCTCTAGTTTGTGAATCTCCTGAATTTGTTCTTCTTCTAGAGAACCAGTTTTTATAACACCATCGATTTTTGCTGTAATACGCTTCTCTATCATAACTAGTCCTATTTAATCAACCTACGAAGACTTTCTGCCTCAACCTTAAATCCTTTTTTCTCTATAAGGTTAGCAAGTTTCTTGATCTCTAACTTACTTGCCTTAAACCACTGCTCAAGTTCGTCAGAAGAAGGAACTTCTCCTGGCATTGGTTCAGAAATTTCTTCATGATGTGTTTTAAACTGATTTGCCATGTGTTGCTTTGCTAGCTTTTCAAAACTGGTTCCCTTTATTACATCGTTGCTCTGTACCCAAGCATCCCATAATTGCTCCCAAGTATCTTTATTTATTGGTGGCTTACCAAGTGCTTCTTGGGCTTGTTCGTGTTCATCCTCAAAATCCTTTGCTATGTGAGTAACTATGTCACTTTTAACCTTCTTTACTGTTTCAGGATCTAAATCTTTTAATAGAGCATCAATTTTATTTAGGTTACTATCTTGCATAGCCAAAGTACTCAATAGTGCTTCTGGCTGAAGAGGGTCTTGTGGTGACATCTGCCCCCCTTTCCAGTCCTCACCAGCGCTGGGATTATCTTCTGGTTCCCATGTTGCTTTTCTTACAAAACCTTTTACTGATGGTCTCTGGTACTTCATACTATCTCACCTTCGTTAGATCTTGACCCGCCACCTGCTCTGAAGTGGACTTTATAATATTGGTAAATACATGCATCAGATTACTAAATTCTTGCACTATTTCATTAAGCCCTGGTTCTGAACCAGCAATTCTCTTGCAACTCTCGCTCAAACGATTTGTCGTATTATAAAGAAGATTTGCATCAACTATTGCTTTTGTTGGGTCTAATTTTGCTTGCTGTGATTGTTTCATTTGCTGAACAATCTTATCTACTTCTTGATTCCATCTATCAACTTGTTGTTTGTCAAAGTTGCGTGGTTTGTTCTGTAATGCCCTATCAAATGCCTTATGAACATTAGATAACGAAGAGCGAAGAGCACCAATATTCTCTTTTCCAAAATAATCAAACTTTGGCAACTCTCTATCTAGAATAGCATGCCATTTTTCATATTGATAATAAAGAGTACAAATTGCCTTTGATGCCTCTGGAGTTTGTGGTGCTTGTTCTGGTGCTGGTACTTCTGGTGTTTCACCCTCGGGTGGTGCTTCTCCACCTGTTGGGTCAGCATCCAGTAAATCAGCAAGTGGATTTCCTCCACCTAACTCTTGAGCATTACGACGCAGAAAACGATCCAACTCTGCCGCGTGGTGCAGAAGACCCTTGCTGCGAAGACTATTTATTACATTAATAATACTATTTAAATGCCTCATTGTTCCTCACAATACAAATAACATCCCATAAGAAGCATAAATATCAATAGATTTGGTGAATTAACTCACTTATTGCCCTACTTATGGAGCGGGAGGTGGTCCCTTTGGTGCTGGTGGGGGTGCCCCTCCACCTCCTCCTGCTGGTGGTTTTGGACCTCCACCTTCACCACCTGCTGGTGGTTTTAGACCACCACCTCCTCCACCTGCTGGTTTTGGTGATGGTGGTTTACCACCTGGTGGTAGTCCTCCACCTCCTCCGCCCTTTGGACCACTTGGTGGCTTACTCATTCCTGGAGGACCACCAACCTCTGCTTGTTCTGGACTTATAGGTGCTTCCTCACCTTTATGAGTATCAATAATGTGTTTATCTGGGTCCAGTGTTTGTAATTCTTCAATAGTCATCTTTGATAGTGCTTGTGCTTCTTGTGTCTGGATTGCCCTATCAATTGCTTCTTTCCTCATTCTCTTTAACTCTTCTTCTGGATCCAAGTCAAGAGACTCATATAATGTGTGGTCTGAAACCTTACCTGGTGCTTCCATAGTAGCAAGAAGACCAGTGATAGCACCAATGTAACTATCTGTATCACGAAGATTTAGACGATTCCATTGTACTTTTGGAACAACCAATTTTCGTACCCCACCTTTTGTGGTGTAGAAATCCTGAAGTTTACAGATTGGCTCCATTACCTTCTTCTCAATCCACTCTGAAAGTTGCTCACGGAACCTATCATAACGAGTTCGCAATACTTCCAAACCAATACTTGCTGTGCTATAGTTTGGACCTTCACCATTTAGAATTGCCTCTGGAGCAAGAAGTCCAGTGTAAAGATTCTTATTTATAGCGTCCCACATTTGAGTCACGTCAAGTGTAGCACCTGAATAGCCAATACGCTCAATACTGACTGCTCCATGAGTTACAATCTTGAAATCTGGGTCATATTGAGACTCTTCCATAATCTGTTGGAATGCCCTGATGTCTTCATCGTTTGGTCTCCACTGACCAGTTGGATCACCTAACTTTACTAATGTAATAGGATTAATCATACCATCTGCTTGTGCAAATTGCATTTCTCGTAGTTTATCATAAAGCATTAGGTCTTTATAACAAGAGGTGATTAGTGAGGTTCCACGAATATCATATTCAGAGTTCATCATCTTCATGTGAGAAACATTGAAATTGGGAAGAGGAATGTCTTCTCCCTTCATAATATGATGTACTGTTTCTGATGGTAGTTGTTGCCTCAACATAGAATCTGCTGAAGTTTTGCCCTGAACCAACCGGCGCAGTGTATCGTCAGGAACCAAATAAATGACTGGATAACGTGCAAACTGATTTGTTTTTACTCTTACAAAGTCTGGATTGTGTAGGAAAGCATAATCCCAAACTCCATTGTCTTCGTCGAGCTCCAAGTATGGGAAACAATTATGAACAATTATTCCATTAGCAATGTACGAATGGTCGTCTTCTACCTCGAGGTCATACATAATCTCTTTGTCATAAGAATCTGTTATATCTTCAATCTTCTGAACCGAACGAACATAAAGATTATTCCACACAACCCCATAATTGGTACGTTTTGTGGCTGGATTTAATAGCTCTGCCTTACGAGGAAGAATCACCTCTCTAAAAACTTCTGTGTCAAAGGATTTAATTGTTATACGGTAATTGGGCTTAACATTATATTCTGGCTTTATAAGATAATTTGATTTTGAAGTGTGATTGGTAAGAGTAGCCCCGATTCCCATTCTTGCTAGGATTAAAATAAATTGATTAATCAGAGAACGAGAACTAGAAGATATTTGAATCTGACCATTTGAAATATCAACACTACCATCACCACTGATGAAAGATCCTAATAGGATTAGTTGTTTTGATACAGGCAAGAGCATTAAATCTTGGTGCATTTGTTTGTTAGAAGCGTGTTCTCCACAATACCTTTTAATCAATCTAGATAGTTCAGAATTATACATTCTAACATGTTCAACACCATCTTTTAAAAGAATACGACCTGGTGGATGTGAAGAAATTTTTTCAATCAAACTTGCCACATCGTCATTTATTGCCTTTTCAGTAGTGGCAATGTCAATACCGCACACAACTTTGCTACCATCTTGTAGAGTATTGTAAAGAAAACATCCTTCAGATAAGAAATAACCAAGCAACTTGCACCAATCCTCTGTTAATTCAGCAATGTCTTTAATCTCAGCATTAAAAGCAAAGGCTACTTGATCGTTTTTAGATAATTCTGACATCTTTCGAAAAGACATGTTCCATTTCTTGCTCTTTTTACATCCAGGATAAGTCTTCCCTTTTTTAGTTATTGTAGATGAACAAGAAGTGTTTGGCCAACATTTTTGTCCTGAATCAGCCCATGAAGATACAGAACACTTAATGTCTTCAAACAATTCACTATAAACTGGATGATTTCCCGTGATAATCAAAGGCTCATTAGAACCTACAACCTTCATTTTGTAAATCTTTATAGGATTCCCCCCTTCATCAGGGGCTCTTGTAAATTTAGGTATTACTGCTGAAACTTTCTTGATGGACCCTGTGTGTGTTAGGACAGAATCTCCTACTTTAACATCAATTATTTTTTTAACTGATCCATCACTCATTGTAATAAGTGAGTTGGCGTCAAGGCGTTCCCCAAGTTTCCAGAATTCAAGAGCAATACCCATAAGAAGACCACGGAAACCCATTCTGTCAAACATTTCATCAAAGAATTCCTTTATCTTTGGGTCTTCACAAGAGATTGTAAATTTAGAGATAGGATAAGTGGCATGTAGAGTTACAGCATTACGGACGATAGGATTAGTGGCGAAAAAATGCCTACTGTTGTGTACTGCACCTACTGATGTTACATAAGAATGATCTTTGTGATCAACTTCTATGTTATAAACCTTTCCCTTAAAGGGTTTTCTATTAATCTTTGTTATGGGAGTCAGTAAATAACCTTCACAAAAGAATCTGTCGCATCTTTGATTTTGTATTTTATACACTTTAACCTTTGTCGATACTTGGGACAATTCCTCGCTATGCTTTGCTGGAATTTCTACTCTCCAAAACAGAGTATCTTCTTTAAGACATCCTGTTGTGAGGTTGGCAATCCTGGTATATGTATTGACATAAGCATTAATTTCATTGCGATAACACATCCATTGAATTTGCCTTGCCAAATCAGAACTCATAGTGTCAATCACTACACGCCCATTCTTATATTGATGTCCATCTCCATCTACGTACCCACCAATGATCTGAAGTTGCAGTTTAGGACTTAAGAACATCACCTCTTCTGAAAATTTCTTGGTGTGACTTCCACCATTGCAATGTTTTAAAACGAACTTCTTAAAAGATTTATTGGTTGTATAAACTCTTGAAATATTATACTTAGGATCGTCCCAAACACATCCTTTCCTACCAAATTCAGAAAACATTGAGTCTGCCGACTCCTTTACTAGATCTTTTTCTTTAATATTGAAGGTCAACCCTACTTGCTGCAAGTTTTTATTTGCTGTACCCTCGGCAGCATAGAGGCCTAAAAGACGTGCCCTCTTTATTGTCCAGCCACTTTTATTAATAGCGTCTTTATTGATGGGATAAGCCAAATAATCTCCAACCTGTAAATCTCTGGCTCTGACATCAGTCAATTCCATTTTTTTATCTTTACAATTATACCGAGCACAGATATTTAATTGATTAAATTTACAGACATTATCGTGGTTTGCCTTACATTCATTTAAGATTCTCTTAAGTACGTATAATTCATGATTATCGGTGATACTTATCGATTTCTCACTACCCTTAACAAAAATCTCTGATATTTCCTCATCCACCTCGCGATTAGTTGTTTCTTTTATAGGAGCAATTTTACCGGTGTGAGTTATGACTTTTTCTCCAGCTATTAAATCTTTAATGGGTTTCCATTCAAATGATTCTGTTAGGATTAGTGTTTCCCCCGTTAAACACCAGGCGTTCATGGTTTTTAAATCGCGTGGTAACATTAAGTTACTGAATTCATAAAGAGGAGAATAAACCTTTGGTAGATTGCGAACAGTAGATACTGCCGCAGAAGATGCCATGTTACATCCTCCACCACC
>Ga0315284_10005096_pt1 | contig 18676 bp, 13 predicted proteins | sample YL17G09_16_MG_FD_203696 | JGI IMG/M metagenome (GOLD analysis project Ga0315284, IMG submission 203696) | Sediment microbial communities from Yellowstone Lake, YNP, Wyoming, USA - YL17G09_16 | ecosystem: Environmental > Aquatic > Freshwater > Lake > Sediment | place: USA: Wyoming | collected... | reverse complement strand
GGTGGTTCGAGCGCACAATGCTCAGTTCGAGATCGTCGATTAGCACCTCGCCGCGGTTGAGCAGCAGAAGATCGAAGACGGTGACTTGATCGTGTTTATATTTGGAATCGTTGCCGTTGATGGTAAATGAAAATTGCTCCCATACGGTCTTGCCGCTCTCGTCGCTGTCGGCCCAGGCGTCGGGCGTACCGTTGTCGCTGTCGGGATCGCGCAGCTCCAGGCTTGCCCCCTGGCCGTCGGCCCAGCTCGGCCATCGGCCTCCATCGTAATAAGTCACCTCATCGGCCGTGATCATCAGGACGTTGATGTCACCGCTTAACGGGTCTACATCTTTGTACGGGTACGACAGCCGGATACGCTCGCTGTGATCGTCGAGACTGCCCGTGTACGGCCCGACCAGATTCGTGCCTATAATAAGATCGTCATAAACGCCAGCAATAAAGTTCGGGTCCTTTGCCACCACCAGGTACGAGTCCGGCGGCATTTCCGTGCCGGGCTCGAATGTGTAGGTAATGCCATCGCTGAAAGCCCACCCGGCAAGCGAGACCATCTCAGTACCGCGATTATAAAGTTCGATATATTCATATCGTTCGTCCCGCGTGGCGTGATGATACATAATTTCGTTAATTACGATGTCGTTTATCGCCGGCAGGGCGTTTGGCCCTCCGAACGTCGCCGAAGTCAGGAAGCAGAACGAGTCGGCCCCATCCGGGAATCGCCCGAACGTCACTTCCGGCTCCATTGTCCCGTAGTTCACCGCATCCAGCACGCGAACCGGTAGGGGCACCGTGTCATCAGTGGCAGCCGTCACATAAATTGTCTCGCCGGAAGATGACAATCCGAATCCGAACTCGCCGGGCCGCGTCCCTTCGCTGAACGCCCGGAAATCGCCAGGCTGCAGCACGATTCCGTCCGGAATCTTGTACTTTAGCAGGTCGGCCTCATCGTCGCTCAGATAAACGCTGCTCAGATCGACCGCGGTCGGGCCCGGGTTGTACAGCTCGATTTGGTCGGCGCCCGTGGCCGCCTCGCTGTTGGCCAGCACCTCGTTGATGACCACGCGGGCGCGGGGATCGCCACCGCCGCCTGCTTCTTCCACAATCGCCTGAAGAACCGGGCTTGCGAAGCAGTCCGAGCTGCCCGATAGTTGCGCATTGTGGGCCTGGATGGCTAAGATGTTTGTGCCGGGAACCAGCAGGTCTATGCTGCTGGTCAGGTCCACGGTGGCGGCGGGGGGTTCGGTTGCCGTTCCGCCGCTTGCGTTGTATGCCGGCGGATTGCCGGAGATTCCATCGGAAGCCGCGACGCGCGTACCGTTCAGATAGAGCACGAAACCGTCGTCGTAGTGGACCTCGGCGCGCAACTGCGAAAACGAATCGATCTGGCTCTGCGTCAGCGTGAACGGCAGCCTCGCGTACACGGACATGTATCGCCCGTTCATATCGTTCGTCTCTGTCCCGATATATTGAAGCTCGTTGGCCTGGTTGGAGTAACCGTATCCGCTGGGACCGTCGCTCCACGGGGTGCTTGAAGTATTGTCGTGGAAATCAATTTGCGTCCAGTCTGTTGTTGGCCGCCCCTGTGTGTCCGGCGATGGTTCCTGCGTTCCCTTGAAGTAGCGTCCTGGGTGACCTATATTCACGAGCGTCACGAGCGTGGGGTCTTCCTGCCCGACCTGGGTCTCATCCGGGCCGCCCGGCGTGCCGTCGATAAACGTGCTGGGCGACCATGTTGACGCCTCCGCGGGATCGCCGACTGGCCTGGCGAGAATCAGCGAGTGTCCCGTTCCATCGGGCGAGACCGGCCACGGCCGTTCGTCGTCGTATCGCAGCGAGATGACAATTCCGCCGCCGCCGTTGGATAGTTCGATTCGCTCGCCGTCGTTATCGAGCCGGCCCGTGAAAGGGCCTTTTACGCCGCTAATTCCGTAGGCTTCCTCCAGGGCGGCCGGATCGCGCGCCACCACCAGGTAGCTTTTGGGCCCGATGGTTGTGCCGGGCTCGAAGACGTATTGTATGCCGCTCGTGAATGCGCAGTTGGTGAGGTCTTCGATGACGGCCTGGTTGTTGTACAGCTCGATGAATTCGAGCGTTTCGCCGGCATCGCTGGGGTGGTACATCACTTCGCTTATCACCAGTCCCATGCCGGGTTGCGCAGCAAAAAATAAGACTACGCAGATCAATACTAACAGACTCCACAGATGCCGCTCTCGGTTTTGCATCAGTGTTTGCTCCTTTCTGCAAAGATGGTATTCAGATCCCCCGAACCGGCTGTGCTTTGCTTTTCCTGGCACACAGCGCTGCCGGATGCTCGCCCGAATGGGCCGGCGTGAACCGGAATTGCCTATTTTTACCGTTTTTTAGTATTTTCAAAATCGTCCAATACTCTATTTTACCAAATCCGTATCGAAACTTCCACCGTTTTCGCTCCTTTATGTGTTTTTCCGTCGGCATTGCGCGACCAAAAGCGATGGTAGTTGGAAACAAAAATCGGAAATCTTAAAATATTTTTTATTCCTTTTCCTGCAAAGAGTTACATTAAAAAGTCTGTCTACATTTTTGTAGATTTTCGCATCAAACGCGCATGTTCGTTCAATTATGGGGGGCCGCTTTTTTCGCCCCCGGCAAAAAAGCTGCCAAAAATCAACATTACAACTTGAATGTGTTTTGAATTGTCATGCTGAATCCTTCGACTTCGCTCAGGATGGTCTGCGTGAAGCATCTGGGATTGGAACAGGGATTACGGCATGTTGACGTGGGAGATTCTTCGCTGCACTCAGAATGACAAATTTATTAAATCCGAAATCCAGAACTTACCAATTCTAAACATTTGAAATTCAATATTGCTTGAAATTTCCATGCCGTGGAGGGTGGCGGTATTACATTCAACTTTTCCATCACGATTGCGGACAGGCTTCTATGGCCTTTCGTGGCTCTGGTGCTGTTGTACCGCCGGGCCCGCTTCGGCTACGCCTTCCGCCGAATCCCGCTGACCCAGGGCTGTTTCGCCATAGTCGATCAGCAGGATTATCAGCGCCTGAGCAGGTACAAATGGCGCCTCTGCCGGACAAAAGGCAAAAATGTGCTCTACGCCGAACGCTCCATCCGCCTTCCCGGGGGGAAATACTCACGTCTGCTCATGCACCGCCAGGTCCTGAGTTCGCCAAAGGGCCGGCTCATTGGAGCCCTCGAAGGATACATCATCGACCACATAAACGGCTGCGGCCTCGATAATCGCAGGGCCAACCTGCGACTGGCAACCGTCGCTCAGAACGCATGGAACTCGAAGAAGCGAAATTCACGTTCGGGCTATAAGGGCGTGTGGTTCGCTGCCGACAAAGGCCTGTGGCGGGCCGCAATCGTCTGTCACGGCAGGAGAATACACCTCGGGTATTTCAGGGATAAAATCGACGCCGCCAGGGCATACGATGATGCCGCGATAAAGTACTACAAAGAATTCGCCCGGCTGAACTTCCCCGGCCGGTGATTGGCGTTCCGAACATATCCAGGCTGAAAGTTTTGTTACTTTCTTGCCTTTTGCTGCCTTATATAAGTAGAGACATAGACAAAACCAGCAATGAAAGGAGCATTAAAATGAAACGGCTAATATTAACATTAATACTCGGAATCCTGATAATCTCCCTTTCCGGCTGTGTCGGCTACAGGAGCTACCATCCCTGGCACGGCCCCCGCATAGTAGTTGTAACCAGCCCGAGGCGTCCGCCCATGCCCCCGGCACCCCCGCGCCACCATGATGGTCACCGTGCTGCACCCCCCATGCCAGGGCACGGCCGCAACAGGTTCTAAAAAAAGTGAATAGTATTTAGCCTAAATACCCAAATACCAACGACTAAATATCAGCGGCTAAACGAAAAACTCCTCTCCGGCAGCGAAAAGGCACACTCCATAACATCTGCTTATACGGCGTGATGATATGGAATATATGGCATTTGCTTCTGAGTCGCCTGTTCGCGATGGATATGACAGTAAGCCTCATGGTTATAGATACTCAAGAGACGCTTGCACTCCGGAAATTCGCACTTCCTGTCAATAGCCGAAGTCTTTAGTGTTTTTGGCATCATTACTCCTTTATGTAATATATCATTTGTATCACATTATTGGCCTTTGTCAAGCAATTTCTTTTTATTTCTTTTTATTTAAGAACAACATACGAGTAATAACCGCAGATGAACGCTGATTACGCAGATTTTTATTCACCATGGAGTTATAATATATTTTTTTTCAACGTTGTTTTCCAGCACAAGCGCATAATCACCTTTACTCCAGAAAACGAATGATTCATCGCTATTGGCATAACGCGACCCGTCGGCGGAAATAGTCTGGGGCAGATCGAAATTTCGACCATCACTTAAAACAATTTTTACGCTTCCAGAAGGAATCGGTGGTTCGCCCGGCTCTACCGGTTTTAATTCTCCCTTATAGAAGGTGGCGTCTATTGTTTTACCGCCGTCACAAATATAAGTAACATGAGCTATCCGAGAGGGAGATGCCGAGGGCGACAGATTTTTATTTTTCCTGTTATTGACATACCATATTCCCGCACCCGCAATAATAATCACTGTCAGAAAAATAAAGATAAGATTTTTTTTCATATTCTTTTGCATTATTTGTTTAGTATATCAAAAAACTGCCTGAACAGTAAATACCTGCCGACAAACGCCCTGCGTTAACCAAAAAAGCCTTTTAAACCATCTTCTTTTGAACCGGCCAATCCAAACAAAATCTTGCCTATTGAATAAATGATTTATCGGTATAGAATGATACTATATTGGAAATCAGTTAAGTTGAAAGGAGGCATAAAATGGCAGAAGATATCGTTGGAAAGATCGAAGATTTCTTTGCTCGCCCCGTTGTTGCAGGTATCAAGCTGACCGGCCCTTTGAAGGTCGGCGATAAAATCCGGATCAAGGGCCACACTACCGACCTTGAAATGCAGGTCGGCTCGATGCAGATAGACAATGAAAACGTAACGGAGGCGAAAAAAGGCGATTCGATCGGCGTCAAAGTAACCGACCGAGTCCGCGTAGGAGACGCCGTATATAAGATTACCGAATAATCCTGCAAAAATTAACCACGGATTTCGCGGATTACGCGGAGAAATAAAGCAATAGTCAATAGAAAACCTGTCCCATTCGGCAAGCTCAGGGCAGGCTCTGAGCGCAGTCGAACGGATAGTAAATTTCAATAAGTTGTAAAAAAAGATGTGACCCCTCTATTCTCCCAATCGTAAATAATAAATCGTAAATCTTAAATTTCGAAATGTGTGACCCCTTTATTTCCCCCCCCTTTAATTTTCCTGTGATAGACGGCCGTAAAACAGCTATAATAGATTATAGCACTGAAATTCTAACGATCCGTATGACAAATCAAAATTAGAAGGGATAAAAATGTATCGAAAGGGTTTTACTCTTCTTGAGCTCCTGATAGTAATTTCCATTATCGTCTTATTATTAAGCATACTATTGCCCAGTCTTATGACTGCAAAAGACAGTGCGTTGGATTTAGCAGCTATGAAGGTCGCGCCTGACAAGGAGGGAAAGGTTTTTCTGGAAATTCGAAACCTTTCTTACAGGAAATCATATGAAGGCATATATATGATTAAGATTGACTCGCCGGGCAATTGCAGCGTTTCATTAAAAAAACCTTATCACCCGGGCATGAAATTAATAAATAAAGACGGCGAGGATTATATTAAATGGAGACCTAAAGTGAGTGATATCGGCGTGCATGATGTCACCGTTCTTTTTAATGGAGAAAAAATCTCCGAGCAGCAGATGACAGTTTATGTTTATAATAAAAAACTATTAGATGCCCAGCGGGAGAACCAGCCGGTCACCGAATAACACGTTTTTATTTTTATTGGCCACAGAGGGCACTGAGAACTTGGCGCGGCCTGAAGGCCGCAACCAAATTCGAAGCACTAAATCCGAAATCCTAAACAAATCCGAATCACCAAAACTCAAAATTCAAAACAAACCATAACGTCTTATTTCGAGGATCGTTATGGCAGCCGGATTCCAATATCAAGCAGAAAAAACAAGAAGTTGAAAGATTGTAGTACAGAGAAAAAATCAATTACAATAGTAAATAATAAATAGAAAGCTTGTCCTGAGCGTAGTCGAATGGATAGTAAATCGAATGGGCCACAGAGCTCACCGAGACCACAGAGAAATAGTAAATAGAAAATAGTAAAATTGAAATGGCCACGAAGGGCACCGAGAACCACGAAAAAATTTGAATTACAATCGTAAATCGACAATCGTAAATCGTAAATTACAAGGGCCACGGATTTACGTGGACTTGTAAGGGTTCTTAACGCGAATTAAGTATGGTGTCCCCCGAATTCTTCGAATTCTTAGTTCTTTTAGGATTTCAACAGCAAATTATTAAGCGCATTGTCAAGAAATTAATGGGTGGCTGTCCTTCGTTTCACTAGTTTCACACTCATATAAGGCAAGCAATAAGTTGTAAAACAAGTGTGACACCGCCACCTATCAAAAACTTATTTGATAAGGGCTGATTCCACGCCTTCGCCCCCTTTAATTCTCTAGCCAACCTACACCTGACATGTCATAAGCGGAACGCGGGATTGTAATAATACTCACCACCCCACGAGCTATATGTGAACTGATGGAGTAGGCCAAGGCTGCACAGTTTCTTGATGCAGGTGTGGCCACAGCCGACGTCGAGAAAAAGGGTCTCTTCGAACCAATTGGCGAGGAATTCATGCTTGACCGCGTTGTCGTCATTGGGAACGAGGCTGCTCCACGCCATGCGTACGAGGTCTTTGCCACCGATCACGAACAGATGACGCACGTGATCAAAGCCAACTCTTTTGTTTGGTATCTCGTAGACAATCGCTCCGATTCGCATGCCAACTCCTATATAAGTAATAGGGACAGTCACCGGTTTTGGCAATCGTTAATAGGTAGCTGTCCCTAGTTTCCCCCCATCGAAAAATTAAATTAGCGTACCCCTTTAATTCCCCCTTAAATTCTCCTCTTTGGGTCGTGATCCATAGAATAATGGGCTGTCATCTGTTGGAAGACTCGCAGATATTTGCCACCTGGCAAACTTGTTACTCTTCTGGCTTCTTATCATTCTGGCCCAGACTTCTAGGGACGATCCCTCGTAGAATGCTCTCGTATATACGTTTTTTGCCTCTTTGATAGCGGGATCGATTATTTCTGAAAATTCGTGTCCCATTTGATGGATTCCAGTAGGTTTGTCAAAACTTATGAGAGCATTGCCTGTCTCGGTGTTTATTCGAATGAACTTCACTGAGCATCTTTCAAAACCCTTCCTAGCCTCACCAGGAGTGACATGATAACCACTCCTTAGGGCCCTCTTATCCTGTGAGGTCAACTCTATTATTGAAGTTTCAGAACTGCTAGTGATTATAAGTCGTTCAGCAGAGTGGTCTATTGGCTCAACTAAATCATTCAGCGAGTCATCGATAGAATCCATCACCTTGACAATCTCTATAGTTTCAGTGATTTTTATATTGTGAGACTGGGCGAGCATTTTCAGAGCTTCAATCGCCTGTTCCCTCGACAAAAAGGCTTTCTTATTCGCAATATGCTTCTTCATCAAAGATCTTCGCCACTTCCAAAGGGTCTTTGCGACGTCATAGCCCACCATGAGAGCAACGGGGATTATTACGACAGAAACGACATCAAATGAGTTACGCTCAAATGAGCGAATCTTTACTTGAGGGCGCAGTTCGTATTCTAAGGGTCGAGTAGATAATTCTTCGTTCAAAAAGATAGAAATACTAAGTTCGCAGAAATCCTTCCAGCCATTCAACGCCTTGGCCAAGTCAGCGGCAAAAATTATTCCTTTATCAGCCTCAAGGCCATTGAATGATATTTTTACTTCTTCTTCAATCGAAGTTGGCTGTATTTTAGCCATTTATAATTCTCTTAATAAGTTGAAATAACTCACACCTATAAAAGGAATCATAACATTTGGATTCTGAAGACACCATACCTACTTTGATTCTATGTCTTCGTCCCAAACTGCCAATTCCCGTCACCCACAGGCCTCTATCAAAACATGTCATTATGAAGCATAACTAGTCGAAAAATGTACCGTACTGTTTAATTCTCCCCGATCACTTTGACATTCTCAGCCTGAAGCCCTCTGTCAACCTGGACAAGGTCAAACTCAACATGCTCTCCAACTTGCAGGTAACGGTGTGTCGTCGCCTTGATTGAGCTGAAATGGACGAAAATGTCTTTCTCGTGATCTTTTGAAGTGATAAAGCCAAACCCGCGGTCAAGGTTGTAGTACTTCACCTGTCCTCTTGGACGGTCAGCCACACTTGGAACCAGATGCGTCGTGAAACTCCGCAGCCTCTTCGCCAACGCCTTATCGCCAGTGAACGTAGACAACGCTTTGTCTATGCTGGCGACGGCCCGCTTCGCATGTTCCAGCAGCTTGGCATCGTCCCACAGCACCGAACAGATGTCCTCGCAATACTTGTCCATGTTCTTGCTGGACATCGGCGGCATCTTTGGCCCGCCGTCTGTCATACGAATCAGCATCATCATGTGGTAGCGATACTTCCTACACCACACCGGAAGTTTCTTCTGACGGAACAAGTTTTCGATGCGGACCAGACAATATGCCGCTGTATAATACGCGTAGGGGCGGTGGTCATCTTGGAACATCCGTCCACGTGTAGCGGTCAGAACCTCACCATAGTACCTTGGGGTGCTGTGAGGCTCATCCAAGAACATGGCGAGGAACGCTTTGCATTGCATTGCGAGCGAGACGATTGACCGCTCGGGTATTGGGAGAGACAGGTACTGTTTTGATCGCCGCTCATAGTACAGCCGTTTGCCGGAATCCTTGCCGAATGACGAGTAGAACTCCTCCAGCGTCCGATGAAACGGCGTCAGCGACTCGAATGCCTCGACCTTAACCTCGGTCTGGCGGTTGGTCGCTCGAATGACGCGGTTCGTGAGCTCGGGATCATCCGTCACAACGAGTTTGACCGGCAGAAACACCTCCGCTCCAATCCGTTTGCGGTTCTGGTGCAGGACATGGCTCGTCTGGCAGCCATTGACAATCTGGTAATCCGTCACTCGAAACTTCGCTCCAACCTTGTTGATGGAACGAGCTACAATCGTCACGCCGTTGTTTAGCAGCACGAAGTGACCACTGTTGGCCGGGTCATCGAACGTTGCAGCAATCTCTCGGTTGACTGGATTGTCGCCCTGGAAGTCGCGCACGTTGTCATAGAACAGGCCACGCCGGATATCCCCATCCTCGTCCGTGATTAGACGAAGATACTCGTGGCAAGGAAGGATTCCCAAGTATGCCTCGGTAACGCCAGCAATCTGTGGAAGGATCGTGTGCTTATCGAACGGGACCTCGCATTCTACCTTGTTGCGAAGAGTGCGGTACAACGCTTTGAGCCGGTCCGCATCTGCTGGCGTGAAGGTGACCATTGAGAACAGATGCGTCGCTTCTAGCTCCGCTCGCCCGGAATCTACGCGAGCGAGGAGGTTGGCGTCATCGTGCCACTCACCCGCGCCGGCATAGTGCAAAGAGCAGACTGGCGGCTTGTTCATTTCGATACTGAGCTTGTAGATATAGTCCTTCAAGTCGCGGAACGCGGATATGGCCGCGTTGGCCCTAGCCATCGGGGCTTCGGAGAAAAACTCCTTGACACCAAAGAAGAAAGTGCCGATCTCGGCGGCGCTAAAGTGCGCTCCGGACTTGGACTGCAAGAAGACGAACTCCACATCGAGTCGTCCCACCCGGTCGCGAAAGTAATCAACGTCTTCTGGAGAGGATACGATGTGACCGTTAATGAGGACGGCGACACCATCGACGCCGGTGTCACCGTTACCTTCGGTAGACAAGTCCTCGATGTCGAAGCTGTCGGGTGTGGCGCGCGACACAAAGCAGTAGTTCACGAAATGGTGGAACTGCTCTGCTGGCGTCAGATCACCGAAGCCCTGTTTTCCTGAGAAGTCCTCAACATAGCTCGCCAAAATCTTGTCCATTGCTCAAGCCCCTTTCTGCGCCGCTTCGCGGGCTGCTTGCCTGGCCTTGTTCGTGTAGTGGCTGGAATTCCGGGGACACCTTCATTCAAAGCCCGCTATCGCCCAAAAACTCGCGCCTTTTTCCTGTTTTCACAGGAATGAAATTACTTCCTATTTCTGTCGCTTCTTCAATGTTGTTGCTCCATATTATATCCCTTGCTATTAATAAAACAAACACAATTATAAAAACAGAATACAGGACACAGAATACAGAAGCTATGAATATCGAATGTCGAAGGTCAAAAATCCGCGTCCATCAGCGTTCATCTGCGGTTTCCCATCTTCTGTCCATGGTCGTTTTATAGCCTATTCACTTATTACAGCGTTTCTCAGGTGCAAAATATTACCTATAATTTTGGAAATATTTTGATTTTTATGAAAAAAAGTTCAAAATCGGGGAAAACAGGCGAAAAACAAGGTTTTTATTTATGATCCATTCGACTACGCTCAGAGCCTGCCCTGAGCTTGCCGAAGGGACAAGTTTTCGATTGACGATTTGCGATTTTTTTATTTTTGCCGCGTAATCCGCGAAATCCGCGGTTAATTGATTATTTCTCGGTGTTCTCAGTGTCCTCTGTGGCCCATGGAATTTATGATTTATGAATTATGATTTATTATTTTGGTGGAATTCGTGTTCTTCGTGTTCCTTCGTGGTTTGTATTATTGAGAATCCACATGGGCTATTCGGCTATTTTCCTGCACGCATCGACGAACTCCTTTGCCCTCTGGAGAGTTGATGATGCCTGAGATTCGTCTGCTTCAAATGGGGCAAGATAATCGCAATCGTTCCGAAGCGTAAATGCTTCGATGATATATTTGTGGAATCTTTAATCTAAAAGGCCAGGTTTGGCAATATATTCACCAAAAGCCGAAATAATTGTGTGATGTGAGGTCCTTTCGATATCTTTGGCGAGAAGTGCAGCAGTGGCGGCATGGAACATGGCATAATAAGCCCGGCCTACGGTTCCATTGTTGAAACCACCAGAGAAAAGATGTTAGCTTTCTTTGAGGAACATCTCTGCGCTTTGGAGGTGCTTCTGAACATCCTTTCTCATATAAGGACTCCTTCACGTTTGATTACTCTGTGTATAGTAAACAAACCCTCCTTGAAATCAGTTTCCGCTATGAAAAGGAAAGTCACAACCGTGTTGTTCTCGAGGCTGATGTCGGAACTTAATTGGCTCGTTCGCTCGTGCTCTTCGAAACGGCTGGGTATCTCGTCGAGAACAATGGCGATATCGATGTCGCTGTCGGGGGTTAATTGATCGCGTGCGGCCGAGCCGTACAGGTAGACTCCCCGCAGACGCTCGCCGTATATCCGTTCGAGGTTCTCGCGTGCTCTGCCGGCGATTTCGAGAGCCTGTTGTTTTGTAGCGACCATGTAACCATTTTACCAACCAAAAACACCTGTTGCCAGATAAAAATGCCGCTTTTCGATTGATTATTCCTCTGAGCCCTCTGTACTGCGTTCTCTGTGGGCTTTGTCAAGCAATCTTTTGTTTTTTCTCTTTTTTCTTGATTATCCGAGTCCGCCGGGCTTATATTAACACTTTGCGAGGGCTCCGGCCCGAAGAGATATATTTTTGAGGAAATAACGAGATGGCGGAAAAATTGACACAGATTAACGCGGTTTTACACAGATTTTTGACGTGAATTAAGTATGGTGTCCCCCGAATTACCTATGAATTACCTATTATGAGGGCTGGGAATGTGTGAGTTATTGGGATAGTTTTTATGGAGAATTTGGTTGATTGTCGGTGTCTGGAGTGCTAAGTTCAGGTTTTTGACAGGTCCGCACCGCACTGAGATGATTGAGAGAATAAATTAAAGGGAAAATTATCTTGTTTGAGCAAACCTTCAAGAATATAGACGACATCCTCCATAAAGACGCAGGTTGCTCAAGCGAGCTGGACTATGTGGAACAAACCTCATGGATTCTCTTTCTGAAATATCTGGATGATTTCGAGAAGGACAAGAAAACCGCGGGCCAGTTGTCCGGCAAGCCTTATACATGCATTATCGGCCCGGAGTATCGCTGGGACATTTGGGCTGTCCCCAAAGGCAAAGACGGCAAGCTCGACCACCATAAGGCGCTTACCGGCGATGATCTGAGAGACTTTGTTGACGTCAAGCTGTTTGCCTACCTGAAAAAATTCAAAACCTCCGCCGCCAGCGCCGACACCATCGAATACAAAATCGGCGAGATATTCAGCGAACTGAAAAACAAGATTCAGAGCGGCTATAACATGCGTGAAGTGATTAACCTTGTAGATGAACTGCGGTTCCGTTCCAGTGCCGAAAAACATGAGATGAGCCACCTTTACGAAGACAAGATCAAGAACATGGGCAACGCAGGCAGAAACGGCGGCGAATACTACACACCCCGTCCGCTTATCAAAACCATTGTAAAGGTAGTTGCACCCTCCATCGGCAATAAGGTCTATGACGGCGCAGTCGGTTCGGCGGGATTCTTGTGCGAATCGTTTGAATACTTAAAAACCAGCAAAGACCTGACTACCAAAGATGCAAAAACCCTGCAAAAAGCTACCTTCTACGGCAAGGAAAAAAAATCGCTTGCCTACATCATCGGCACGATGAATATGATTTTGCACGGCATTGAAGCGCCAAATATCGTGCATACCAATACGTTAGCCGAAAACATTTCCGATATTCAGGAAAAAGACCGATACGACATTGTTCTGGCTAATCCCCCATTTGGCGGTAAAGAACGCGCTGAGGTGCAGCAGAACTTTCCCATCAAGACCGGCGAGACGGCATTTCTCTTTCTCCAGCATTTTATAAAAATCCTAAAGGCGGGCGGTCGCGGCGGCGTGGTTATTAAGAATACCTTTCTTTCCAATACCGATAATGCCTCTATATCCCTGCGCAAGCTGCTTTTGGAAAGCTGTAATCTCCATACTGTGCTGGATTTGCCGGGCGGGACATTCGCTGGCGCGGGCGTTAAAACTGTGGTCCTGTTTTTTGATAAAGGGGCGCCGACGCGCAAGGTCTGGTTTTATCAGCTTAATTTAGACCGCAACCTCGGCAAGACAAATCCACTGAACGAAAACGACCTGGCGGAGTTTGTGAAATTGCAGAAGAAAAAGGAAGATTCCCAAAACTCCTGGTCGGTGAATGCTTCCAAAATCGATCAAAAGACATTTGATCTTTCAACAAAGAATCCAAACAAGGGTGGGGAAACGGTGCTTCGTGATCCGAAAAAGGTTTTAGAGGAGATGAGAAGGTTGGATAAAGAGGCAGAGGCAACCATAAAGGAAATTGAAAAACATTTATGATTAAAAAGACGGGTGAATATATGCTCTGGGTGACATTAGTTTCAATACTTATTGCGCCACTAATATATGTTTTTTTCTTTTGTCCAAACCAGGGATTTTGGGAAAATGTAATGAGCAACCTGCTTGCAACAGGCTTGGCACTTATTGCGGGCATTCCAATAGCTTTGTGGCTAGATAGGAAAATAAAATATGGAGAGGAAAAAGCACAATATAAAGTAGATAGATTAAAAGAAGCCAACATCTTAAAATTAATAAAAGAAGAAATTAATTATTCTTATTTGACGTTATTCTTAAGCGGTAAAAAAGGAAATACGCAATCACTGACGCTACGTCCATTAAAATCTGATTTGTGGGATTCTTTTGTTGCCGGAGAAGAAATAAAGCACATAGAAAAGCCGGATATTCTCAATCGAATTGTTTCTGCTTACTATGTTTTAAAATTAGTAAAAAATATAGAAGAACAAGCCTATATTGCTCTCAGGACCTCGGCTATTCAAGTAACGTTTGCAGACGGTACAAAGAAAAATAGCAGCCAATTATTACTTGAAGATGCTCGTGGTTTCGACGTGTTGTTTGAGGATAGCACCAAAGAAGCACTGCGAGTGATTGATGAGCGTCTCGTCGCATTGGAAAAATATGAAAACTAGCTGGCAAACGAAAAAGCTGGGAGAGGTTATAAAATTAGAATACGGCAAACCTTTGCCCAAAGATAAAAGAATCTCAAATGGCAAATATCCGGTTTATGGCGCTAATGGGGAAAAAGATAGAACCGATGAGTTTTATTATGATAGATCAAGCATTATTGTGGGGCGAAAAGGTTCTGCTGGCGAGATTAATCTTACTGAAAAAAGATTCTGGCCTTTAGATGTAACTTATTTTGTGACATTCGATGACAAGAAATACAGTTTGGGGTTTCTCTATGATTTGTTATTAACACTTAATCTGCCAAAACTTGCGAAAGGCGTGAAGCCGGGCATTAACCGTAATGAGGTTTACGAAATTAGAGCAAGTATTCCTCCCCTTCCAGAACAAAAGCGCATCATTGCCATTCTCGACAAGGCGTTTGCGGCCATTAGCACGGCAAAAGCAAACGCCGAAAAGAATCTGGCCAACGCCCGCGAACTTTTTGAATCGTATCTACAGAGTGTCTTTGCCAATCCGGGCGATGGATGGGAGCAGAAGAAGCTGGAGGAGATAACCACGAAAATCGGAAGTGGTGCCACACCACGGGGGGGAGAGAAGGCTTATAAAAAGGAAGGAATATCACTAATCCGAAGCTTAAATGTTTACGATTATGGTTTCTCTTACAGGGATCTAGCGTTTATTGATGAATGCCAAGCAGATAAACTTTCTAATGTTATTGTTGAATCTGGTGATGTTCTTTTAAATATTACTGGTGCATCGGTGGCTCGTTGTACTATCGTTGCTGATGATGTATTACCTGCTCGGGTAAACCAGCACGTTTCGATCCTTCGACTTAAAAAATCTGAAATGATACCTGAGTATCTTCATTTCGCGTTGATTTCAAAAGAACATAAAGATCAACTACTTAAAACGGGTGAAAAAGCAGGTGCAACAAGACAGGCTCTTACAAAAGCACAGCTTGAAGAATATTGCATTCGTTATCCTAAAATACCCGAACAAAAACGCATCGTCGCCAAGCTCAACGCTCTCTCCGCTGAAACCAAGAAGCTCGAAGAGATCTACCAGCAAAAAATAGCTGATTTGGAAGAATTGAAGAAATCGGTATTGCAGAAAGCCTTTAACGGGGGATTATAATGGATAATTATCAATTATCAATCCAGTTGTCCCCATTTTGGGTACGATTGAAATTAGCAAGTAAAAACTATGACTGATAAGAAAAACAAGCTCATCGTTTTTCAGGGCAAAAAGATTCGCAGGGCCTGGCATAACGATGAATGGTATTATTCGGTGGTGGATATTTGCGGCGTTCTAACCGATAGCGCTGATTCCGGTGCGTACTGGCGGAAGCTAAAGCAAAGACTGAAGCAGGAAGGAAGTGAAGTCGTGACAATTTGTCACGGGTTGAAAATAGAAGCGCCGGACGGCAAAAAACGCGTAACAGATTGCAGTAATACAAAAGGAGTTTTTCGAATTATCCAATCCATCCCATCAAAAAAAGCCGAACCGCTCAAACGCTGGTTAGCGCAGGTGGGGCAGGACCGGCTGGATGAAATTGAGAACCCCGAACTTGCTCAGCAGCGAATGAAAGAAATCTACGAGAAAAAGGGCTATCCGCAGGACTGGATCGATAAAAGACTGCGGGGCATCGCTATCCGGCAGAATCTGACCGATGAATGGCGGGAACGCGGTATTGTCGAACAAAAAGATTTTGCCATTTTAACCGCAGAGATTTCCAAAGCCACATTTGGGATGACACCAACGGAATATAAAAAGTATAAGAATCTGCCGGAAAAATCCAAAGCCAATCTGCGCGACCATATGGATGATTTGGAATTGATTTTTACGATGCTGGGCGAGCGTGTTACCACGGAAATATCCCAAAAAGAAAAACCTGAAACATTCAATAAGAATAAAAATGTTGCCCGGCGCGGCGGTAAGGTTGCCGGAAATGCCAGAAAAGATACCGAAAAAGAACTGGGTAGAAGTGTTGTTGCGAAACAAAACTATCTGGACACAAAGGATAAACCGAAACTGGAAAACGGATCATGAACGAGGCTGAAACCAGAGCGGAACTGATTGACCCGAAGCTAAAGGCAAGCGGCTGGGGTGTAGTGGACGGTTCAAAAGTCCTGCGGGAATACCATATTACAGCCGGTAAAATCCAGACCGGCGGCGGACGGGCCAAGCCGCTGATTGCCGATTATGTGCTGGTTTATCAGGGACGCAAGCTGGCCGCTATGGAAGCTAAAAGCGATGAAAAGGAAGTTGGCGAAGGGGTGGCGCAGGCCAAAAACTATGCAGAAAAGCTGAAACTGGATTATACCTATGCGAGCAACGGCAAGGAAATTTATCAGATTGGCATGAAAACCGGCGTCGAAGGTTTGATTGCAGGTTTTCCCATGCCGGACGAGCTCTGGAACAAGACATTCGCAACGGAAAACCTGTGGCGGGATAAATTCAGTAATGTGCCGTTTGAGGATTTAGGCGGCACCAAGAGCGCACGTTACTATCAGGAAATCGCCGTCAATAATGCCATGGCCGCCATTGCCGAAGACAAGCAGCGTATCCTGCTCACCATGGCGACCGGTACAGGCAAGACATTCATCGCCTTTCAGATTGCTTGGAAGCTCTTTCAGACCCGTTGGAACTTAAGGCGTGATGGAAGCCGAAGGCCGCGGATTTTGTTTCTGGCAGATAGAAATATTTTAGCTGACCAGGCGTTCAATGCTTTTTCGGCGTTTCCCGAAGATGCGCTGGTTCGGATTAAGCCGGAAGAAATACGCAGAAACAACCGTGTTCCAACTAACGGCAGTATTTTCTTTACTATTTTCCAGACCTTTATGAGCGGCCCGGAGAACACGCCGTATTTTGGCGAATATCCGTCTGATTATTTTGATTTTATTGTTATTGATGAGTGCCATCGGGGCGGAGCCAACGATGAAGGGAACTGGCGCGGCATTATGGAATATTTTTCGCCGGCCGTCCAGCTTGGTTTGACCGCAACACCCAAACGCAGGGACAATGCGGATACCTACCGCTATTTCGGCGAGCCGGTATATATCTACTCGCTCAAGGAGGGTATCAATGACGGCTTTTTGACTCCGTTCAAGGTAAGGCGGATCAAGACAACAATTGATGACTATATTTATGTCTCGGATGACACAATCATTGAAGGCGAAGTTGAAGAAGGCAGAATTTATGAAGAAGCAGACTTCAACAGAATTATCGAGATCAAAGAGCGCGAAGCCAAGCGGGTACAGATTCTTCTGGATGAAGTCAATCAGAACGAAAAAGCCATTGTTTTCTGCGCGACACAAAATCATGCCGCGGCAGTGCGGGATTTGATAAATCAGTACAAAAAATCAAACGAGCCATTTTATTGTGTTCGCGTCACCGCAAACGATGCAGCGCTGGGCGAGCAGTATTTGCGCGAGTTTCAGGATAACGAAAAGACGATCCCGACGATTCTGACTACCTCGCAAAAGCTGTCCACCGGCGTTGATGCGCGCAATATCCGCAACATCGTGCTGATGCGTCCGGTAAATTCTATGATTGAGTTCAAGCAGATTATCGGGCGCGGCACACGCTTGTTTGACGGCAAGGAGTATTTCACCATCTATGACTTTGTTGATGCGTACCATCATTTTTCCGATCCTGAATGGGACGGCGAGCCGATAGATGAAACAACGGATAAAGAACCAAGAGAGCCAAAGGAACCGAAAGAACCCAAAGAGCCGCCGGAACCGCCAAATGAACCAAAGAAAAAACTGAAGATCAAGCTGCGCGACGGGAAGGAACGCGAGATTCAGCATATGATTTCAACTTCGTTTTGGGGTGCGGACGGTAAGCCGATTTCAGCGGAGGAGTTTTTGCAGAGTCTGTTTGGCGCATTGCCTGAGTTTTTTAAGAGCGAAGATGAACTTCGCAAAATCTGGTCGTATCCAATGACTCGCAAGACATTGCTTAACAAACTTGCTGATGCCGGATACGGCAAGGATGAGCTTGCCACTATGCAAAAGCTGATAAACGCTGAAAAAAGCGATCTGTTCGATGTGCTCGAATATGTTGCTTTTGCCGTGAAGCCAATCACCAGAGAAGTCCGGGTAGCAGAGGCACAGTCAAACATATTTGCCTTATTGAACAATAAACAGAAAGTGTTTCTGGAATTTGTTCTGTCCAAATATATTGAAACCGGCGTGGAGGAGCTTGACGAGGAGAAATTACCTGACCTCCTGACACTGAAATACCACGCCATCCAAGATGCCTCTGAAATGCTTGGCGGCGTAGAAAATATACGAGCTACCTTTTTTAATTTTCAGAAATTTTTGTATGAGCGGAAACCGGCGTAGATTTTCTGATATTTTCGGTGGCCGATAAGCTAAACAGTAGAGAAATTATGATAGAAAAGCATTCGACGAAACAATCGCCGCCCCCGTCGGCTGGCCCTTTTGATTGACGATTGATTATTTACCCCGTGAGATGACGGCTTCGCCTATCTCATGGGGTGAACTATTTCTCTGAGTACTCGGTGCCCTCTGTGGCTAAAAAATTCCGCGTAATCAGCGAAATCCGCGGTTAATTACAAATTCTCGGTGTTGATTGGTGTTTATTCGTGGTTTTTATACCTAAGGCATTAATTGACTATTTCTCTGTGATCTCG
>Ga0315284_10005094_pt1 | contig 18678 bp, 11 predicted proteins | sample YL17G09_16_MG_FD_203696 | JGI IMG/M metagenome (GOLD analysis project Ga0315284, IMG submission 203696) | Sediment microbial communities from Yellowstone Lake, YNP, Wyoming, USA - YL17G09_16 | ecosystem: Environmental > Aquatic > Freshwater > Lake > Sediment | place: USA: Wyoming | collected... | reverse complement strand
ACGTCGGGCGCCACCACGATCCCGCTTCTTTCCATCGACGCAAGCACGGGCACCAGACGCATCTCGAGATTTTCAAACAATTCCCCCAGATTCTGTTGGCGAAGCATCGGACCAAGGCAGTCTGCCAGCCGAAACGTCATGTCGGCGTCCTCGGCTGAGTATACCGCCACCTGCTCGACGGGCACGGCGTCCATGGTCACCGCGCTGCGCCCGCTGCCGAGCAGGTCCTGGATCGGGATCGCCTGGTGGTGGAGATACTCAGCCGCCAGGGCGTCGAGCTTGTAGCTGGGGCGGTCGGAATCCAGCACATAGGCAGCCACCATCGTATCGAACATCGGCCCGGCCGGCGCAAGGGCGGCGTTGGCCAGCACGATAAGGTCGTACTTGAGATTGTGGCCTATCTTTTCGATCCGCTCGTCGGCGAGGATCGGGCCGATGCGGCTGCGGACCAGCTCGATATCCAGCAGGCGGGAACCCAGCGGACCCTTGACGGGCATATAGGCAGCCGATCGGGCCTTCCACGCGACCGATATTCCAACCAGCTCCGCCCACATCGTGGAGGTGCTGGTCGTTTCGGTGTCTACAGCCAGTCGTTTTACGCCCGCCAGACGCTCTATAAGGTTATCCAGTTTTTCGGGTGTATCGACGCAAATATAATCAAACCCGCCGTCGGCGACCCGCTCAAGCCCCCCGGGCCCGGGCGGCTGGGCCTTTTCCTCCGCCGCAGGTTCCAACGGCAAGACAAGCGGCGTGGCGCAGGTTCCGCCGGTATCCAGCGGCACTGCCCTTGACTGCTCAAGCCGGTTTAGCTGATCCATAAGGCGGTTGAATCCAAGCTCGCTGAAAATCCGCCTAAGCTCCGCCGTGCGAACAGGCCCGAATCGCATCGCCTGAAGGTCGACATCCAGCGGGACGTTGGAGTTTAGTTTTACAAGCTCCCGCGCGATTGGGATATTGGCGGAGTGTTCGATAAGGCTCTGGCGGAGTTTGGGACTCAGCTCACCTGCATGGTCGAGCACCCCCTGGGCAGAGCCGAACTGGCCGACCAGCTTGGCTGCGGTCTTTGGCCCGATGCCCGGAATGCCCGGTATGTTGTCGGTGCTGTCGCCGGTAAGGGTCTGGACTTCCACAGCCAGATGCGGGGGATAACCCTTGAGTGCTGCCATGTCGTCGGCGGTGACGGTCTGGCCCGTCATCGGATCGTACAGAACGACGTGCGGGCCCAGGAGCTGGTCAAGGTCCTTGTCCCGGCTGATAAGGACCAGGTCGATCTGGGGGCCTGCGAACCTGACGGCTGCGGTCGCCAGGATGTCGTCGGCTTCGTGACCGGCGGATTTGAGGATCGGAATCCCCATCGCACGGACGATTTCGCCGATGCGCTCGACCTGCGGGAGTAGATCGTCGGGCATCGGTTTGCGGGTGATTTTATAGTCTTTGTAAAGTCGCCTGCGGTGAAGCTCGGCTGCGGGCCCGTCGACCGCCATTGCGAGGTAGTGGGGTTTGTTTTCATTTATAAACTTCAGCAGTATGGAGCAAAACACGAAGGTGGCCCTGGTGGGCTCGCCCGTCGGGCTGGTCAGATCGCGAAAGGGGGCGTAATAAGCGCGATATATCTGGGAATGCCCGTCGATGATGTAAAGTTTCTCAGCCATAGGCAAAAGGATACATGTGTTGCGCTATCTTAGCGTAACAGTTGGGGCAACGTCAGCGAATTATCACGCATCGGCGATTGGGTTTTTGAATTTCCCAAACTCCTCTGCTTGCGCCGCTGCTGCGGCGGAAAGTGCGATAGGGAATTGGCGGATCCGGAGATAATCGCCCGCAAAAAGCTCACCTGCACAATAAACCGCATTACTAAATCGGCGGCTAATGGTGCACCGCGGCCTGAATTATTATCATCTCAAGGCCCTTGCGGACCATCATGACTGCGATGGCTGCCAGCAGCAGGCTTGCTACTTTTGAGACCACTCGCGAACCGGTTTGGCCCATCAGGCGTTCCAGCCTTGTTGCCCACAGCAGCACGCCCGCCGCCAACAGCAGATTTATCACCACCGCAACAACCGTCTCCGCCAGGCCATATATGTCCACCAGCATCAGCGAGGTGGTCAGAACCGCCGGGCCCACCATCAGAGGCATCCCGATAGGCACTGCGCCTATCGCATTTCTGCCTCGGGTGAGCTTTATGCCGAACACCAGGTCAATCGTCGAAAAGATAAACAGCAGCACTCCCCCAGCCACCATGAAGTCGTAGACCGTAATGCCCATCAGCCTGAAGATCCCCCTGCCAAGGAAGATAAACCCTATCGCTACGGCAATGGCTGTAACCGAAGACTGCAAAACCACCGCTCGTTTTTGCCTGGCATCCAAGTCGTCCGTTAGCGATAGAAAAAACGGGATCAGGCCTATGACGTCGACGGCTACGAAGATCGGTACGAATGCCTTCAGGAACTCGCTTAGATTCATATGCTTTCCTTCTTAGATTGCAACGTTAGTAAAAAGAAAGGCTTGCATCATATTTGTTAAAATTTTCCTTATTATAACCCCTTGTTTTATTGCCACAATTGCAATTAATTGGTACACTTTACAGCCTAGCCGCCTGATAGCTCGCAGGCGGTGCGGAAAACCATAGGGACTTTCCCCAATGAGCTGGTGGAGGAAGCTTTGACATCCCGGCTTAGACGGCTTAGGGTCAGTGCGACGCTGAGAGACATGCTGGCGGAGGTGCGGTTGTCCCGCCAGGATCTTGTCGCGCCGATCTTCGTTCGCCCCGGCGAGGGATCGAATGAAATCCCCACCATGCCGGGCCAGTTTCAGCATTCCCACGACTCGGCGATGGATACCCTTCGCCACTGGTCGGATTCGGGGATCCCTGCTGTGCTGCTGTTCGGCATCCCGCCGCGAAAAGATCCCACCGGTTCGATGGCCTGGGATGAGTCGGCGCCGGTCCAGAGGCTGGTGAGGGCGATCAAGCGGGAACTGCCCTCCTTATGCGTCATAACCGACGTGTGCCTTTGCGAGTATACCGACCACGGCCATTGCGGCGTGTTGGAGACGTCGGCTGATGGAAAGACTTCCGTAGACAACGACGCCACAGTGGAACTATTAGCCAAAACAGCGGTTTCGCACGCCCGTGCCGGTGCGGACATCGTTGCACCTTCGGCGATGATGGACAACCAGGTCTCCGCCATCCGCCGGGCGCTTGACGAGGCAGGCCATACCGATACGGCGATCCTTTCCTACGCGGTGAAGTTCGCCTCAAGCCTGTACGGCCCGTTCCGCCAGGTGGCTGAGAACGCACCCGCCCATGGCGACAGGCGAACCTATCAGATGGATTATCGCTCACCCAGACAGGCGATCCTGGAGTCGTCAGCCGACGCCGCCCAGGGCGCCGACATGCTCATGGTCAAGCCCGCCGGGACCTGCCTCGACGTGATCGCCGAGATTCGCCGAAGGTTCGATCTGCCCCTGGCAGCCTACCATGTCAGCGGGGAATACGCCGCGATCAAGTTCGCCGCCATGGCTGGGGCAATCGACGAAAAAGCCGCTGTCTGCGAAATTACCACCGCGATAAAACGCGCAGGTGCCGATATCGTTATAACCTATTATGCCCAGTCGCTGGCGAGTTGGCTGTGAGGTAGTCGGCTGATGAACGTGGAAATTATAAAGACAGACAGCACCCTCGACTGCGGGAGATTTTTTCTCGACGTGTCCGGGTTGTTTGGGCCCGGAGACCTTTCGATACAATGGGTCGATCAGCCGAGGCAGACGAACCCGCAGGTCGAACGGATGATAGAAAAAACCTGGCGGAAATGCCTCCACGACGCCGGCCTGCAGGGACATACATTATTCGACGGCAGGCTGTGCAGATTGGCCTCCGTGCAGCGAGACGGTGCGAAATTAAACCTTTCGATCGGCCTGACTGGTTATCGCGAATTTCTCGGCACCAATGCCTTTAATTCAAATTTGATACACAAGTACGGGCAGGAAGTGCTTGCCAATCCCGTCGGTATCAGTGCAACCATTATCAGCAGCGACGGATACGTATTGCTGGGCCTGCGGAGCAGCAACGTGATGCTCTGCCCAGGTTGCATTCACCCCATAGGCGGGATTATGGACGCCCCAGAACAACTTAGCGGATCAGCGGATCCGTTTGCAGCAATGGCGGGGGAGCTTGAGCAGGAAATCGCCCTTGTGAAAGGCAGCATACGACAGATCGTCTGTATAGGCCTGGTGAGAGACAAGAAAACAGTTCAGCCGGAACTTATTTTCGACGTGCACACCGACGTTGACGTCGCAACCATCCGCCAAAACCACCTCCAAGCCGTCGACGCAGATGAACACAGCGAGTTGATCACGATGCGGGACCATCCCGCCATCGTTGTCGATTTCCTCTCGGAAAACCGTTCGCGGATGACACCCATCGCGCAGGCGTCGCTGCTTCTGCACGGGCTGAGGCACTGGGGCAGCGGATGGCTGGCTGCAGCCAGGGGATATATCTGCGGCGTCGTGTAAGGCGGATGCAGATCTCATTCGACCCCCGCCGCCCGATGATGGTGACCTTCGGGCAAATCACACATGCCGGCCGGGACTGATTTTTTAGAAAAAATTCACAAACGTCAAAACCGCTGCCCAGCGGTCAGACGCTCTGCAGTTGTTTGCCGCGTGCCGTTGCCAGCAGCATCGACAGCAGCACCGCAGCCGAAATCGCCAAGGCCGACCCGATCCCAAACGCAGCCTTTGGCCCGATGACCTTCCAGAAAATTCCGAACATCAGGTGGGCAGGGAACGCAGCCAGGCCCACCGCGAAATGATACATGCCGAATGCGGTTCCCCTGAGGGCACTTGGCACAAAGTCAGCCACTAATGCCTTTTCCGTCCCCTCGCTCATGCCGAAGTAAACTCCGTACAGGATTATCAAAGCCCAGAACTGCCACTCCTGGTCGACGATCGCCATGCCCAGATAGACGGCTGAGTAAACCAGCCAGGCGACAACCAGCACGGGGCGCCGGCCAAGGCGGTCTGAAACCGCACCTCCCGGAACCGAGAAAATCAACTTTGAAATATGCAACAAAACCCAAAGCCCCACCAACTCCACGAGGCCAAAGCCGAACCGCTCCATTCCATAGTACACGATGAACAGGTCCGAACTGTTGCCCATCGCAAAGAGCGTCACCACTCCCAGGTATTGGAAGAACTTTTTGGGCAATCCTCGCGGCTTGAAGAAACTCTCGTCAACCGGCTTGCCGGCCTGGTGGGTGGGGGCGTACTCTTGGACCTTGCCGATCAGGGTGGACATTGCCAGCACGCCCGGGACGACCGCCAGCGCGAACAACCATCGCAGCGACCGCATCACTTCGGGGGAAATGCTCACCCCCTCCGCAAGATCCTGCCACATCGGGGTGGTCCGCACGCCTTCCCATCCGAGCAGAAACGCCAGAAAACCGATAGCCAGCAACGGCCCCATTACGGCGCCCAGATGGTCCATGGCGCGATGGAACCCGAACGCCAGGCCGCGATAATCCGCCCCGACCGCGTCGCCGATAAGCGCATCGCGAGGGGAGGTGCGTATGCCCTTGCCGACCCGGTCGGCGAATTTCATCGCCACATCGTGCCATCCCGCCGTTGCAATCGCCTTGGCTGGCCGAAAGATCGTCGAAAGGCCGTACCCGACAACCGCAAGGGCCTTTCGCTTCCCAAGACGATCGCTGAGCCTGCCCGAGAATATCTTAAGAAGGCTTGCGGTTGTTTCGGCTAGACCTTCCATGATCCCTAAGTAAAACGGCGCCCACCCCAGCGGCACCAGTCCGGTGATAAAAACCGGCAAAAGAGGGTTCATCATCTCGCTGGAGAGATCCGTAAACATGCTTACCAGCCCCATCATCAGCACGTTGCCGCTAATGGCGGCCTTCCAGGATGACTTGGCCGGCGGGGTGGAAAAGGCAGCGACTTTCTCCTGTGGGGGACTGGTCACCGTGGTAATCTCCTTTGAATTAATATCCGGCCTGCTTGGCGCTTAAGGTGGCGACGGCCTGAACAATTGCTCCGGCGGCGGGCCTAGATCAACCTGCCCCCGTGAGGCCCGGTATGCCTCCAGACCCGCAGGCGGCGGGAACATCTGATCGGAATCCATTTCAGCCAATTCCACCTCTCCCTTGAGCGAACCAATCCGGATCAACGGATCGTATACCCGCACCCGGATGGCCTGGTCCAGCGACATATAGAGCCTGCGCCTGCCGATAAGCGAGAGATGATATCCGCTGGCCCAGGGATCGACAATCATGCTTACAGCCAGCTTTGCGTGGACATCTTCCAACGGCTGTAATCGCCACTGGCTTGCGATGCCTCCGGCATGATATGTTTCATAAATCCGCCTGGCATATCGCACGTTATCCAGGTACGCCTGACGATCTCCCCCGGCCAGGAAATACATACCCATTTGCAAAGCGGCAGTGATCTGATTGACGGCGGTTTCGGGACTTATCCCGCCCTCTTGCGTAAGGGTATCGATCACGAAATCATCGAGCTGGAGTTCCCAGATGTTCCCTCGCATGTTGTATTGGCGCTTGATCCAGTCAAGGTATTCACCCGCCTGCTCATAACGCCGCTGTACGTATAGCATCTGGATCGATCGGATCAGAAAATTAATATGCCCCGACTGAAACGGATTTTTCGCAAAGGGCATCGGGTCGGCCTTTAGATACTCATTGATAAAATCGAGGTATTCCCGTTGCGTTGGCTCGATGTAACGCCAGTCGGATGAGAAAGTTAACTGAGGTGAATCAGGTTGCTCGGGATTGTGTACATAGGTCATTCGCCCCCGCCAGGCCATGGTGTCAAGCGATCCCAGGGCAATCCGGTCGGTGTTTAGCGAACTGATATCCGCCAAGTCCACGTTGCGCGCGACGTGCAGGCCGTAGGTTATCCAGTATATTGCATGAGGCCAGGGCTGGCGCCAGTCCAGCGGGGCGTTGTATTTCTCCATCATGGTAACCATCCAGCCGGGGTCCATCCGGTAACGGTTCCACAGCAACTGCGCCCGCAAAAACGCCAAGATGGCACGCCGGGCCTGGGCTGACTTGTGGTCGTTTATCAGGTCGTAGAGCGCCTGCTGATCGGGGTCTTCGACGCCGGGCGGGAAAAGCCTGGTGTCGGCTACGGCGTCGTCGGTAGTTAAACGGTTGTAGACGTCCAGGAAGGTTTCGTCGATCTGTATGCCACGTTTGGCCAGCCTTTGAGCATAGAGTGAGACTTCCTGATTGTTGAGCAGCAGCTTGAGCATATCGGGTTGAATCAGGTCTTTGCCCTGCCGCAGAGGATTTTTATCCAGGGGTGCAGCGGCGATCAGTCGGATCGCGTCGATTGCCTCTTCGATCGACACCGGCGGGGGGGCCCCAAGCAGGCGCTGCATCTGGGAGGCCCATTTCTGCTGATAGGTAAGATGCCAGCGATCCATCTGCTGGCCCAGCTTGGAATAGAAGATCCAGCCGAGTTCCTTGTACATGCGCAGGGAGTGGGGATTATATTGAATCGCCTTGTCCCGGAGCAGGCTTAGTCCGTTGTTTATCCACAACCACCGTTCTTCGGGGGTTTGGACGGCCCCGGCTATATTCCAGGCCATATTCCACGACTGGAACATCCAGACACCGTCGAAATGCGGCTGAAAGGTGCATATGACGTCCGCCAGCTGCATTGCATCGAAATACTTGCCCTCGTTTTTGAGGTTTTCCGCGCGGATCCAGAGATACGTTACCAGTGGCGCCCTCAAACCGCCGGGCAATGTCGTAAGAAGCGCAACGTGCGGATGGTTCTTGGCTGTCAGATCATCGGATTGCATGAGTTGGCTGTTCCCGGCTGACTGCTCCAGGGGACGCTGCATCATGCCCGCCGCCAGCAACAGGATAATCGCGGCGATGATTAAAACTGATTGTTTGCTTCTTGCGCCCAAAACCTTGCTTCTCCTATACCTGCACCCGAGCAAGCTCACGGCGGTGGAAGATTAAAAATGCCACGCCCAATACAATCCCTGTCCTTAGCAACAGGGTAAAAAACACTGTTTCGGCCAGCATCGTCCAGCTGACATTAGTGGCCTCGACGAGGAACTTACCCGCCGAAGCTTTTGAGAAATCCGGCAGGATCGAACCGATAACTCCCAGCAGGGCCTTGCTTACGAACGTTATCGCACCGGCTTGGGGCCTGTCGTACTGCATCGTGCGGATGGCGCCGGCCAGCCATTCGCTCATCATGGCAAAGGGCAGCAGGCTGAACGACACCAAGCATCCCACCGAAAATGACAGAAACGTCCCCGCCGCCACCCCGACAGCCGCCAGGAAAGACACGTGCAGCAACATCAAAAACCATGCACGCACGAAATTTCCATCGAATCCGCCGACGCGATAAGTAACACCGATGTTGTCTAGGGCTATCGTCACGCTGACACCGGCCCCGGTCTGAGGATGGGGCATGTTCACATAGCGAACCTCAAGCTCGCCGTTTTGGTCCACCAATCGGGCCGGGACGGTCAACGTCGCCTTTTGCCGCACCGTGTCGCTTCTGTATTCCCGGTACACTATGCCCGTGGTGGGATTGATGACCAGCCATAGGCTGTGAAGGACATTGTCCGGCACATCACCGGATGCATTGGCCCGGTAGGTTATCTGCACCGTGGGATCGATGCCTATCTGCACCCGATCACCAGCGGTGAGATTGGCGATTTTTGGAGGCAACGGCTGATCCTGCGGAAACTCCAGATCAAAAAAATTCCACTCAAGGCGTGTAATTCGCCCCTCCGTGCCGTCAACCCTTACCGGGCCGTTGGGCAGGAGCTGTCCGATCAGTTCCGGATCGGCGGTTAATCTGTACAGATACTTTACCTTGTTGGCCACCTTCGCCGGGCCTGAACTTCCTTGCCCTTTGGGCTCGATACGGCTAAAGCGCCATGAAAGCGTCCTGCCCGGATCGGCAGTTTGGAACCGATCCATCGCCTGGCGCCTTATGGTGTCCACAAGATACTGATGGGCTTGTTCGCGATCGATGTTCGTCTGGAACATTATGTTCCCAAGTGCCTGCTCGTAAAGCCCTTCGGTGTGCAACCGCTGCAGCGACTGGGCGACCTCGTCCTGGACGGGGGGCAGGGCCGGTCGGACCGCCCGGCGGGAGGCGAATAGTTCCGTTTCTACTTTTTGGCGATCGGCGGCATTTAGGGCCTGTCCGGATCGGTAATGAACCGCAAGCAGGTAAACGCTCAACCCGGCCAGGCCTAGAAGGATCACATTCAGCAAAACCACCCCCAGCCATCGCCCGAATACATATTGCCACCTGGCCAGCGGCTTGGTGGCTGTGATGAAAATCTGCTTGTTGCGGACGTCGGAACTGACCACCGCCACCGATACAAAGATCGTCACCAGCGACAGCAGCAGACTGGTGAAACTCGAACCGTAACTCAGCAGGGTCTGGATCTTTCCTGCAAGTGTCCCATCACCCTTCAGCAGCAGCGGCATGGCTAAAAGGGCGCCCGCCAGCATCAGGATGAACGCCACCGCGATACGCATACGCAGGCATTGTGCCAATGTATGACGAGTTATGGCCCAAATACCCATCACGTCAGAAATCCTTGGACCCATGGGGCTTTTTGGAGTTTTCGTCAAGCAATTCGTTAATCACGGCCTGGTCGGCGGTTGGAGTTTTTTGAGGAGGTGTATCTTGGAGTTTTTCTGTCTTTACCGCCGGCTGTTTTTTTTCAGCCATCAGGCTCTCGAGCATGTTCTTGTCTGGCTCGATCCGCTGCGGGCGGAGTTGAGGTTTGTCGGCTGTCGGTTGTTGAGATGAGGCGGCGGAGGAAACGAGCTGTTCGATAATCCCCGCACCTTGGGGGGTAGCCGATCTGAGAAACTCCGCCACCTGCCCGCCCGCTACGGCGCCTCCGGTAGTGAGCTTGCTGGCCTGCGCTTCGCTGACGATCTTCAGAAACAGTTCCTCCAATCGCCCGCGCGGAGTGGTTATCTCGATAAGCTTCTTGTTTCTCTCAGCCAGCAGCCGGCGTATCTGTTCAACGAGGGATTCGTCCAGGGACTCGGTGGTTATCTGCGTAACCTGCCGATGTGCCAGGAGTTCATCCACCGGACCGATTGCCCTCTGGATCCCGCCGTACAGGATGCAAACGCGGTGACAGACATCTTCCACGTCGGCCAGGAGGTGGCTCGACAGGAGGATCGTCTTGCCCCGCTCTGCCAGCATCTTGATAAGGTCCTTGAACTGCCTTGTGCCGATCGGGTCCATTCCGCTGGTGGGTTCGTCGAGGATCAGCAGGTCGGGGTCGTTGATAAGCGCCCCTGCCAATCCTATTCGCCGCTGCATACCCTTGGAATATTCCCCCAACCGGCGATAGGCTACGCTGGACAATCCAACCATCTCCAGCAGCATGTCGATGCGGCGCCGGCGCAGCCTGCGAGGCTGATGAAAAAGCCGGCCGAAAAAATCCAAGGTCTCCCTGGCGTTGAGGAACGGGTACAGATACGAATCTTCCGGAAGGAACCCGATCCTCGACTTGACCGCCACGTCGGTGGGCCTGCGCCCAAGAACAGACACCAGCCCGCGGGTGGGAAACAGCAGGCCGAGCATAAGCTTAAGCGTGGTGCTCTTGCCCGAACCGTTGGGGCCTAATAGTCCGAAGACCTCGCGCGGCATGATATCCAGGTCGAGCTCATAAACCGCGGTCACCTTCTCGCGCATCCAGAAATCCCGGAAGATTTTCGTCAGCTTTCGGGTCGTGATAACATTGTCGTCTGCACGAATCATATTCATCCTTCAAGCCAAGCCTGCGGCCGGAATGACGCCTATCTGGCCGAGCGTATTATCTGGTCGCGTTTTTCTTTCTCCTGCTTGCTCAACTCGCGGAGTATCTGTTCGACGACGTCAGGATCGCGGTTGAGCCGCAGGATCGTTTTTTCCTGCCCGGTTGTGATATAGAACTTCTCGACCGTGGGTGATTCTAGAATGTCGTCTCGCGTCTGGGCCCAAAGGCGTTCGAGCATGAGCCGGGGTGAACGTTCATATTCAACCAATAGTTCGTTAAAGCGCTGCGCTCGGCTCTTGACGCGCTCGATCGTGCCGGTGCTGTAGGCGCGGGAGTCGGAGATAATCCTGCTGGCCTGTCCCGAAGTCTGGCCCGACAACAGCACGCTGTCGATTTGGCCCAGGATTTCCTCCGCCTTTGCGTTGTCGCCGGTCTGCTCTGCCCGCAGGCGCTCGATCCGATACAGGCCGATCAGGCCATAGTGTCTTTCGAGGGTTTCGGGGTTGACCGACAGATCAGCCGGGACGTCGGTGAGGATGACGGTCGGATCTCCGACAAGCAACCTGTAGGCCGGCCCGGCGGAATCGTTCAGGATTTTCTCAGCCTCGGCGCGGGCGCGGTTTATGGTCTGCTGGGCCTCGTTGACCGCGTTTTGAGCCTGCATATAGGCTGACAGTGCCTGCAGGGGCCAGGTCGCATCGGTCAGAAGGACCTGGCTGAGTTCAATTCCCGACCGGATCGCGTCAAGTTCATCCTGGGCCGACATTCGCACATCCGATGCGAAGCCTTCCCGTTCGGTGCGCTGCAGGCCGTCGGCTGTCCGAAAGGCGGCTGAGCGAATCGCGGCGCGGCAGATCACCGAGCGGATTAGCTCGTTGGTCACTTTCTGCCCATCCTTGCCCCGCCCGACCGTCTTGCGATACTGCACCGGATCGCGGATGACGTACGTAATTCCAAGTCTGGTGTGAAGGAGGTTCCTGTCTCCGGTCAGCAGGGCACCGTCGTATCCGGGTTTGAGCCCCGTACTGCGGATTGTTCGCTCCGAGAGCGTCCTGGTTGCTAAGTCCTCAGCCGTCTCCTGCATCCAGAAGTCGTCAACTCCGAGGCGCTGGTCGCTGATCCTGATTCGTTCGACGTCTCCGATCGGGTAAGGCCAGGTGTATGCCAAACCCGGTTCAGCCACGCCGACGACCTTCCCGAATCGCGTGAGTATTCCAACCTCGTAGGGTTCTATGCTCTTGATGCCCGTACCCAAAAACGCCACCGCCACGCCGACCATGATTATCGACAGGAGCCTGAAGCTCACCCTGAGTGCGTCAGCCAGGCTTTTGGCGGCTGGGTCGCCCAAGTGCTCCGTGTGCTCATCGGCACCGCAGGCGTGCATATGATCGCAGCTGTTGTGATGATGGTCAGCCATTTTCCACTCCCATTGGGTGGCTTGTGCCGTTACTTGTCGGATTTCGGTTCATTTGGTTTCTGCCTGGTGGATGCCGGCGGGCCTGATTGATCGAGCGACGGGCCCGTCTGGAAAAACTCGATGGTTGGAAGCTGCGAGGCGTCAAGGAGGATCACCGTCCTTTGAGACAATTCCTTCCGCAGCGACTCCAGCGACCTGAGGAACATGCTGAATCGTTCGTTTTTGGCGAACTGGGAATAATAGCGGGCAGCCTGGCGGTCGCCCTCGGTGCGGATCTCGGCAGCCTTTCGGTTGGCGAACTCGATTATCTGGTTGCTGGCGGCGTGGGCGCGGGCCTCGATTGCCTTGGCCTGTGCCTCCCCGGCGGAGAGGTACTTGCTGACCTCCCGCTGACGTTCTTCCCGCATCGCGTTGATGACGGCATTGCTTACGCCTTCTGGAAGGGTGAACGTCTTGACGCCGACGTCTGAGACGCTAACCCCGTAGTCTCCCCACGCCTGCCTGCTTACCGACTCCAACACCTGCTGATTGATCAGGTCGATCTTGGCCCGCGATGGATCGGTATTGATGAAGTCTTCAAGGTTGTATTTTCCAACCACGTCTTTTTTGGCGCTGCGGAGAAGATCGCGCACGCGGAGCTGTCCGGTATCGACGGTTTGAACCGTCGCGTGAAACTTCTGCGGATCGCCTATTCGCCAGACGCAGTAAAGCGTCAGCAGGATGTTCTGCTTGTCCCTGGTGGGCACCTCGCTGGTGGGGTCTTCGAAGACCATCTGCCTTGCGTCGTAGCGAACGAGTTTCTGCACGGGCCAGGGCCATTTGAATTTCAGCCCCGCCCCGTCGGCTGTTGTGCCGTCGTAGACGTCCGTGACCCTGCCGAACGTCAAAATCAGGGCATAGTCGGTAAACGCGACCTGGAACATTACGGTTCCAAGCAGCAGCAAAACCATCACCAGCAGGGTCAGCACGATCATTCCAGTGTGTCTTTTCATCGTCATTTCTTCCTGGCGGCGGTCCTGATCCGCCGCTTAATCTCGGGCAGGAAAGACGGCGCTTTCCATTACGCCTCGTTCCTTCTCCCAGTTAAGCCAAAGTTCCACTTTTTCTCTATCCACACCAAGCACGTATTTCGATATATTCGGCAGGGTTTCGTCCCACACGTCGAGCCAGCGGTCGAGCATGTAGATATTCGGGCTGGCCTGGTAGGCAGTCAGCTGTTTTTCAAACGCCTCAGACCTCGCCCGCTCGTTCAGCTCCCGGCTCCAACGGTAAGTCAGGGCCTCCGCTTCCATGGCTGCCGGCTCTCCCGCCGCCGAGCGGAACAGCTCGTCTGCAAACCGCCTGACCTCCGCCAGCCTGGCGTCCAGATCGTAACTCGCCGCATCGGCGCTGATGCGCTCCAGTTCCCCAAGCCTGCTGCGGGCAAGCCGGGAAAGCTCAAGTCGGCTTCTTGCGGTCTGGCCTAAAAGCCGCTCTCTTGCGATCTCCGCCTCGAGCAGCTCAAGTTCTTCACGGGCGTATTGAATTGCATCTTTGAGCGCTTTGTTGAACTCGGCGCTGGAACGAGGAAGGTTCGCCAGGCGTTCGAGTTCCTCAAGCATGTTGATTGCCATCGCCAGCCGAAGGGCTGCGTCGGGTTCGCCAGCGACCTTTGCCAGCGTTTCGTTCGCCTGTGCCTCAGCCTTGTATCGCAGCTCGTCCTGTCGGCGTTCTGCCCTGAGAACCTCCTGGAACGCCTCGGCTGCCTCCGGCGGAGGATGCACCACCGGAAGCCCAACGTAGACTATCTCCACGCCAAGGTCTTTTTGGTCCGCAGCCTTCTGGATGCGGTTTTTCAGCTCCGACGCCGCCCTCTGCCGGCCATAGGTCATGATCGCCTCGGGCCGGTTTGATTCGCGCGGACCGATGGGCGAATCGAGCGTGGCGCCTGCCAGATATTGGATCATTTCATTGTGGGCCGACATCTCCAGCATCTGATGGGCATTGGCGACCGTATAGCCGAACTTGTACGGATCGACGATCCGGTATTTGACCAGCACTATCAGGCGGATGATGTTCACGGGCGGGCGGATTTCGTCGGCGTCCCCAGCGTTTGTCCGCTCGGGTGGAATGGCAAGCAGGAAATCCAGCTCCTTGCGGGCACCGTGCTCCTGCGTCCACAGCGCCAATTCGCGCCCCTCGAACGTTCCGTGGGTGATGATCTCGGCTTCCCGCTGCTGGGCTGTCCGAACCTCGCCCGCCCCCAGCAGCAAGGTATGAATCTTGCCCGTTTCGAACCGGTGGATCGTGTCGATGGGCCAGGGCCAGACAAAATGCAGGCCCGCGCCAAGAGTAGCACGCATGGGATCGGCCCGGCCGAGGCGAAGGACCACGCAACTCTCCCCTTCGCGCACGACCAGCACGCCCGTCATCGCCAACAGGATCGCCCCCGCCACAAACAGCATCGGCACGAACGCCTTCGCCAGCAGCTGGTAGAACCACGTTTTTGAAACCTCAAAACCGAACTGGTAATTGAGGGCCTCGGCGACGGAATGGCCGATCCTGCCCGGATCGGCAATAAGGTTGAAGATCCGCGAATCGAAACTGGGCCTGTACTCCAGGACCGCAACGCGAGGCCGATAGATGTCGAGGATGAAATTCAACACCAGCTCTACCGCCAGCAGGATCATCACCACCGGAATCACCCGCGCGACGACCGTGTCGATGTTCAGCGACCGCGTGCCGAAATTGAAATGCGCCCCGAGCATCGCTATCGTGACTGCGGCAAACACCAGGCAGCAGATAAACACGTAACTGCCCGCCGACCGCAACAGCCGCCAGTCGGCCTGGCTGGCCATCCCAATGGCGTATCGGCTGATCAAAAACGACAGGAACATCATGAAGGCAGTGAACATCGCCCCAACCTGCGGATTGGAGATCTCTGCCCCGCTCCTTTGTACCAGCCATCGCAGAACCATCACGCCGGCCAGGGCGTTATAAGCCGCCCACACAAGCGTAAAACCGGGAACCGCCCAGCGGTCCATCCATTGGGCCCGGACGGCTGCCGATCTTGCGATTTGGGTTTCGGCTTGGAATATCGAACCCGCTCCTCCGGGCTGGGCTGAGAGCTCTTCAAGTTCCATCGCCTCACGGCGATGGAGCTGGCGGACGTAAAACAGCACACCCACCATCAGCCAGATGGCCAGGCCACCCGCCAGAAACCACGCGCCCGACATGGCGGAGTAGGAGTCCGTCGTCAGCCATAATCCCAGCATCACTGTTACGAAGATGACCTGGAAAATCGTTCCGGCGATAGCAACGTTTTTACCGCGTATCTGTGTTAGCATCGTTTAACGAATCTCCTGTCGGCATTTTCCATGCTGCCTGTTCCCTTTCCGCCGCGTGCACTTGCCCAAGCGGTGGCATAGGGCCTACAATGCCCGGCGGTTTTACTAGCCTCTAACAAAATGCCGCTGCATTCAGCCGGCTTGTTTACCGTCTGACTTCGTCGGTCTGCATCGACAACCCGGCAGGAATGCCTGCTTGGGCCTTTTGGTCAGCCGGGGCAAACCGCTCGGGCTCGATACGACGCTTGTTAGGTACTTTTTAAACTTCTTACGCGTTCGGTCGTAACAATATAATCGCAACGGAATACATTCAGGGAAAGCCACTCATGATAAAAGTCTGGTCTATCGCTCAAAACACCTTTGTACAGACTGTTCGCGAACCGATTTTCGGCGTGATGGTTCTCGTGACGTTCGCGGTGCTGCTGATCAACGTAGCCTTGTCCGGATGGACGATGGACCCTGCCGCCGACTACCAGGCCAGCGACCAGCGGATGATGGAAGACATGGGCATATCCACGCTGCTGATGTCCGGGCTGCTGATCTCGGCGCTTACCGCCTCGGCGGCGCTGAGCAGGGAAATCGAAGACCGCACGGTGCTTACCGTCATCTCCAAACCCGTTTCGCGTGTGGTGTTTATTGTCGGTAAGTTCGCAGGCGTCGCTGGGGCGGTGGCGGTTGCGTACTACATCAACTCGCTGGCCTTTTTGATGATCGTCCGCCACGGGGTGATCGCACTGGCAAGTCAGCCGCTGGACATACCGGTACTGATAATCGGTCTTACCGCCCTGGGTGCTTCTTTCGTTATCGCCACGGCAGGGAACCTGTTGTTCGGCTGGGCATTTTTCTCGGCGTTTATCTTTGCCGGACTGGTGCTTTTCAGCGCGGCGATGGGGTTGATCGGCTTTATCGGCAAACAATGGCAGGTCGTGCCATTCGGGTCCGGGATTTCTCCCCAACTCATTGTCGCAATGATACTTGCGTTTTTGGCGGTCTTGATTTTCACTTCGGTGGCGATTGCTGCCAGCACCCGCCTTGGTCAGGTAATGACCCTGCTTGTATGTGTAGCTGTGCTCTGTGTGGGATATTTGCATCCGTTCCTGTTTGCCCGCAGGGAGCAGATCCCAGCCCTTGTCGCGGTGGGTTGGCTGGTTCCCAACCTGCGGTTTTTCGACGTCCAGGAATCCCTCGCCCAGGGCAGGGGCATACCGAGCAGCTATGTCCTCTTGGCGGGTGGCTACAGCATGTTGTATGTGGCGGCGGTGTTGTCGATCGGGTCGGCTGTCTTCTGCCGCCGATCGCTCGAACCACAATCCACCAGCGGCACGCTGCCCAGTGCGGTTAATGTCATTGCCTGGCTGGGGCGGGCTTTTGCATTGGCCGGCGGAATAACCGCCCTGGCGCTGGCGTCTGTGCCTGGTTGGCACACGGTTACGGCTTTGATAATTTTGGCTGGATTGCTGGCAGTATCGGTGTTTTGCTGGATCGTCTGGGGGGCTTTCGCCCGTGGTGCCCGCTGGGCATATTGGATAGTGCTGGTGACGGCGGGGGGGGGTATGATCCTGGGTTTGGCAGCCGTCCTGGTGCCAAGGAATATTGGCGCTTTGGATCGCGGTGGGGTCCGGACATTGGGTGCGGCGATGGCGTGCGCGCTGGCAGCTTTGGGCCTGTTGTTGCTGCTGCTGCCCGGGACCCGGCGAATCTTCCGAGTCGCCAGGTTGTAACGGATTGGTTGAACCTGTCGACATTGTAACTATCTCACCGATACCGCCTCCAAGCGCCCCTGGGCGGGTGCGGGCTCGCCGCTTGGCGCCTGGTGGATCTCCTCCCCGAACCGGACAAGCCTGGCTGAGTTGAAGATCACGAAAGTAGCCGAGGCTGCGTGAAGCATCGCCCCCACGATAGGGGTGATCCAGCCCAGGATCGCCAGCACCTGGAAGAATACGATAAAAACCACGCCGAACATGAGGTTCTGATGGACCACGCCGATGGTCCTTCTGCTCAGGCGGATCAGGAACGGCAGCCTGCGGAGATCGTTGTTCATAAGTGCGACGCTTGCGGAGTCGATCGCAACGTCGCTGCCGGCTGCCCCCATCGCGATGGACAGATCACCCGCCACCAGGGCTGGGGCGTCATTTACTCCATCACCCACCACCGCCACCCGGTGCCCCTGCCGGCGAAGGGCAGCCACCAGTTCCAGCTTGTCCTGCGGCAGCACTTCCGCCTGAAGCTCCGTCGCTCCCATCTCCTTGGCAACCCGCCGGGCTACCGACCAGCGGTCGCCCGTGACCATCACAAGATCTTTTATGCCAAGTTCTCTCAGCTCATTTAAAGCCTGTCGGGCCTCCCTGCGGGTGCGGTCTTCAAGCCCGATCCAGCCCAGCAGCTTATTGTCCCGCACGACATACAGCGTGCTTAGGCCTTCAGGCTCGGGGAATTTGGAATCTTTCATCACCGACACATCCACCCCGTTCTCCGCCACCCACGCGCCCCTGCCGACAAGCACCACCTGTCCGTCGATATGCGCCCTGACGCCCCTGCCGGAGATCTCTTCGAAGTCGGCTGGATCGGTCAGTTCGAGGCGTGCTTCTTCCGCCTTGGCGACAACCGCCCTTGCCACCGGGTGTTTGGAGCGGTGCTCGGCTGAGGCAGCGGTGGTCAGCAGCTCTACCGGATCTACTCCCTGGGCTGGGCCCAGCTGGGTCAAAGCAAGCTCACCTGTAGTCAGCGTGCCGGTCTTGTCGAACACGAAAGCGGTGGTATTTCGCGCAACTTCCAGGGTGGAGACGTCTTTGATGAGTATGCCAAGCCGGGCGGCTGCCGACAAGGCTGCCACGACCGCCGTGGGCATCGCAAGGACCAAGGCACATGGGCAGGCGACCACAAGCATCGTTACCGCCCGCTCGATTCCGCCCTGCTGGCGGGTGAAGAACAGCACCACGCCGGCCAGCATAAGGATCGTGGGGGTATACCAGCCGGCGTATCTGTCGATCATCCTCATTAAGGGGATCCGGCTTTGCTCAGCCTGGAGGATCAGCTTTCGGACCTTGCCCAGGGTGGTATCCTCACCGGCGCGGGTTACCTTGACGTCGATGGCGCCGGCTAGGGTGTTGGTGCCGGAGAAGACCTCGTCGCCCTGGGCCTTG
>Ga0315284_10005093_pt1 | contig 18678 bp, 16 predicted proteins | sample YL17G09_16_MG_FD_203696 | JGI IMG/M metagenome (GOLD analysis project Ga0315284, IMG submission 203696) | Sediment microbial communities from Yellowstone Lake, YNP, Wyoming, USA - YL17G09_16 | ecosystem: Environmental > Aquatic > Freshwater > Lake > Sediment | place: USA: Wyoming | collected... | reverse complement strand
TTATCAGGAGATAATTTATTTGGTTCATCTTATAATATAGGAAGTATAGAAAATAAGGATAAACTAGAAGAGATTTTATTAAAAATAACAGAATATTGGGCAGAGATTGTTAAACAATATTTTTCTGATCCGAGGCTATTTGAACAAGAATATCCTGAAGATTATAAGATGGTTGATTGGTGGGTAAAAAAGCATGATCCAAATTTTGACCCAGTCTCTGCGTCTCAGAAACGAGATCAATTGCTTCAGGAATTAGATAGAGAGGCAGTTGAAAAAGCGCGGCAAGAAGCCGATATTTTTTTTAGTAACTTTTTGCCAGAGTTTAAAATTGAAGTAGAAAAAAGAATTTCAGAAACCCTGAAACAACCCACAAAATTTATGCCTATGGGAAATGAAAAATTTATGGTGGCCAAAATAGTTGATTTACATGAGATTATGACAAACTTTGGTCTTTCTCAAGAGTATAAAGACAGATTATCAGACATACTTCTTAAGCTTTATGGGCCACAAGGGTTGGTTGGAGTAAGAGTGTAACTTTAGGCTAATTTTTTATAATAATTTATGGATCACATTATCATTAAGCATTTACCCAGAGACATATATATTTATTTTCAAAATGGTAAGTTAGTCTTTGATTCACCAGATAATAATTTTAAAAAGATAGAAATGTTAGTCAGCAATTGGTATAAAAAAGGCATTGATATTTTTACCAGTGAAAATACCAATGAAAAAGGAAAAAATAAAATAATAATTCAGAGGAAAATGATAAAACAGTCATCACCTTTATTTTTAGAAACCGTGGCGGAAAAATTAAAAATGATGGGAGTCAATGTTCAAATAAAATTTGACCCACAGAAACAAGAGATAGAAAATAAAAAAAATAAAATTTTGCTTTTGCTGCTTCAGAATGCTCACTCTAAAAAAGAGAAAGAGTTAAGTGAGACCATCATTAATTCTTTAAATAAATGTTCGTCTGATCAATTAAACGAAATTGCTTCTTTTCTTTTATAGCTTGAGTACGATTGAGTCCCGGTCTCCATCAATAGTAGCTTAATAACCAATAACCTTTGTCTATAGTTTGGCGATTAGTAGATCAAATAACAATTCTGGATCGCGGCTAGAAGTTTTAAGCTGTAGGTCAATATTCAAAATCTCCTGGTAGATTTTTTTTAATTCTTCGTCATTATATTTTTTTCCCTGCTCAATAGCTTTTTTGACTGAAAAGGGATGAACGCCCAGCTCCTTGGCTAATTGATAAAAATTTGAACTACTCGTTGATTTGACCTGAAGGATAATCCTAAATTGATAAGCTAAGCTGCCGATGATTTGCGGGAAAAATGTTCCCTTAGCCAGCTCTTTCTCTAAAAGTTCAACAGCTCTTTTTTTGTTTTTACCAACCAAGGCATCAATAAGAGCGAAAATATTTTCTTCTTTTTCTTGCTCACAAAGCAATTCCAAATTTTTCAGAGTGATTTTGCCATTTCCGTAAGAAAGCGCTTTATCCAGCTCGTTTTTTATTGACCAGAGATCGGCGTTAAAATAATCAGTTAAAAAATTAATTGCCTCGTGTTCAATTTGTCCGTTTATTTTTTTGATGTAATTGTTAATCCATTTTTCCAGATCTTTTTTCTCCAAAAAATCAAATTTCTCGGCGTATTTTTGTTTGGTCAAAAGATTAAAAAGTTTTTTTATAACCTCATTTTTTTGTGGCTCGTCGTTCTCATAAAAAATAACTACATTCTCCTCTTTTTCAAGTTTTTTAAATGATTCAATAATTTCTTTCAGCGTGTCTTGATTTTTATTTTCAGCCAGCAGGTTTTTAATAACCAGCATTCTTTTTTGCGAAAAAAGCCCGACTGAAAAAACATTTTTCCTAAATTCGTCCGGTGCCAAGGTCACGCCTTCTAGCTTATCAATACTTAAGCCCTGGCCATCGCGTTTTTCTTTGAACTTTTGAATATAAAAATTCAGTTTTTCTTGCGAGCGATAAGTATCTTTTCCGTATAAGAAGATAAGCATAAATTATAATATTGTTTTATTGGCGAGTTTAGCGAGCTCGGCGAGTTAATAAACTCGTTAACCCGTAGACTCACAATTAATATCTTAAAAATTAAAAACTTCGAGTGTACCCCAATTTTTACCTGTTTTTACCTCGATTTTTATCGGTACCGTTAAGCTAATTGGCGGATTTTCCATGACTTTTTTAATAACCATCGCCACTTCTTTTATTTTTTCATCTTTGACTTCAAAAAGCAACTCATCATGAATCTGCGAAATTATTTTAACATCATCATCGAAAACAACTAATTTTTTATCTATCTCAACCATAGCAGTTTTAATTAAATCAGCAGCCAATCCTTGAATGGGCATATTGATTGCTGCCCGTTCGGCTTCAGCTTTTAGAACCTGAATATCAGAATTAATTTCTGGCAAATATCGTCTTCGGCCAAAAAGAGTTTCTGCGTATTCCTTTTCTCGCGCCTCCTCTCTCAACTCTTCAATATATTCTCTGATTTGCGGATAAACCGTAAAATATTTTTCAATAAATTTTCCTGCTTCTTCCTTGGAAATGTCAGCGCCTTCTGCCAGACCATTGCGACCTAAACCATAAATAATGCCGAAATTAACCATTTTTGCCAAATGTCGCATCTCGGCTGTAACATTTTCCGGCGCAATGCCCCTAATTTCTGCGGCGGTCATAACGTGAATATCCTTGCCTTCTTTAAAATAGGTGATCATTTTTTCATCTTTAGCCAAAGAGGCGATAATTCGAAGCTCAATTTGCGAATAATCAGCCGAAATTAGCGAGTAGCCGTGTTCGGCGATGAAGGCCTCGCGGATTTTCATACCCAGGGTTGTTCTGGCGGGAATGTTTTGTAAATTTGGCTCTGAAGAAGATAACCGACCCGTGGCAGCAATGGTTTGGTTAAAGCTGGTATGCAGACGATTAGTTTTTGAGCTGACTAATTTCGGCAGCGCCTCAAGATAAGTTGATTGGAGTTTAGCTAATTCGCGGTAATCGGAAATTAAAGGAATAACCGGATGGGCGTTTTTTAATTTTTTCAATTCCGAAGCCGCCGTAGAAACGCCGGTTTTTGTTTTGCTTAAACCCTTAACTGGAATTTTTAGTGTATTGAATAAGATTTCTTTTAATTGTTTCGGCGAATTGACGTTAAATTTTTGGCCAGTCAAATCAAAAATTTTTGTTTCAAGCGTGTCTAAATCTCTTTTTACTTCGGAAGATAACTGTTTCAAAAATTCAGCATTAATTTTCAAACCATTTTTTTCCATTTTTGCCAAAACTTGAATCAGGGGCATCTCCATTTTTTCAAAAACTTCCCAGAGTTTCTCCTTGATCTGAAGCCTTGGTTCAAGTTTTTGTTTGAGTTGCCAAGTATAATCTGCGTCGGCGCAAGAATAATCAGCTAATTTTTGTATCGGCAGCATTTCCATGGGCATTTGTTTTTTCCCTTTGCCAATCAATTCTTCAAGATTGGTCATTTGAAAACCAAACTCAGTAAAAACCAGGAGATCAAGACCATAAGTTCTTTTGCCGGGATTTAAAAGATAAGCGGCGACCATCGTGTCAAAAGAAATTCCTTGAAGCCTGATGCCGTGTTTTTCCAGAACTTCAAAATCATATTTAATGTTATGGCCGATTTTTTTTATGGCTGGATTTTCCAGAATTTCGCGCAAAGATTCCAATGAAAAGCCACGAACTTCAAGTTGACTAACAGTTGGTAGATAGTAAGCCGTACCTTCTTGCCAAGAAAATGAAACACCCAAAAGTTTTACCGAAAATGGGTCAAGCCCGGTTGTTTCTGTGTCAATGGCAAATTCTTTTTGCTGCTTCAATTCCGCTAGAAATTTTTCAAACTTTTCTTTTGAATCAATTAAAGCATACTTATTTTCAGCTGAGCTCTTTAGTCGCTTGTTTGTGTCATCCTGTGTTTTGTCAGCGTGTGTCTGCATTTTTTCGGCGAAAAGATTGAGAACTCGCGGTAAAAGCGAACGAAACTCTAATTCTTGAAAAAGCGCCACAATTTTTTCTTGGTCTGGTGGCGCCATTTTTAAATCTTCAAGTTCAATTTCTAACGACAAATCTCTTTTTATCGTCACTAATTTTTTACTAAAAAAAGCATTTTCTTTTTGTTCTTGCAAAAGTGTCTTAACTTTTTCCCGAACATCAGATTTTTCCAATTTCTGATAGAGATTTTCCAACGAACCAAATTTTTGAATTAAATCTAAAGCTGTTTTTTCGCCAATGCCACGCACGCCGGGAATATTATCCGATGGATCGCCGCGTAGCGCCTTGAAGTCAACCATTTGTTCTGGTTTTAAACCAAATCTTTCTTGCACTGCTTTTCCATCGTATACCGCCACATCAGTAATTCCTTTTTTCAAAGTATAAACTTTAGTTTGCTCGTCGATGAGTTGTAAATTATCTAGGTCTCCGCTGACAATAATTTTTGTAATTGGTAATTTGTAATTGGTAATTTGTTGGCATAACGTGCCAATAATATCGTCTGCTTCAAAACCCGGCGCTTCTATATATTTAATGCCGAAATTTTCCAAAATTTCTTTAACCCGCGGAAACTGTTTATAAAACTCATCGGGTTGTTTAACTCGTTGCGCTTTATATTCTTTAAATTCTTGGTGGCGAAAGGTTGGCGCCTTGGTGTCAAAAGCCACGGCCAAATAATCAGGCTTTAAGTCTTTTAAAGCTCGCAATAAAATCATGGTGAAACCATAGACCGCATTGGTGACTTCACCACTTTTTGTTGTTAACGGCGGTAGCGCGTGCCAGGCGCGATGGAGTAGAGAATTACCGTCAATGATGATAAAACGTTGGTTCATGCTTTAATTATACCGATTTATTTTTTTTTAACAATAAAATTAAAATTTGGTCTTGACTATTTTTAAAAATATGATATAATTTAATATTATTGAAATTCTTGAGGTGCCCCTTGATTCTGTGGCTTCTTGGCAGAGCCGGTGGAGACGTCCTTCCTTTGGTTAGGACCACAACAGAATACGGGACAATGCATTGTCCCGTGGGCACCTTGTCTTTTCCGAATAGCCAAAACCCTGCTTGCCAAGGCGGGGAGAAGTCCAAGGAGGAAGCTTGTGTTAGAAACAAGCGAGTCTGTCTGTGTCGGCTACCTGAAGTCGAGAAGAGGAGTCCCCAGACTCATATCTTACAGGGTCCCGATCCTTGTGAACAGGACCACAGGTTGCGTTGTGGCCACAAACGGGGATAATCTGTGGTGGTCACCTGAGCTGTCTGCCGCCCTGCGTGACGAGTGTCGTTTCCGAATCACTCCTGCCGGTCGCAGGATGTTTGGGAGAGTTAGCAGCCTTCGGGGCTGGGAGACCAGGAGGGCCCAGAAGCTTGCCGTCACCGCCAGATGAGAAGCGTTGGCGGAGTGTCTCGCAAGAGCGCTCCGCCAACCAGCCTAAAAAACAAAAAACTTCATTAATAAGGAAGCTTTTTTAAATAAAGAAATGGACTAGAGGAAGCTTTTACTCCAGACAAAAAAGCGCACTTTTCTTGCGGCCACAAGATTAGTCCGCCTTTTATTTTTGATTTTAATGTCCCAGCATCAAAATCCAAATATAAATTAATATGGACATAATTTTATCCCACGGTACCGCCTTCGGCTCTACTTTACTGTCTAGTTATTTCTGTGATAGATTTGATGCGGGACACTTGTTTTGTAATCCCGCTAAGCGGGAACAAAACTAAGTGGACCCAGGCAGAATCTCCGCCAGTGGGCGGATCCACGATTTTGTAATCAAATCCAAGATTTGAACAAAATCGGGAGAACGCCGCCTTCCTGCTTATTCCGATAAATTCTGGTAGACTCAATGGACCTAGGCAGAATCGAACTGCCATTTCTACATTGCAAATGTAGTGTTCTGCCATTAAACTATAGGCCCATTTTGTAATCTTTAATCTTTAATCTTTAATCTAAAACCTTTAATCTTCTATCTAGACAATCCTCCAAATAAAGTTCTGCCCAGCCAGTTTAGAATTGTAATGTGAATGCCGCCAATAATTAAAAAACCGACGATGACAATAATAATACCGATTAAACGATAAAAAAGTCGCGAGCCGCCCTCATAACCTAAATATCTTTCGGCAAATTCTGTCCGACCGAACTCTCGGAAAATCCACTCATATTTTATAGTGAAAACAGCGCCGGCCACAACAAAAATAATACCTAAAATGACGTGTCCCACAGATTTAATAATTAATTTATAAATCATGGGCGCAGATGGATTCGAACCATCGACCCCGACTTTATAAGAGTCGTGCTCTAACCAACTGAGCTATGCGCCCAATTATTTTTTATTATATCATTTTTTTTTATCTTGCCAAGAGAAGGTAAATTTGCTATGCTTTATTATTAAATTATTTAATTGTTAAATTGAAATTTATGATGACTCAAGAACAAATCTATAAATTAGCCATTAAAATGGCCATGGAAGCTGATTTACGCGGCCAAACAGCCGTTCAGAAAGTTTTAAAAAGAAGCGAGGAAAATTACAAAAAATTAGACAAGGAAGAAAAAGAATTTTTCGATACGGATTCGCTTTTTAATCCCTATCCAGATTCAAGAATTTTGGTATCCACTAAAAAACAAATTAAAAAAGTTTTAGTTGGCGTTGACATTAGCGTTTCCGAACTTTGGCTGGCCGATAAACTTGGAGAGGTTGATTTAATAATTTCTCATCATCCATTAGGTAGAGCATTAGCTGGCCTTGATGGCGTGATGCATATGCAAGCTGATATCTTAGCCAACTACGGCATTCCGATTAACATTGCTGAAAGTTTGTTAAAAATTCGAATTGATGAAGTCTCGCGAAGTATTTCTTCGGCTAACCATAATCGCGTTGTTGACGCGGCCAATCTTTTGGGTGTAGGTTTGATGTGTTGTCACACGCTTTGTGATAATCTGGTGGCAAAATTCTTAAAAGAAAAACTGGAAAAAGAAGACTTAGAGTATGTTTCTGACGTAATTGATCTTCTCAAAAAGATTCCGGAATATCGCGAGGCGACTAAACTTGGAGCAGGTCCGAAGATTTTTGCCGGTCGGCCAGAAAATCACGCCGGCAAAATTGGTTTGCTTGAAATAACCGGTGGGACCGAAGGGTCGGAAAAAATTTATGATTATTTAGCTCGAGCCGGCATCGGTACAACCATTGGCATGCACATCAGCGAGAAGAACAAAAAGGAAGCGGAAAAAGCGCACTTGAATGTTGTTATCGCTGGCCATATTTCATCTGATTCCCTAGGCGTTAATTTGCTTTTAGATGAACTAGAAAAGCGTGGGGTTGAAATTATCCCTTGCTCGGGTTTAATTCGTGTTCCGAGAATCTCTAAACGAAAGTGAAGATAGATTCTCGTGAACCCCCTCACTCCCAGCATTTTTTATAAAAAATGCTGGTTAAAGAAGAAGCCGAAGGAATTTAAACTTTCAATATAAAAAAGATTAATTTTTGAAATAAGCTATTTTACTTTTTGAGTGAGGGGGTACTCAAAATAGTTACCTGCCCGCCAATTGCCAACATAGTTAATCTCTTCAGATAGATTTTTAGGATAATAATTATCCAATATTTCATTAAATCCCGTCAATTGGCTTTGGCAGGCGGGTAAAAATTTATTCGTTTCACTCTAAATTTTTAACAATTTTGGTATGATCGCTAAGTTGCCAAAAATTTTAGCGCCGAAAAAAATCCAAGGGGATCAGATTTTAGATTTAAATCTGAGGCCAAAGAACTTAGATGAATTTATCGGTCAGGATAAACTGAAAAAAAACTTAGAAATTTTTATTGGCGCCGCAAAAAAAAGAAAAGAAACGCCCGACCACATCCTTTTTTATGGCAATCCGGGCCTTGGTAAAACAACCCTGTCTTTGATTATGGCTCATGAGTTGGGAGCCAATATTAAGGTTGTTACCGGACCAAGTATTGAGCGAGCTGGCGATTTGGCTTCGATTTTAACAAGCTTGGCAGAAAATGACATTTTATTTATTGATGAATGCCATCGTCTTTCGCCGGTGGTCGAAGAAGTTCTTTATCCGGCCATGGAATCATATTCTTTGGATTTAATGGTTGGTAAGGGATTGATGGCCGAATCTCTAAAAATTGATTTGCCGAAATTTACGTTGATTGGCGCCACTACCAGACCATCACTTTTGACTTCACCCTTACGCGACAGATTTGGTGTTACCTTTTGTCTTGAATTTTATAAAGAAGACGAAATTGGACAAATTATTGCTCGCTCAGCAAAAATTTTAGATGTCAATTTAGATCAAGAAGCAATCAGCGAGATTGCTAAAAGAGCAAGATTCACTCCGCGTGTTGCCAACCGACTTTTAAAAAGAGTTAGAGATTATGCCGAGGTTAAAGAAGTACAAAAAGTTAATTGTAGAATAGTCCAGGAAGCGCTTGATCTTTTAGAGGTTGACGCCAAGGGATTGACACCTTCTGATCTAAGACTTTTAAAGGTTATTTTAGAAAAATTTAATGGTGGCCCAACCGGCATTAAAACACTGGCCGCTGCCCTGGGTGAAGACGAAGAAACGATTGAAGAAATTTACGAACCTTATCTAATGCGTCTTGGGTTTTTGGATCGGACAACTCGCGGCAGAATTGTTACCTCAGCTGCTAAAGAACATTTGGGTCTGCCAAAATTAACTTTACTCTAACGATTTTGTCTGCGAAAACGAGCCCGTAAGGTGAAGTTTAAGCAGATACAAAATCGTTACCCCGCACATATTCCAACTATAAGCTTGCGATTACGGAAGGAACAGAGGCGAAGCCGCCTTACGGCTTTATCTGTCTTTTATCCATAAATTTGCTTAAGAATATGTGCAGGGGTACGCAAAAATCTAGTAAAATTTTATTCACTTCGTTCTAAAAGTTTAAGATTTTTGGTATGACTATAGAGATTCCACTTTATATCTTCCTCTTTGTTTATTTTGCTCTGGTTTTCGTTTCCGCGCTCTACATTTTATTTAATTTTTATCATCTTTTTCGTTTCGGTTCTCTTGACGTGGAAACAGTTTTTGCTTCTTTTCTATTTTTGGCAATTTTAACGATCATTATTTTTTCCTCCTATCAGGAAATTATAAAAATAAACTGGCGACAGCCAATTTTTTCTTTTCAGATTCCCGAAGAAATCCTTGATTTAATTAAAAATCTTCTTCCTAAAATTGATTTTATCAGATCACCAATCAATTTGGAAAATAAAGTGTTTTATTAAAATTTTTCAAGAGGAAGTCGTAGAAAATTTTATGATAAAACCTTTACCCCGCCTTTATTCCATCAATAATCTATTATTAGATAACAATCTAAATGTGAAGCGGCTTCGTCCGCGGAGCGACTTCGCCTTAGTTCTGACGACAACCAATAATCTATCGTTGGAATAAGGGCGGGGTACTCAAAATTATCATAAAAATTTATTCGTCTACGACTCTAAACTTTTAATAATTTTGGTATGAAATTAAGAAGAGAGCTTTTACAACTTGATTTTGAGGAAAAAATTGTTTTTTTCTTCCATCGCCATCCATTTATTTTTTTTAAAAAATCTCTTCTTTATCTGGTGCTTGGTGTTGGCCCGTTTCTTATTTTTTTTGTTTTGAAATTTTATTTCCCATTTGTTTTAGAGGATAAAATTCTTTACCCCCTTTTAGTTTTATTGGCAAGCATTTGGTTGATTTTTATTTGGATTTCTCTTTTTCAAGCTTGGCTTGAATACTATTTTTGTATTTGGGTAGCAACGGATAAACAAATAATTGATATTGAGCAGGGGGGGCTTTTCAATCGCACCATTTCTAAACAGCCCCTTTCGAGAATTCAAGACGTGAGCGCTGAATCAAAAGGATTTTTCGCGACAATTTTTAAATATGGTAATGTTTATATTCAAAGCGCTGGCGCTAAAGAAAGGTTCATTTTTAAAGAAATTAGAGATCCCTACGGAATCGCTCAACAAATAAACAAATTAGCCAGAATATCTTTGGAGAAGCTAGAAAAATGAAAACCCAAGAATTCAATTATCATCTTCCCACTGAGTTGATTGCTCAAAAACCCTTTCGACCTCGAGATAATTCGAGGTTATTAATTTTAGAGAAAAAAACAGGCAAAATCAGGCACGATCATTTTTTTAATTTGGGGAAGTATCTTAAAAAAGGTGACGTTTTGGTTTTGAACAACTCTCGCGTTTTTCCGGCCAGGCTAATAGGCAATAAATTAACTGGCGGAAAAGCGGAAATTTTACTAGTAAAAAAAAAGAAAATGGGGCAGTGGGAAGTTTTAACAAACATTAAAAAAGCCAAGAAAAATTTAGAGATTGGCTTTGGCAAAAAAAGAAAATTGAAAGCGAATCTTATTAAAAAACTAAATAATGGAAATTGGCTAATCCAGTTTAATCCAAGGGGCAAAAATTTCAGAAAAGCCATTCAGCGTTTTGGTCAAGCGCCGACGCCACCTTATATCAAAAGAATTTCCAATTTGGAAGAATATCAAACTATCTATGCTAAAAAAAATGGATCAATCGCCGCGCCGACCGCCGGCTTTCATTTTACAAAAAAACTAATTAAAAAATTGAAAAATCAAGGAATAAAATTTAAATTTATAACTCTCCACGTCGGCCTCGGGACATTTTTACCAATTAAGACTGAAAGAATTGAAAAACATCAAATGTTAGCCGAAAAGGCGATAATTATTGGCAGAACAGCAACTGAGCTTAATAAAATAAAAAATAAAGGGGGAAAAATTATTGCAGTTGGTACAACTTCAGTTCGAACACTGGAGACGGTGGCGAGTAGTGGCAAAATTAAAAAATTTGTAGGGCAAACAAATATTTATATTAAACCTGGATATAAATTTGAATTTATTGACGGCTTAATTACAAATTTTCATTTGCCAAAAAGCACCAATCTAGTTTTAGTATCAACGTTGGCCGGGAGAAAAAAAATCAAAAAAGCTTATAAAGAAGCGATAAAAAGGAAATATCGTTTTTATTCTTTTGGTGATGCTATGTTAATAATTTAAATTTACCCAACAAAACACAAGGGTTTAAATCTTCAATTAAAGATAGGTAAACCCTGCGCCACGGGTTTACACCCGTGGCTTTTTGGTGGTGTGGGGCAAAGAGAATTAAGGCATAAAAAGAAAAAACTGTTATCCCCAGGGTTGATGATATGTGGGGGTTTACTTTAGACTCAAATTTGTTAGTATTCCATAAAGGTCTTTTGAAACTTACAATTAAAAGAAAACAATGATCGACAAATTTCCCTATCTTCTTATTGTGGCTAAAATTGCCAAGACTATGGGTTGGCTCTGTTTAGCGGCTGGAGCGGTTGTCTTTGTGACCATTCTAATGTTTGATATGGATGTTACGGTTCTAGGGATGAACGTACCAGCAGCTGGCGGTTGGGGTCTCTTTTCGAGCTCCTTTTACCTCGCGTATGGAGTTTTGGCTTTTTTGATTTTCAGCGGTGTTTCGGAGCTCATTTTACTTCTGGTTTCTATCGAAGAAAATACAAGAAGGAAGGTATAAATTTTTTTAAACTTCGTTTTTAGTTGAGACGAAAAAATTTTAGTATAAGAAAAAAAGTTATTTTTCTGATTTTTTTATTTGGGGGGCCAGGTAGCCCCTCACTTGGAAAGCTTGAGAAGATTATTCAATTCGTTTTTTAAAGATATAATTTAATCATAAGAAATATAATTTTAGTTTAGAACTTAACTTGTTTAGCATCTTTTCGGTCAAGAATTAAGCTTCCCAAGTGCGGGGCCAGGTAGCCAAGCAGTAAGGCAGTGGTCTGCAAAACCACTATACAGGGGTGCAAATCCCCTCCTGGCCTTTGAGAATTATTGTAAATTTTAGTAGAAGGTTATTATTCTGCTAATAAATAAAACGAGCGCCCCGCCCCCTTAATTATTTAGGGCACTTGGCGCAGTGGTTAGCGCGACTGGTTTACATCCAGTAGGTCGGGGGTTCAAATCCCTCAGTGCCCATTTTTATAGAGGGCGGGGGAGGCCTCCCGTTCTCAGCCACTTAATATTTATAATTTTTGTACGGCCTGCCCGCCGCTAGCCAATTATATTAATTTTTAAATAATTTCATCAAAGTCCCCAAATATAATAATCTAAATCAATCTTCGTGTAGGCTCTGGCAGGCGGGCTGATCCGCCTCTGGCGGAGAGTCAGGACGCGCCCACCAGCTTGATTTTTTTTGTTAAATTGTTAAATTGAAGGAGGCCAGGGTAGTCCCGATTTTAGAAAAATTTGTTCCAAATTTTTTCCTAAAATCGAGGATCCGCGATAAATCTCAAAATGAAATTTTGGATTTATCGGGACTCAGTCCCCGCCCCGTTAAAAAATTTGCCGAGGTAGCCCCTCACTTGAAAGGCTTGAAAAGATTATTCAATTCGTTTTTTGAGATATAATTTAACTATAAAAAATATAACTTTATTTTAAAACAAAAACTTGGTAAGCATTTTTTCAGTCAAGAATTAAGCCTTTCAAGTGAGGGGCCGAGGTAGCTCAGTGGTAGAGCACACGGCTGAAAACCGTGGTGTTGACAGTTCGATTCTGTCCCTCGGCATAAAGAATTTTATCGAAAAATTTGATCCGCCAGCTGGTGGAGAAAAATTTTTCGTTATAAAAACTTTACCCCGCACCAATCTTCAAAAAACGCCCTTTTCTTAAATAATTTTAAGCCGCTAGGCGATGTCCCGCGAGCTTGACCGCCGCTTCTTGTAAAACTTTTTTTGAGATTCGGTGCGTGGGTTTTTAAAAGAAAAAAATGCTAAGCAAAAGGCCGCCACTTTTCTATTTTATCAACGGGTTGTCTGTTGCCCGCCTAGCTTTGGGTCCAATTATTGCCATAACTATTTTTTCTGAATTAAGATTAATTTCCTTTTTTCTTTTTATTTTTGCTGTTATGACCGATCTTTTAGACGGATATTTGGCCAGGCGGTTTAATTTAACATCTGAATTTGGAAGAAATTGCGACGGCATTGCCGATCTTTCAATTGTTATTTTTCCGATTATTCCCCTTGCGATTATTGGCGATTTGCCTGATTTTTTTATTGTTATTATTATTTCGGCCGGCGCGTTGGTTTTTTTGCAAACCATTCTGAACACCGCTAAAAAAAGAGTTATTTTTATCCCTAAACGTAGAGTTTCGGCCGTGATTAATTCATATTTCGTCTACGCCGCCATTGCTTTTTCTATTCTTAATTTTGTCCATAAAACATTAGCAATTTTACTAGCTACCTTTATTCTTGTTTTAACGATTTACGATTACTTTATTTATAATCCAGAAAAATGATAATTCTACAAATAATTTGGTTTTTTTTACCGGCTTATGCGGCCAATATGGCGGCCTCGATTTTTAAAATAAAATTTTTAGATCGGCCGATTTCTGAAAAATTATTTGGCTCGCATAAAACTTATTCTGGCTTTGTGATTGGTACAATTTTGGCGATTCTCGTCTCAATTTTGCAAAAAATTCTTTTTCAGTTTTATTTTTTTCAAAAAATATCAATTTTAGATTACTCAGAAAATTTTTTGCTGATTGGCCTTTTGCTTGGCTTCGGCGCCCTATTTGGCGACACCATTAAAAGTTTTTTCAAAAGAAGAATTGGTATTGAACCAGGCAAAAAATGGATTCCCTTTGACCAAATTGATTATACTTGCGGTGCGATTCTTCTAAGTTTTTTCCTTTGGCAGCCTTCTTTTGGTTTCATTTTAGTTTCCATTATTTTCAATCTTTTGATGCACATTTTGTTTAATTATCTCGGCTTCTGGCTTGGCATTCGTAAAAGCGCCTGGTAAAATATAAAGGTATGGCGCTTTTTCCTACTAATTACGAATTTAAACGAATTACGAATATTAAAATTTGAAATTTGAAAATTCCCCGACCGCAGTCGGGGTGACGGGGTGTGGCGTAACGGCTATCGCGCTTGGTTTGGGACCAAGAGACTCCGGGTTCGAATCCCGGCACCCCGACTTTGTCGGCCATAGCCCGTTTCACGGGCGGAGGCCCGACTTAGCTGGCTGTAGCCGATCACATTCGGTGAAGGCCGATTTTTTATTTCTCCAAATTTTGGTTATAATGTAAAAAACTAATTTTATTCGTGAGGTCACTTATTTATATGAAAAAAATTTTATCTCACTGGCCATTGATTATTACGATAATTATTTTTGGTGTTATTGTTGCCGTTGTTTTGGTAATTTCTCTAAAACAAAATCAGGGTCATTTTATTTATAGTGTTGATGACGTATATATTCACATGGCAGTGGCAAAAAATTTTGCCCTCCATCAGGTTTGGGGAGTAACTAAATATGAATTTAGTTCTTCAACCTCTTCGTTGCTGTGGCCACTGCTTTTAGCCATGAGCTACGTTTTGTTTGGCGTTAACGAATTAAGCCCCCTTATATTAAACATTTTATTTGTTATACTTTTGATTTTTTCTATTTATTTAATTCTTAGTAAACAAAAAATAAAGTTAATTTACATATTTTTTATTTTGTTAATAATAATTTTCCTCACCCCGGTTATCCCGCTTGTTTTTACTGGGCTCGAGCACAACGCTCATATTTTTCTGATCATACTTTTTGTTTACTTGGTTGCCCAAAAAATTTCTCAAGCTAAAAACAATTCCACATCTTTTGATTTTAACTCTAAAATTTTATTGTTGTTATCGCCGTTTTTGGCGACCATTCGTTATGAAAGTTTATTTTTAATTTTTATTGCCTGTGTTTTGCTTGCTCTACGCAAACAATGGCTATATTCTTTTTTACTGGGATTGCTCGCCATTATTCCCATTGTTATCTATGGACTAATCTCGGTAAGACAGGGTTGGTTTTTTCTACCAAACCCCATCGTCTTAAAAGGGTTTTTTTTATCAGATCTAACTGGCTCAGCTGCTGAGGTGGTAAAACTTTCAGATAGATTGGGTTCTAATTTTAGTATGGCTTTGTTGACGGCTTATGTTTTTTATTATTCTCATATTTTTTTTCTTGTCCTGACGGCTTTAATTTTGTACATCATTGGTTTTATTAAAAAAATAAATTTTTGGGATAAAGGGCAGATCATACTTTTTATTTTTATAATAATGGCGCTATGGCATATGCAATCCGTTGTCTTAGAGGGAGCTTTCTACCGCTACCAAGCCCCCCTGATCTCTTTTGGTTTATTCAGTATTTTTCTTGTCTTATTTAAATATTCATCTGGCAAAATAGAAGATTTGAAACGATTAATCTTAGAGCCAAAGTTTATATTAGTAATAATTTTTGCGGTTAGTTTTCTGTCGACCGTCTTATTTCTTGGTAACAAAATGCCGTTGCTTATATTTAAAATTACTCAAGCCTCGACGAATATTTATGGGCAACAATATCAAATGGGGTTATTTTTAAAGCAATTTTATCAGGGCAAAGCCATCGCCGCCACTGATATTGGCGCTATCAGCTATCTTGCCGATATAAAAAGTTTAGATCTATATGGATTGGGTAGTATTGAGGTGGCGAAAAATAAAATAAATAATACTTTTAGCAGAGAGCGAGCAGCGCAGCTGGTCGAAACCAATGACGTGAAAATTGCTATTTTATACGATCGTTACTTTAAAGACAGGCTGTCTGCTTCCTGGGTTAAAGCAGGAAAATGGGAAATTGATAATAATATTATATCTGGCGATGATACGTCATTTTATGCTACCGAGTCGGAGGAAAAAAATGACTTATTGAAAAATCTTAAAACTTTTTCTCCACAACTTCCGTCAAACGTTTCAAGTACTATATATAACCAATAAATAGCGACAAACCAAAACACATAATTTTGATATGCTACTTTCGGCACCCCGACTTTCCAACTTTTTTATTTTTGGTTCGAGTCCCATCGCCCGAGAAAATATTTTTAAATAAAAGAAGCGAGTAGTAACTCGGTTTTTTTATTAAGAGAGGAACAGCGAGACGTTCCTCTCCCTTACGAACGGGAGAAATTGTCTCGCTGTCCTATTGTCAGTCCGGCTCGATCAGGCCGCCGCCGCTTCGATTGTGACTTCGTCGCTGGCACCCATGGCCGCAACGTCGTCGAACTTGTACTTCACCGCCAGCTCTTCGAGAGAGAATATCTCGCCGCTCTCGTCCTTGAAGACGATGGCCGTCACGTAGTTGTCGCCGGTGATGTCGACCTTCGCACCGATCGGAATCTCGATCGGCGTGTCGTCGGGTCCGGTGATGTTGAGGGAATCGCTGTCGTGGATGTCGTCCGGGTTGCGGAGACCGAACTTGGCCTCGTACACGTCACCCTTGACGGTTACCTTATCTGTGGGCTTCACGGCTGCGAGCTTGTTTTCATCGGGCATTCTTCCTCCTTGAGGATGTTGCAGTTCGATTTGCCCCGACTGCTGGGCATACCAACCATTATTGGCGGTACGGTTAAAATATATCAAAAAGCATTATTTTGTCAAGTCCTCAAGTTATTTTTAGGCTTATCTAAGCCAAATATTACCACCCCTTTACCACCTCAAACTTAGTTAGATTTGAAGCCTGCCCTCCGACTTGTCCGTCGAAGCTCCAGGAGCGAAGGTGGAAGCCTTCGGCGAAGGAGGGTCCCATTCCCCGAGCCAGATATTCTTGTGCCTGCCTGCCGGTAGGCAGGAATCCGACCCGTCCCTGTCAAAGGGATCGTCATTTAGGCGATTTTTTGATATCATCTTTCTATGGAAATCAAAAATACGTTTTACGTAACCAATGGAAAAGATTGGCGGAAGTGGTTAGTAAAAAATCACAAAAAGCAGAAAGAAGTGTGGTTGATATATTATCGCAAAGAAACTGGGAAATCTCGAATTCCATATGATGATGCAGTTAGGGAAGCTCTTTGCTATGGGTGGATTGATAGTATTGTTAAAAAAATTGACAAAGAAAGTTTTACCCAGCGTTTTTCACCACGCAAGCCAACAAGTATACTTTCGCAAATGAACAAAGAGCGTATCCGTGAACTTATCAAAGAAAAGAAAATGACAAAGTGGGGGCTTGAAGCTGTTGCTCACGTTTTTAATCCAAAAACAGATAAAAATGAAAAACTTAAAATTTCTTCAGAAACTTTAAAATCTCTAAAAGCAAATAAAGAAGCTTGGAAATATTTTCAGAAAATGCCATCTTCCTATCAACGCATTCGCATTGCCTACATTGATAGTTATAAAGAATATAGTGTGGAGATGTATAAAAAAACTCTGGCACATTTTATAAAAAGAACAGCACAGAATAAACGTATAGGATTTGTCAGAGAAAGAAGAGAGGTTAATAAATAAAAGTTCGAAAATCGTCCCGTCCGGCGAGATTTGGTTTTTAAAGAAAAAAAGATGCAAGTAGCAATACTCGGATTTTTTGTTTATAAGAAGCAAGGCCAGACGATCCTGGCCTTGCGTTTCCGCTCTGTTCGTTAGCACTTAAGATCTTCCACCTCCTTTCTTGTAGCCACGTGCCTCCTTTGCCGTTGCGAAAGCAGCTCGTCTCGCTGCATTACGAGCGATTCGCCTATGGTCAGTGAAATTGTATCGACCAACAGTTGCTCCGTAGAGCTGGCTATTGATCCCAAGCGTTGTGCCCAGAATGCGATCCCCGATCTTGGCTGTTTGCCACTGAGTTTTGTCTACCCAGAGGCAGTAGATTTTGGGGGCTGCAGTGTCAGCCACATAGACCAGTCTTTTACTCACGACACACTCCTTTTTGTCAGATTTGCGACTTTTGTATTTTCTCATTTTTATCTTAATTTGTCAACCTCCCAGTTCGAAAATCGTCCCATCCGGCGAGTTTTCAATATCGCTTTAAGGGCGATATTTTGATAGAATAAAAACATTATGGAAAACAAAAATATAAAAATTAAAATTTTGGGTTCTGGCTGTGCCAATTGTAAAAAACTTTATGAATTAGTTTTAAAAGCCGTTCAAGAACTAAATTTAAAAGTAGAGGTTGAGTATATAACAGATATGCAAAAAATAGTTGAATCTGGTTTAATGCAGATGCCAGCTGTTTTAATTAATGAAAAACCAGTTTTAACTGGTATGGTACCAGATTTAAAGAAAATTAAAGATATTATAGAAAAAAGCACTAACTAAGATATGGATATTTTTTACCCAGTAAAAATTTTAGCTGATTTTTTAACTTATAATCTTTTTTTGATTCAAAAAGAAACGCTTTTAGCCGAAGCAGTTGATTTTTTTATTTACGATGTAATTAAGATATTTATTCTTTTAGCCATAATTATTTTTGTTGTCTCTATAATCAGAACTTTTCTGCCGCCAGAGAAAATAAGAAATATTTTGGCAAAGAAAAATAAATTTACTGGTCATTTTTTAGCTGCCGCCCTTGGTATTGTCACGCCATTTTGTACCTGCAGTGCCATCCCGTTGTTTTTAGGATTTGTTGAGGCTGGAGTGCCACTGGGCATCACTTTTTCTTTCTTGGTTGCATCCCCAATGATTAACGAAGTTGCTTTAGTCCTGCTTTTGGGAATGTTTGGTTGGAAAATATCCCTAATTTATATTATTAGCGGAATGATTATTGCCATTATTTCCGGGTTAATCATCGGAAAATTAAAAGTTGAGAACTTAGTAGAAGAATTTGTTTATAAAAATAAAATAAGTGCTACTGATGTTA